>UMGB01060461.1_pt1 | contig 29457 bp, 23 predicted proteins | sample 1965161 | NCBI WGS metagenome assembly UMGB01 (sample SAMEA4836060, study PRJEB28245) | human gut metagenome | biome: gut microbiome; material: fecal sample | place: Denmark | collected 2008
ACAACGTATAAGTGCTTCCATTTGACACCGGCTTGCACAAATAAGAATATCAACCTGATATTCAATGATAACGGCGTTGGAAATCAGTTGAAAGACTATAATCTGACGATAGATCGCGATTACTATCTCCGCATCTCGGAAGCGGGTTGTAGTGAAATAAAAGATTGCACCGTGTATGTACAGGATAACTCCGGTTGGGAAGCTTTGACTCTCTATGGCTGGGGCGACGCTGCAATTGGCGACAGTTGGCCGGGCATACAAGTAACCGGAACGAGGGAGATCAATGGTGTTACTTATAAGTACTTTGATTTATCGGAGCACGTGGGTAAGTATTCGAATCTGATTTTCAATAACAATGGAGGCGGACAGCAAATAGAAGATGGCGGGCTGTATACAGCATTGATAGGAGATATCTACTTCTCTATCACAGCTACTTCTTATGAAAAATTGCCCAAGCCCTAAGATGCTTTGAGTTTCAAGATGGGAAACCGTTTGTTTCATGCCTTGAAACAAGTAGTTTCATTACTTGAAACTCTCTGTTTCACACCGAGAAACTCTTAGTTTCATTGCTTGAAACAGATTATTTGAAATTATAACTTATACTATCTCAATTAATTAAATAGATATGAGAATAAAGGATATCCTTAAGATTTTGTGCTCCGGCCTTTTGCTGTTGAGCTTTACCGGATGCAGTTCGGATGATGATCCTGACATGCCGCCTCCCGCAGATGACGTTACTACAGACGGAATGGTGATTTATGAAGCCAATCCGGCACTCTTCGGTGAAACGCAAGCACTGAATGGACTGACTGCCCAACTGCCGCGTATCAAAAAGCTGGAAGCCAATGTTCTTTGGCTCATGCCCATTTTCCTGCAAGGTGAAAAGAATGCTGTCGGTTCTCCGTATTGTGTGAAAGACTATCGGGCTATTAATCCTGCCTATGGAACACTGTCCGATTTGAAAGCATTAGTCACGAAAGCCCATGCCGAAGGTATGTTGGTAATCCTGGACTGGGTAGCTAACCATACCGCTTGGGATCATGCCTGGACTACGGAGCATAAGGACTGGTATACGCAGGATGCCAACGGCAATATTGTTTCTCCCCCGGGAATGGGTTGGGACGATGTGGCTGATTTGAATTATGACAACACTGCCATGCGTGCCGCCATGCAGGAGGCTATGCTTTACTGGCTGACCGAAGCTGACATAGACGGATTCCGTTGTGACCATGCCGAAGGTGTGCCCAATGACTTTTGGAAGGAAACTATCACGAAGCTTCGTGCCGCCAAAAGTACCTTGCTGATGCTGGCCGAAGGTTCACAAACCGCGCTCTACGATGCAGGCTTTGATATGCTGTATGCCTGGAACTTCGCTTATAAACTACAGGATGTATATGCAGGAAGCGCTTCTGTGGCTAATCTGTATGATACACATCGTAGTGAGCTTGCTTCGGTAACAGATAAACGGTTACTTATGCGTTATTCCACCAACCATGATATGGCTTCCGAGAAATCGCCCGTGCAGGCTTATCAAACCAAGGAAGGTGCTTTCTCAGCCTTTGTGGCCTCTATTTCTATGGGTGGCTGCCCAATGATTTATAGTTCGCAGGAACTGGCTTATGACAAGGCTCTCTCTTTCTTTGGCTATCAGGCGATGGACTGGAATTCTAATGCCGATTATCAGGCGGATTATACCAAACTGATGCAGTTGTATCGCAACTCTCCCGCTTTACAGAATGGAGAGATCAAACTTTATCAGACGAGTAAAGCGATATGCTCTTATCGTATTTCCAGTACGGAAAAGATACTGGTACTGATAAATACCAGTGGCAATCAGGAAAGATTGAATCTGCCTATGGAGCGGGTAGGGGATAGTGCAAAGAATCTCTGGACCGGAGAAAGCACCGTGTTGCCAAGGACGATTACGTTGGAGCCCTATCAATATTACATCTGGAAAATAGAAGGATAATATGAAGAAATATATATTTGTTGTAAGCCTGCTGTGTCTGCTTGCTGCTTGTACAGGTAAGCGGCAGGGCGAAGCGGCGGTGGAAATTGCGGCATTGCCTGCTGTAGAAGATGTGGTGATGTATCAGGTCAATCCGCGAGTGTTTGCTCCTGAGAAGTCATTCAAGGCGGTGGAACGTCGCTTAGATTCCATTCAGGCATTGGGAATCAACGTGGTGTGGTTTATGCCGATCAATGAAGTGGGGCAGGAGAAATCAGTGAATTCCCCCTATTGTGTGAAGGACTACAAAGGAGTGAATCCGGAGTTCGGTACACTGGATGAGTTTAAGGCCTTGGTTGCCACTTGCCATCAGAAGGGGATGAATGTGATTATCGACTGGGTAGCCAATCATACTTCCTGGGACAATGCTTGGATTGCCAACAAAGAATGGTATACGCAAGATGAGGCCGGAAACATAATCTTTCCTGCCGGAACCGGTTGGAAGGATGTGGCTGACTTAAACTTTGATAATCAGGAGATGCGTCTGGCAATGATTGAAGCCATGAAGTTTTGGGTTACTGAAATCGGCATCGATGGGTTCCGTTGCGATGCGGCGGACTTTGTTCCTTTCGACTTCTGGAAACAGGCGCTCGATTCTTTGCGTGCCATCCCCGAGCGTTCGTTGCTGATGCTGGCTGAAGGGAAAAGACGCGACCACTTTGATGCAGGTTTCGATATGAATTATTCCTGGGACTTTCTGGAGTCACTTCGCGATGTATTCGTAAAAGATGCTCCGGCACAGGAACTGTTTGCTACGGATAAGGCGGAGTATGACACTATCCCCGTAGGAAAAGTGAAACTGCGTTTTACCACCAATCATGATGAGTTGGCAAAGATGTCGCCTATTAAAGAATTCGGAGATATGCGCGGCTCTATGGCAGCTTTCGTGCTGACTACTTATCTGCATGGAGGAGCATTGATTTATGGTTCACAAGAGGCGGGTTATCCCGAAGCTATCAACTTCTTTACGTATGTTCCGGTGGATTGGATGGGGAACAGTGAACTGTATCAGGAATACTGCCGTCTGATGGCTCTTTACAACGAGTATCCGGCTATCCGTAAAGGGGGATTGACAACATACCCGCAACCCGATGTGCTACTATTTGAGAAACAGGATGGTAAAGATCGTGTGTTGGTTGCTGTAAATGTACGTAATCGTGAAGTAAATGTGACGCTTCCGCAAGAGTGGAACGGACATCCAAGTAAAGATATGTATAGCGGAACAGAAGAGAAGCTGGAAGCAGAACTGAGCCTGTGCCCTTATCAGTATCGAATCTTTAAGTATTGATGAGATGATATTAGTGTTTAAAAGTATCATACTAAAACCATAATAGAATATGAAACATTCTCTTTTCATTGCCTTTTTTCTTTGCCTCGGTTCGTTCGCCTCGGCCCAGCAACTCACTTCTCCTGACGGTAACCTGTCATTGGAGTTTATGGAGCAGGCAGACGGCGTTCCAGCATACCGGCTGGACTATAAAGGCAAACCCGTTTTAACTTCCGGTCGTTTAGGTCTCCTGACGGAAGAAGCCGACCTGACCCGAGGATTCAAACAAACAAACCTTGAACGTGCTTCTGTTGATAACTACTGGAATCCCGTTTGGGGTGAGTACAACCGGGTACGGAATCATTATAACGAAATGACCGTCACCTTAGAACAACCGGAAACGGGACGTATCCTAAATATCCGTTTCCGTCTGTTCAATGATGGTCTGGGCTTTCGCTACGAACTGCCTTTGCAACGCAAGATGAACTACCTCACCGTAAAAGATGAAGTAACCGAATTCAATCTCACGGGAAATCATAAAGCCTTTTGCATCCCCGGTGATTATGATACCAACGAGTTTGCCTATACCACCGCCCCTCTATCGGACATCGCAGTGGATATGGAGAAAAGAATTGCCAAGAAATCTTATGAATCTAAAGCTGAAGGCGGCCTGACAGTGCAAACCCCGTTAATGATGAAAAGCGAAGATGGCATCTACCTGAATATCCATGAAGCCGCTTTAGTGGATTATGCCGGTATGTTGCTAAATGTAGATGATAAGCAGTTTAAACTGAGTGCCCACCTGACTCCCGATAAATTAGGTAAGAAAGGTTACTTGCAACTGCCCGTGCTGTCTCCCTGGCGTACCGTTATTGTTAGCGATGATGCCCGTGACATTCTTGCTTCTCAATTGATTTATAATCTGAACGAACCTTGCCAATATGAAGATACCTCTTGGATTCGTCCGATGAAATTCGTCGGCGTGTGGTGGGAAATGTTCACAGGCGAAGGAAAGACCTGGGCATATAGTGATTTCTACCAGGCCAAGCCCGGCATTACGGATTATGCCAAACTGAAACCCAATGGTCATCACCCCGCCAATACCGCCCATGTGAAGGAATATATCGACTTCGCCTCCGCCCATGGCATCGACGGAATACTGGTAGAAGGCTGGAACGAAGGTTGGGAAGACTGGGCTTCCTATCGAAAAGATCGTCAGTTCCTCTTTAACAAAGCCTATCCCGACTTCGACGTTAAAGAGCTGCAACGTTACGCCAAAGAAAAAGGCGTGCAAATGGTGATGCATCACGAAACAGCCGCCAATGCTGCCGACTACGAACGCCAATTGGATGAGGCCTTCCAGTTCATGGTAGACAATGGTTATCATGCCGTGAAAACCGGTTACGTAGGTTATATCATCCCCCGTAATGAATACCACTCTTCCCAATGGATGAACAACCATTATATCCATGTAGCCCGTCGCGCTGCTGATTATAAAGTAATGGTTAATAGCCACGAGGCAGTACGCCCCACCGGTTTGTGTCGTACTTACCCTAACTGGCTGGCTCAGGAATCTGCCCGTGGCGGAGAGTTCGAAACAATGGGTGGCAATGATCCCGATCATACCTGTATTCTGCCTTTTACCCGCCTGAAAGGTGGTCCGATGGACTATACCCCGGGTATTTTCGAGACAAGACTGTCTTATTACAACGGTGAGAAACCCAACGAACGTGTGCATACCACTTTGGTGAAGCAAATGGCACTCTACATGACCATGCCTTCTCCTATCCAGATGGTAGCCGACTTGCCTTCCAATTACGCCCGTTTTCCGGATGCCTTCCGATTCATTGAAGACGTTGCGGTAGATTGGGACAATAGCTGGTACCTGGAAGCTGAACCGGGAGATTATATCACCGTAGCCCGCAAGGCGAAAGGTAAAAACGAATGGTTTGTTGGCGGCATTACCGATGAGAATAGTCGTACGGCGACGATTCCTTTCTCTTGGCTTCCGGAAGGAAAACAATATATCGCTACCATTTACGAAGATGGCAAGGATGCAGATTGGGACACCAATCCCCAAAGCTATCGTATACGTAAGGTAGTAGTGACACCTAAGAGTGTACTGAAACAGAAATTAGCCGCCAGTGGTGGCGTTGCCATCAGCATCAAAGAGGCTGATAAAGCGGAGATGAAAGGTTTGAAAACCATCCGCTAAGGCATAAAGGCATTAAATGGAGATATACTCTGCATTTAATATTAAAGTTAACAATACGAATAGGGAGGCCGGGAGGTTTCCCTATTTTTTTTGTGCTTTAGGGGAGCCTTTTGAGAAATTAATTCATATTGGTACAGTAATGAATAAAATGCTGAATAATACTATCTCAATTCCCCTCCTCCGACGGAGGAGGGGAATTGAGATACATTTACTTAATATTGGAATTATCATTTAACTCATATCCCGAAAAAAACGAATCGTCTTCGTTTGAAATAACATCATTGTATAAAAACAACGAAGGGCTTCCTCCCGGAACCCCTTTCGCTTGATGTTTGTTAAACTATCCTTTTTATAATAATCGTAAGAGAGAATCTTAAAGTTTGTACAAGCTCTTCTTCGGGTAATCCAGTTCCGGATTTCCTTTGTAGCCTATCTTTCCGCTGCCGCTGGTGCGTGCTTTCAGGAACTCGGTTGCAAAACATTTGATGCTGCCCGAGCCTGCTACACTGGCGGTAACGCGTTGAGCCTCGTAACCTTCTGTAAGCAAATCGCCTGATCCGGCTACGCTGTAAGTAGCTGTTTGGGTTGTACCGGTAATAGTTGCCGAGCCTGATCCGGCCACACTTGCTTCCGTGCCCGTAGCTGTTACATTTCTCAATACCATGTCACCCGATCCTGCAACGGATACTTTCAGGTTATTACAAGTAATATTATCAGCATTGATATCGCCCGATCCGGCTACAGATACTTTCATATCATTGCATTTGATGCCATTGCCTTTGATATCTCCTGAACCGGCAACATTGATTGATAAATTGTCATTAGTCTGGAGACCGTTTTTCAGGAAGACATCCCCTGAACCGGCAACAGAAATTCCATTCAGAGTTTCGGCAGATACACGTACTTCCAGTTTCTTGTAAGACACATTGACATCCTTCTTGAAACCTATATATAAGGTGTTGTCCTTTACTTTAATATCCAGCAAATCAACAATATTGTCCGAGGTGTAGACTTCTACTTCGGGGCGTCCCGACTTTTGAGTAAACGTAACATCGGGGCTACCGGCTACACTGATTTTCTTGAAGTTATCTACCTTGATGTCCTTTGTTACGTATTTGTTGCTGGCTATCACTTTTTTACTACCCCAGTTGCCTGAACTGTAGTTCTTGCTTTGTGAGCACGCTGTTGTACTAAGGATTAAACAGATGCATGTAAGGAGGCTTGCTAACTTTTTCATAACTTTTTTAGTTTTATAATTATTCATTTATATTATTCCTGTTTATCTATTAGACGTAAGTTACTTAAAAAAGGTTGCATACTTTTTTCTCTTTTTTCAGAAACTTTTTTGGCAACGTCCGGTTGCATCTTATAGGTCAATATTCATGCCAATTTAATAAAGTGCTGATAATTAGCATGTATTCTTTTAGGACAGGTGTTCATTTTCGGACACTTGTCCGTTTTTGGGTATCTAGTCATTTGTATATTCGAACGATATTTCGTTTATTTGTCTGTTTATTCATTGGGAGGTTTTGTCGTTTTGGAAAATGTATTGGAAGATAATGAACTTGGACGCTTTCTTATTAAAGTGAATACCCGTGCGCGGCGTTTGACTTTTCGTACGCGGGAAGACGCTATCTATGTAACCATTCCGCCTGGAACTACACTTAAAGAGATAAAGAATGCGATAGAAGAACTGCGTCCCCGTTTGCGGGTGGCCCGGAAAAAATATACTCGTCCTCTGATAGACTTAAATTTTCGGATTGATACGGAGTTCTTCAAATTAAGTCTTGTAAGCGGACAGCGCGAACGTTTCCTTTCACGCTCCGAGTTGGGAGAGATGCAGATTATCTGTCCGCCGGGAGCTGATTTTGCTGATGCGGAATTACAAGCATGGTTACGTAAAGTTATCGAGGAGGCTCTGCGTCGTAATGCAAAGATCATTCTTCCACCCCGTCTGTATATGCTTTCACAGAAATACAATCTGCCTTACCAAAGTGTAAAAATCAATTCCAGCAGTGGACGCTGGGGGAGTTGTTCGGCACGGCGCACAATCAACCTGTCTTACTATCTGGTTTTGTTGCCGAAACATCTGATAGACTATGTACTTCTGCACGAATTGTCTCATACTCGTGAGATGAATCACGGAGAGCGTTTCTGGGCACTTCTCGATGAATTGACGGAAGGAAAAGCCCAAGCTTTGCGGAAAGAATTGAGGCAATATCGCACGGAGTTTTAACCACTTGAAGTCGTGCCACATATTGCTACTGTACACTTACCACGACTTACCAACTCACTTACCGCGACTTACCAACTCACTTACCGCGACTTACCAGCTCACTTACCACGGCTTACCATAACTTACCGACTCACTTATCACGACTTGGCTTACCCTTAAATCGTATCTGAGCCGTACTTGCTCCGTACCAACTCCGTAGTTCCTTCGGTCAGAGGTACCTCTGAGTGGAGAATGTACGGTGCAGATACGGTTCGGGGACGATGCGGACATGATTCTGATACAATCGGTACACGGTATAGGGGTTGTCACTGTTTTCCGTGATTGTATTTCTTTTTTGAGTTAATAAACGTAAACGCTCTTGCGGTTTGATAACAAATGTTTATTTTTGAAAAATTAAAGTAAGATGCAAGTTCAGAAGTTTAAATTATATAATTCAAGAAGTTTATGAGAAAGATTGTACTCTTAGTGTTTTGTGTGGTATATTCACTTGCCGGTTATTGCCAGAACTTTGATGAGCCGAAGGGAAAACCTACGGTATTCATTGACTATTTCAAACGATCCAGCGATGCACCGTTCTCGTGGGTAGAGGGCTTGCGTAATACGGTGATTGAGGGTATACAGAAGATGGAACGTGTGATTCTGATTGATGTGGATGCACAGGATGCCTTGCGTATTGAATCGCAACGTCGCTCATCTGCTAATATCTCTTCGGGTGACGATAATGAAATGGACCGCCTCTCAGTGATGGAAGAATTGGGGGCACAGTTCATCATTACAGGTCAGGTATCTTCTATGACTGCTGCTTATAAGACAAGAGATGGAAAAGGATATTATGATGGCTCGGTATCTTATACACTGAAAGTTATCAATCCGAAGAACGGTACATTGATCGGTACAAAGACGTTCCAGCACAGCGGACTGACCGGAGGAACCGGTGGCAATAAGGAAGAAGCCATTGCCAACACTATCAAAAGTGCGGTATACAGCATGCGCGACTTTGTGGATGAATACTTCAAAATGGAAGGAACTATCCTTGAAGTAAATAGCGAGAAGAAGGGCAAGGCAGAGGAAGTGTACATTAACCTCGGCTCCATGAATGGTGTGAAAGAAGCCCAGAAATTTACTGTTTATGCCATACGTGAAGTTGCCGGACGCGAAGCCAAGAAGGAAATCGGCCGTTTGACCGTGAAGGCGGTTGAAGGAGATGATATCTCTTTGTGTAAGGTGCAGAAGGGTGGTGAAGAAATCATGAAAGCCATCCGTGATGAGCAACCGATAAAGATCGTTTCCCGCGAACAGACATTGATGGGCGGAATTTTCAACTAATAAAACCATACAGTTATTATGAAGCATTGTTTTATGTTTCTTTTGGGAATATTTCTGTCCGCCACTCTTTGCGGACAGAATTATTCCAGTGAAGTGGTCTTTCTGCAACAGCAGGGAAACACATTGACTGTCCGTGCCCTGGGTATCAGTGAGAAGAAGAAAGAGGCGGCAAATATGGCATTGAAGTCTGCCTTCTATACCTTATTCTATACGGGGGTGGATGGAGTCAATAAGGGAAATCCGATGGTTTCTACTGCAAAACCTGACTATGACCGCCGCTTTTTCGATGAAAACCGTTATTCCGTGTTTGTTAAGGACTATACAGTTACGGAGGGACCGGAAAAACAAGGTAAGCAATACCGCTGCACGGTGGAAATGACTATTCTGTTCGATGCTTTGCAGAAAGATCTGAACCGGAATAAGGTGCAGACTAATCTTGGTATGGCAGTGGGCACTCCCAACAGCCAGGTAAGTTTGCCTACGGTGACGGTGGTTCCTTATACCAGGGAAGATGAAGATATACGTGCTATCCTGGATCACAATCAGATGTTGAGTTATGCCGTGAGCAAAATGACCAGTGAGTTCAGTTCACGCGGATATAAGACGAAAGATTTCCTTGCCCAACTGAAACGGGCGAAACGGAATGACGTACTGACAGCCGGTACTCAGTCTGATGCCGTAACTAAGATGATTCAGAATATGGGTGCGGATATCATTGTGACTGCCAAAGTGATGACAACCACTGATACTAGACGTCAAAGCGAAGTGTCGCTGGAGCTGACGGCAACTGAATTTCAGACGGCAGGCAATCTGGCAAGCGCCACTTTCCAAAGTGGTAAGTACGTCACTACAGATACCATTAAGCTGACGGACTATGCTCTCAAAAAGGTAAAAGATGAGTTCTTTACCAAGTTGCAGGCTTCTTTCAATGACATTGTGAAGAATGGTCGTGAGATGGCTATCCAAATGGTACTGGCGAAATCTATCACCGACTGGGATTTTGACCAGCCGTTGCCCGATGGAAGCGCAAGTTTCAAGACCGTATTGGAAGACTGGTTGCAGGTTCACGCCTTGAATGGTGTTTACGATATGAGCCGCAGCAACGACAAGGTGATCGATATGTCCGTACAAGTGCCAATTTGGGATGAAGCGCAGGGACGCGCTTATACCATTTCCCGCTTCAGTACCGAACTGAAGAACTTCCTCGATGAGAAATTAGGGGGAGAATATGTTGCCTCTGTAGTTACAATGGGGCAAGGGTTGACTGTAACCATTAAATAAATCTGCATTTTATGAAGAAGAATAGATTTCTATGGGCTTTACTGCTGCTCGTTTCGCTGGGTGCGGCGGCGCAGGATAACATTCATTTTGTGGCGGGTACGCCCACGCAGAAGGGATTAAGCCAGAAGAACATGGATGCACTGAAACTGAAAGTGGAGCAAATTATTGCCCGCAATAATGCCGGAACTGCTTCACTTTACAATGCGTTCGTCATTCAGCCTGAACTTGTTCTCGGAGAGACGAAGAAGACGGAAGGATTACTGCGGGACGTGACGCTGGTTACAGGTGAATTTTCATTGACTGCCCGCAATAAGTATGACGACAGTGTATATGGAACGGCCGTTATCGAGGTACAGGGAGACGCTACCGGGAGTAAGGACGATGCGATTGCTTCGCTTATCTCCGGCATCAAGGTTACCGATCCGGCTTTTGTACGTTTCATCCGCACTACACGTAAGCGTATTGCTGATTTCTACCAGCAGAATTGTTCTGTCATCATTAAAAAAGCGGAGGTGCTGATAGATGCCGGGCTCTTGAATGAAGCAGCGGATTATTTGTCTATAGTTCCCGAAACGGTACCTTGCTACGATGAAGTGTTGGGTATATTGCAAAAGATAGGGAAGCGGGAGCCGCAAGAATCACCTGTTACTCCTGAACCGGCTCCCGAAGAACCGGCTTCCCCGGAACCTGCTCCGGAAGTGCAACCTACTCCTGTCGCAGAGCCTGTGACGTCTCCTGAACCGGTTGTCGTGCAGCCTGAGAAGTCTCCTTTGCCCGAATGTAAGATTTCGGTTTCCTGCAATGACCTTTCTTTCGAACTGGTGTCTTGTGAAGGCAATGAAACGGCTGAAAGTATTCGTGTCTATGCCCGCTTCACCAATACAGGTGTGACGAATAACAGTGCGACTATTCGTATGACTTCAGCGATTGATCCGGATGGTGCGACCTTTACTAATTTCTCTCAGATAGAGACGAATGGCTGTACTTCCTGGACTTATGGAAACAAGATGCCGAAAGGTGTCAGAATAGGTAAGGTGTTCGAAATCAAAGGTGTCAGTACTCCTTGTGCTACACTTTCGTATGTAGAAATGACGGTGGATAACTGTAAAGTGATTATCCATAATCTGCCCGTTGATTGGAAATAAAGAAAGGAAAACCGCTTATGAAGATGAAAAGAATAGGAATTACGGTTGCCTTGCTTTTCTGCATGGGAACAGTTTCATTGTTTGCCCAGGCATATAAAGTCGTTGAGAAGAGTGATAAGAAAGCTCCCGTCTGGTATGAGTCTGCGGAGTCCGGCTATATCGTGGCTTCTGCTGAGACTGGTTCGATGGAAGAGGCGCGTCAGCAATGCCTGGAAAGCGTGAAGAGACAGATTATTCAAGCTGTGGCACAGAATGTCGAGTTCTCGGATTCGCATACAGTGAAACAGACTTCCGGTAACGGTGACCGTATCACGGAGTTTGTCGATCAGTATATGGCCGAAGGTTCTACCCGTGCAGCTTCTTTGCCTTTTATCAAGGGGATCTCACTTTCTAAAGTCGATGGGTCGTATTGGGAGAAACGCCGTGATAAGAAGTCCGGTAAAATAACGTACGCTTATGCGATACGCTACCCCTTCCCTGAAAGCGAACATAAAGCGTTGGTCCGTCAGTTTGAAGAGCAGGACCGTGCGATGGAGGACTTGATAAAGAAGATGGAAGAGCATATTTCTGATATCTCTTCGGTGGAAGAAATAGACCAGTGCATCACAAAAATGCGTCCCGCCGTAGAATATTTCTTCGATAAGACACGCCGTGAATGGGCGGAAGGTGTCGTTCAGAACTATCGGAAGTTGCCAACCTTTATCACTGCCGAAGGAAAGTCGGACGGTAAGGATGCTTATATAGTCTCCTTATTTATAAAAGGAAAGAAGATAACTACGGCTGCTATGCCGAAACTTACTTCTAACTGCGCTTCCCAACTGAAAGCTGTGCCATGTGGCGAAGACATTCTGATAACTTATAATAGCGAAGACTGTCTGGAAGATGAAGAGAACTTTGTGGAACTGACATTTAAGATGCCGGGAAAATCACTGAAGCATAAGTTCTATTTTCAGGTGAAATAAGTTCTCACCACAGAGTAGCACAGAGTCTCACAGAGTTTAATCTATTGAAATAAAACTCTGTGAGACTCTGTGCTACTCTGTGGTGAATTATTTTTGCGCCAACTGTTTTACTTCCCCATTCTCTTTTTCAAACCGGTAGTTACCACCTTTCTCACTCAGTTCAAACAGGGATAGCTGATCCGTTGCTTTATCCACAATCAACAATGCGCTCTGTTCGGCAAAACGTTTCACATCCATACTGAATGGTTCTTCGGTTATTTTCTTATTCACCAGCACGCTGTCATTAATCATTAGTGACAGGGAGTCTCCAATAAATCCTTTTTCCAGGGTGATGGTGTACGTTTCGATAAAGTTCCGGTCTTCATCTTTCTGCTTCTGCAGGCGCAGGCTCATGTAAATGAAGATGACGACAACGAAAATAACTGCAAAGGCCAGGATGCCGTTGCCTACCATAAACTGTTTGTTGGTATTCAAGTGGTGTGCCATAATTGTAAGAAATTGAATGCTTGCGCAAATGTAATGATTAAAATTGAACGTACAGACAATCTTTTCAACAATTAAGAAGCCGCTCTTTAAAATTATTTGCCTAATATTGCAGCTACAAACCTTTAAACAAATATGCCATGAAAAGGAAAGTGACACTTCTGTTGCTATTATTCTGTATGTTAACCCTGCATGCGCAGGAAGTATATAAAACCGTAAAAGACCTGCCGTATATTGCCAAGCCCGAGACTGACGCTTACCGGAAGGAACGTTGCAAACTGGATGTCTACTATCCGGTGGACAAAAAAGATTTTCCCACTATCGTATGGTTTCATGGCGGTGGTCTGGAAGGCGGTGGAAAACACATCCCCCAGGAACTGATGAACAGAGGCTTTGCAGTGGTGGCGGTGAACTACCGTCTAAGTCCCAAGGCCAAGAATCCCGCTTATATTGAAGATGCTGCGGCTGCCGTGGCATGGACATTCAACCATATAGAGGAATATGGCGGCAGTAAAGACAAGATATTTGTTTCCGGACATTCCGCAGGCGGCTACCTTGCACTGATATTGGCTATGGATAAGAAGTACATGGAAGCTTATGGTGCGGATGCCGATAAAGTAGCGGCTTATCTTCCCGTCAGCGGACAGACGGTGACCCATTTCACGATTCGTAAAGAACGCGGGTTACCGAACGGTATTCCTATTATAGATGAATATGCCCCGGTGAACCGTGTGCGTAAAGATACCCCTCCTGTCGTACTGATAACCGGAGACCGCAATCTGGAAATGGCGGATCGATGGGAAGAGAACGCTTTATTCGCTTCCGTAGCGAAGAATATCGGCAATAAGAAGGTAACTCTGCATGAGTTGCAAGGCTTCAATCACGGCACAGTACTCGAACCTGCCTGTTTCCTGATTATAAACTATATTCGTGAACATTGATATATACATACTTATGAAAAGATTAACAGCTTTAACTGTCGCCTTGCTAATTGGTGTGACGATGTTTGCACAACAAGCCCTTTGGGGAACTGCTCCCGTGGTATCTCCCGAGATTCATGACAACAATACCGTAACCTTCCGCTTCAAAGCACCAAAAGCGGTGAGAGTACAGCTTACAGGAGATTTCCTGCCTGTACAGAAGAATGCTAAGTTCGAGGCTCCCGGAATTGTGGATCTGAAGGAAGGGCAGGAGGGTGTATGGGAATATACTACTCCCGAACCTCTGAAACCGGAGCTTTACAGCTACTCTTTCATAGTAGATGGCTTGCGGATGAACGATCCCGCCAATGTCTACCTGATCCGTGATGTGTCCACCTTAACCAACGTATTTATCATAGGCGGTGATCGTGCCGATTTTTATAAAGTCAATCCGGTGCCTCACGGAACCGTCTCCCGGATATGGTATGATAGTCCGGCGCTTGGTCTGGAACGTCGTATGACGGTCTATACCCCTGCCGGTTATGAAACCAGCGGCAAGCGCTATCCCGTACTTTACCTCCTTCATGGAATGGGTGGTGATGAAGAGGCATGGATTTCCCTGGGCCGTACTGCACAGATACTGGATAACCTGATTGCACAAGGGAAAGCAAAGCCTATGATTGTAGTAATGCCGAACGGCAATGCTTCACAGGAGGCTGCTCCCGGAGAGTCATCCCGTGGAATGGTTCCCCCGACAATGCAGTTACCCAAGACAATGGAGGGATCTTATGAACAGGCGTTTCCCGAGATCGTGAAGTTCATCGATAAAAACTACCGTACGATAAAGAGTAAATCCGGTCGTGCCATTGCCGGTTTGTCTATGGGTGGTTTCCATTCTTTGCATATTTCCAAGCAATATCCTGATATGTTTAATTATATCGGACTGTTTTCTGCTGCCATTATGCCTAACAAAGAGGTGTCTTCACCGATATACGAGAACATGGAAGGAAAGCTGAAAGTGCAGTTTGACAAAAATCCCGCCCTTTACTGGATTGCCATCGGTAAGACGGATTTCCTCTACAAAGCCAATGAGGAATACCGTAAACTGCTGGATGAAAAGGGATATAAATATACCTATTACGAATCGGACGAAGGACATATCTGGAAGAACTGGCGTATTTATCTGACGGAGTTCGTTCCGATGTTGTTCAGGTAAGAAACTTATCACCACAGATTACGCAGATTGACACGGATCGAATACAATATATATAAATAATCTGTGTGAATCTGTGTGGTCTGTGGTAACTTTTGACATATCTTTGCCTCCGAAAACCCAAAAACAATACCATGAATAGAAAATTAATCTTATCCGCAGCCCTCTCCGGGCTGATGTTGACCGCTACGGCGCAAACTACAGTGGCTCCTGCCATCCCAAGAGACGGGAAAATAGAAAAGAAGGTAGAAGCCTTGCTCAAGAAGATGACCCTTGAAGAGAAGATTGGGCAGATGACCGAGCTTACCATTGACGTCATTACCAAACGTGATAATTCGACCCAAGAATTTCAGATAGACGATGCTTTGCTGGATACCGTTATCGGCAAGTACAAAGTCGGCTCTATCCTGAATGTACCCCAGGGTGTTGCCCAATCCAAAGAGAAGTGGGAAGAAATCATCCGGAAGATACAGGACAAATCGATGAAAGTCATGGGTATTCCTTGTATTTATGGTGTAGACCAGATACACGGAACAACTTATACATTGGGCGGAACTTTCTTCCCTCAGGGCATCAATATGGCAGCTACCTTCAATCGCGAACTGGTGCGTGAAGGTGCCCGTATCTCCGCTTATGAAACCAAGGCCGGAAGTATCCCCTGGACCTATGCTCCGGTGCTCGACCTGGCACGTGACGCCCGCTGGCCCCGTCATTGGGAGAACTACGGCGAAGATTGCTACGTGAATGCCGAAATGGGGCGCGAAGCCGTATTCGGTTTCCAGGGCAGTGATCCTAATCATATAGGAAAGCAACAAGTGGCCGCCTGCATCAAGCATTATATGGGTTACGGTGTGCCTGTTTCCGGTAAAGACCGTACCCCTTCGTCCATCACCGTGCAGGATATGCGCGAGAAACATTTCGCTCCGTTCCTCGAAGGTATCAAGGCAGGTGCTTTGTCTGTTATGGTGAACTCCGCCATGAACAACGGGCTTCCTTTCCATGCCAACTACGAACTGCTGACCGAGTGGCTGAAAGAGGACTTGAACTGGGACGGCATGATTGTGACCGACTGGGCGGATATCAATAACCTCTACACCCGCGATAAGATTGCAGGCAGCAAGAAAGAGGCTATCAAGATAGCTATCAATGCCGGTATCGATATGTCGATGGTGCCTTATGAATGGAGTTTCTGTACATACCTGAAAGAATTGGTGGAAGAAGGTGAAGTGCCGATGAGCCGCATTGACGATGCTGTACGCCGCGTGCTGCGCATGAAGTATCGCTTGGGCTTGTTCGAAACACCTGCTTATAATCACAAGGATTTCCCCCTGTTCGGAGGTAAAGAGCATGCTTCGGCTGCTTTGCAGGCTGCCGAAGAGTCTCTGGTCTTATTGAAGAATACCGATCACATCTTGCCGTTACCCAAAGATAAAAAACTGCTGATTACAGGTCCTAATGCCAACTCCATGCGTACGCTCAACGGTGGCTGGTCTTACACTTGGCAAGGACACAGGGCGGATGAATTAGCGGCGGATTATAACACCATTCTTGAATCGTTCACTCAGAAGTTCGGTGCTTCCAATATCATCTATGAGCCGGGTGTCACTTATAAGGAAGGTGGCGCATGGTGGGAAGAGAATGCTCCGGAAATAGATAAGGCCGTAGCTGCTGCCGCCAATGCGGATTATATCATCGCTTGTGTGGGTGAGAACTCCTATTGCGAAACTCCGGGTAACCTGAACAACCTCTTCCTCTCCGAAAGCCAACTCAATCTGGTGAAAGCATTGGCTGCCACCGGAAAGCCGGTTGTTTTGGTTCTGAACGAAGGCCGTCCGCGCATCGTCAACGAAATAGAACCGTTGGCAAAGGCTGTTATCAACACCATGCTTCCGGGTAACTATGGAGGTGATGCTTTGGCAAACCTCGTGGCAGGAGACGCCAACTTCAGCGGTAAGATGCCTTACACTTATCCGAAGGAAATCAATTCATTGTTCACTTACGACTACAAGCCGTGCGAAGACCTTGAAAAGATGTCGGGTGCTTATGATTACGATGCCGTGATGTCCGTGCAATGGGCATTTGGTTACGGATTGAGCTACACTACCTATGCTTACAGCAATCTCAAAGCGGATAAAACCAACTTTACGGCTGACGATGTACTTACTTTCACCGTTGATGTGAAGAACACCGGTAACCGTATCGGCAAGGAAAGCGTTCTGCTGTTCAGTAGCGATCTGATTGCTTCCCTGACTCCTGATATCCGCCGCCTGCGTGCTTTCGAGAAAGTAGAACTGCAACCGGGAGAAACGAAAACCGTTACGCTGAAAGTGAAAGGCTCCGACCTTGCTTTCGTGGGTTATGATGGCAAATGGATTCTGGAAAAAGGCGACTTTCGCATACAGATGGGTAATCAAACTTTGAATATTACTTGTACGGATACCAGGAAATGGGATACGCCGAATAAATAAAAATATATAAAAGTTCAGGTACATTTTACCTCCTATGGATAGAGCCAATAGTTTCCTTATTTCGAACTATTGGCTTTCTTGTATGCAGAAAGATAGTAAAAAGCCTGTATTACTTACGCTCCGTTTTTATAAAAGAGTGGAAATAGCATCTTGTTCTGTCTTCTAAAGGAATATAAATACGGAATATTGAATAATATACAGTCGTTATACAGACTTTATGCAAGATAACTATGCATCTTACGCCTCAAAACTATATATCTAATGTCTGCTATCTATATATCTAACGCTTACGATCTATATATCTAATACTTGCCATCTATATATGGAACGCCTACGATCCATATATCCAATGCAAACCAACAGTTTATGGTTGCCAAACCGCGTCTGTTTTATTTTTCAGCATTGTCCGTATTTATGTATCCCTCTGTCAGTCTGCCGGATACACTTTTTTACTTGCGTATTTCCATTCAGACCGGCGGAAGGACGGATATACGGCATTCTCCTTATGCATAAAATACAAAATGTCAGAATCGACCTTGCCATATCGAAGCGGTTTTACAGAAGTCATTTGCATTACTTTCTTCTTTCAGGAGCGTTAAATCATTCTTTTTTTCTCTAATATTTTGTAGTCGAATAGATTATTTATATCTTTGCAACCGCAATGGATGAAAGGTGGAGGGGCAATTAAGCTCCTTTTTTTGTTCTTATATAGTTAATCAATGGTAGAAAAGAAAACTGTTTGTCAGATTGTTGACGAGTGGCTGGACGGAAAAGAGTACTTTCTGGTGGAAGTAGCTATCAGCCCGGACGACAAGATTGTGGTGGAAATTGACCACAAAGAAGGGGTTTGGATTGAAGATTGTGTGGAGTTGAGCCGATACATCGAATCCAAGTTGAACCGTGAGGATGAGGATTATGAGTTGGAGGTAGGTTCTGCCGGTATCGGACAGCCATTTAAAGTGTTGCAACAGTACACCAACCACATCGGAAAAGAAGTGGAAGTGCTGAGAAAAGATGGACGCAAGTTGTGCGGCGTGCTGAAGGCAGCCGATGAACAGCATTTCACTGTAACTGTAGAGAAGAAAGTGAAACCCGAAGGAGCCAAGCGTCCCCAGCTGGTGCAGGAAGACGAAATGCTTGCGTATGATGAAATAAAATATACTAAATACTTAATCAGTTTTAAATAAGACTATGGCCAAGAAAGTAGAAACTATCAGCCTGATAGATACATTTTCGGAATTTAAGGAACTGAAAAATATCGATAGAACCACCATGGTGAGCGTGCTCGAAGAGTCGTTCCGTAGTGTGATCGCGAAGATGTTCGGCACCGATGAGAATTACGACGTAATTGTGAACCCGGACAAGGGCGACTTCGAAATATGGCGCAACCGTGAAGTAGTGGCGGATGAAGACCTGGAAAATCCGAACTTGCAGATTGCATTATCGGAAGCACAGAAAATAGATGCTTCTTATGAAGTGGGCGAGGAAGTGACGGATGAAGTAATCTTCGCGAACTTCGGACGACGTGCCATCCTGAACCTGCGTCAGACGTTGGCCTCTAAAATTTTGGAACTGGAAAAAGACAGTATCTATAATAAATATATTGATAAGGTGGGTAATATCATCAATGCGGAAGTATACCAGATATGGAAGAAGGAAATGCTGCTGCTCGATGATGAAGGAAACGAATTGCTGCTGCCCAAGACGGAACAGATTCCGAGCGATTTCTATCGCAAGGGAGAAACGGCGCGTGCCGTGGTGGCCCGTGTGGACAACAAGAATAACAATCCGAAGATTATCCTTTCCCGTACATCGCCTGTATTCCTGCAGCGTCTGTTCGAGATGGAAGTGCCCGAAATCAATGACGGACTGATTACCATTAAGAAGATTGCCCGTATCCCCGGTGAGCGTGCCAAGATTGCCGTTGAGTCGTACGACGACCGTATCGACCCGGTAGGTGCCTGCGTAGGTGTAAAGGGTAGCCGTATTCATGGCATTGTTCGTGAGTTGCGCAACGAGAATATTGACGTAATCAACTATACGTCCAATATCCAGTTGTTTATTCAGCGTGCCCTCAGCCCCGCGAAGATATCTTCTATTCGTCTGAATGAAGAAGAACGTAAGGCAGAAGTATTTCTGAGGCCTGAAGAGGTTTCGCTGGCTATTGGTAAAGGCGGTTTGAATATCAAACTTGCCAGTATGTTGACCGAGTACACCATTGACGTATTCCGTGAGTTGGATCAGGCTGTTGAGGATGAAGATATCTATCTGGATGAGTTCAGAGACGAAATCGACGGTTGGGTGATTGATGCCATCAAGTCGATTGGTATCGATACAGCGAAGGCTGTGCTGAACGCTCCGCGCGAGTTGTTGATTGAAAAGACCGACTTGGAAGAGGAAACGGTGGACGAGGTATTACGCATTTTAAGTTTGGAGTTTGAAGAAGGCGAACCTGAATTGGAACCGGCACCTGAGGTTGTGCCTGAGACAGAGCCCGAGGTTGCCCCTGAGGCAGAGCCCGAGGCAGAATAAAGTGTCTGTCGACATCTGTTTCTGTTTGCACTAACTTCTTTCTCCACATTATTCATTAATTTTTTAGTATGACGATAAGGTTAAATAAAGTAACAAGAGATTTGAATGTAGGAATTTCAACGGTCGTTGAGTTCTTGCAGAAAAAAGGATTTGCCGTTGAGGCAAACCCCAACACAAAAATTAACGAGGAGCAATATGCCTTGCTCGTGAAAGAGTTCAGTACAGATAAGAATCTTAGACTTGAATCGGAACGTTTCATTCAGGAACGGCAGAATAAAGACCGTAACAAAGCATCGGTATCTATCGATGGTTACGAAGCTGAGACTACGGAGAAACCGAAAGTTGAAGAAATAAAGACTGTTGTACCCGAAGATGCACGTCCGAAGTTTAAACCTGTCGGAAAAATAGACTTGGATAAACTGAACCGGAAACCGGTAGTAGAAAAAGTGGAAGAAAAGAAAGTGGAAACATCTGCGCCTGTGGTAAAGGAAGAACCTAAACCGCAGCCCAAACCGGAACCGAAGCCTGAGTTCAGACCGGAACCGAAGCCGGAACCCAGACCGGAATTAAAGCCCGAACCGAAACCGGAACCGAAGCCGACTCCGGCTCCCGAACCGGCTCCTGTGGTGAAAGAAGAACCGAAGCCAGCAGTCGTTGCAGAAAAACCTGTATCCAACCCCGCTCCGGTAGTAGCGAAAGAAGTAGTGAAAAAAGAAACACCTGCTCCCGCGGCACCTGTCCGGGAAGAGGCGAAACCTGCTGTGGCAGAAGAAGCGCCTGCAAAGAGTGGTGAGGCGGAAATCTTCACAATTCACAAGCCGGAGTTTGTTTCTAAGATCAATATCATCGGTCAGATTGATTTGGCGACATTGAACCAGTCTACACGTCCTAAGAAGAAATCCAAAGAGGAGAAACGTAAGGAGCGCGAAGAGAAGGAGAAGATTCGTCAGGATCAGAAGAAGCTGATGAAAGAGGCGATCATCAAAGAAATCCGCCGCGAAGACACCAAAGCGAAGGATGGCAAGGAGAAAGATGCCGATGCCAACGCCAACAAGAAGAAACGTCTCCGCATTAATAATAAGGAGAAGGTGGATATCAACAATGCATCCAACTTCCAGCGTGGAGGCGACAACCGTGGTGGTGGAGGTAAAGGACCTCATGCCGGCGGCGGTCAGCAAGGTGCCGGTGGTGGTAATAATCACCAAGGTGGCAACAAGAACAATCGTAACAACAATAACAGGGATCGTTTCAAGAAACCGGTCATCAAGCAGGAGGTTAGCGAGGAAGACGTAGCTAAGCAGGTAAAAGAAACCTTGGCACGCCTCACTTCCAAAGGTAAGAGCAAGACTTCCAAATACCGTAAGGACAAGCGCGATATAGCGAACAGCCGTATGCAGGAGCAGGAAGACCGCGAAATGGCGGACAGCAGAGTGCTGAAGATAACGGAATTCGTGACTGCCAACGAGTTGGCAAGCATGATGGATGTTTCCGTGACGCAGGTCATCGCTACTTGTATGAGTATCGGTATCATGGTGTCTATCAACCAGCGTCTGGATGCTGAAACCATCAATCTGGTGGCGGAAGAGTTCGGATACAAGACTGAATATGTCAGTGCGGAAGTGGCACAGGCCATTGTAGAGGAGGAGGATTCTGAAGAGGATCTGGAACCGCGCGCACCGATTGTTACCGTCATGGGTCACGTAGACCACGGTAAGACATCATTGCTCGACTATATCCGTAAGGCGAACGTTATTGCCGGTGAAGCCGGTGGTATCACGCAGCACATCGGTGCTTACAACGTGAAACTGGAAGACGGACGTGAGATTACGTTCCTCGATACTCCGGGTCATGAGGCGTTTACCGCTATGCGTGCCCGTGGTGCAAAGGTGACGGACGTGGTTATCATTATTGTCGCTGCCGATGATAACGTGATGCCGCAAACGAAGGAAGCTATCAACCATGCTATGGCTGCCGGTGTACCTATCGTATTCGCAATTAACAAGATTGATAAACCGACTGCCAACGCTGACAAGATTAAGGAAGAGCTAGCAAGCATGAACTATCTCGTTGAAGAATGGGGCGGCAAATATCAATCGCAAGATATCTCGGCCAAGAAAGGCTTGGGTGTGAAAGAACTGTTGGAGAAAGTATTGCTGGAAGCAGAAATGCTTGATCTGAAAGCAAACCCGAACCGTAAGGCAACAGGTTCCATCATCGAGTCTTCGTTGGACAAAGGACGTGGTTACGTAGCTACCATGCTGGTATCAAATGGTACACTTCAGGTGGGAGACATCGTACTGGCAGGTACAGCGTATGGTAAGGTGAAAGCTATGTTCAATGAACGTAACCAGCGCCTGAAAGAGGCCGGACCGTCTGAGCCGGTATTGATTCTGGGATTGAACGGTGCACCTGCTGCCGGTGATACGTTCCACGTAATCGATACGGAACAGGAAGCACGTGAAATCGCTAACAAGCGTGAACAGTTGCAACGTGAACAAGGTCTGCGTACTCAGAAGATGCTTACTTTGGATGAAGTTGGCCGTCGTCTGGCACTGGGTGACTTCCATGAACTGAATGTTATCGTTAAGGGTGACGTGGACGGTTCTGTTGAGGCGTTGAGCGATTCACTGATCAAGCTGTCTACAGAGCAGGTACAGGTAAATGTAATCCACAAAGGCGTTGGAGCAATCTCCGAATCCGATGTTTCATTGGCTGCCGCTTCGGATGCTATCATCATCGGCTTCCAGGTACGTCCGTCGAATGCCGCTGCAAAGATGGCAGAGAATGAAGGTGTGGATATCCGCAAGTACTCAGTGATTTACGATGCTATCGAAGAGGTGAAGGCCGCTATGGAAGGTATGTTGGCACCGCAGGTGAAGGAGCAGGTAACTGCAACCATCGAGGTACGCGAGGTGTTCAATATCACCAAGGTAGGTCTCGTAGCCGGTGCGGTAGTGAAGACCGGAAAGGTGAAACGCAGCGACAAGGCCCGTTTGATCCGCGACGGTATCGTAATCTTTACCGGTTCTATCAATGCTTTGAAACGTTTCAAAGACGACGTGAAGGAAGTAGGTACCAACTTCGAGTGCGGTATCAGCCTGACGAACTGCAACGATATCAAGGTAGGCGATATGATCGAATCTTACGAAGAAATAGAAGTAAAACAGACTCTGTAAGCGAAATAATCTTTTAGACACGGATTACACGGATTTCACGGATTGGTTTAAAAGAAAAACCGTGCTTATCCGTGTAATCCGTGTCTTTTTTAGATATAGTTATGACAATAATAGATATCATCTTATTAGTGGTGATTGGTGCGGGAGCAGTCATCGGTTTTATAAAAGGCTTCATCAAGCAACTGGCATCCATCCTCGGATTGATTGTCGGATTGCTGGCTGCAAAAGCACTGTATGTGTCGGTAGCGGAGAGAGTCTTTTCTAAGATAACGGACTCCATGACGTTTGCCCAGATATTGGCGTTTGTTGTTATTTGGATAGTGGTTCCGTTGTTGTTCCTGCTGGTAGCGGCTTTGCTGACGAAGGCGATGGAAGCAGTCTCGCTCGGTTGGCTGAACCGCTGGCTGGGTGCCGGACTGGGCGCGTTGAAGTTTCTGCTGCTGGTGAGTCTGCTTATCTGTGTTGTCGAGTTTATCGACTCGGATAATACGATGATTGATAGAACAATGAAGGAGGAATCCGTGTTATATTATCCTATAGAGTCGTTCGCGGGAATGTTTTTCCCGGCTGCAAAAGAAGTTACAGAACAATATATACTTAATACATAATGCAACCCGAAGAACCCAATAAATATGTAAAGGAACTAACGCAGGAGAAGTACAAGTACGGCTTCACCACCGATGTACATACGGAAGTCATTGAGCGTGGGCTGAATGAAGATGTTGTACGGCTGATCTCTGCGAAGAAGAACGAGCCGGAATGGCTGTTGGAGTTCCGTCTGAAAGCATATCGTCACTGGTTGACGATGGAGATGCCTACATGGGCACATCTCCGTATTCCTGAGATAGATTATCAGGCTATTTCCTACTATGCTGATCCGTTGGCGAAGAAGAAAGACGCGCCTAAGAGCATGGATGAAGTAGACCCAGAGTTGATAAAAACCTTCAATAAGCTGGGTATCCCCTTGGAAGAACAGATGGCGTTGAGTGGCATGGCAGTGGATGCCGTGATGGACTCCGTATCTGTGAAAACTACGTTTAAGGAAACGTTGATGGAGAAAGGAATTATTTTCTGTTCCATCAGTGAAGCCGTACGTGAGCATCCGGATTTGGTGCAGAAGTATCTTGGTTCCGTAGTGGGATACCGTGATAACTTCTTTGCCGCACTGAACTCGGCGGTATTCTCCGACGGTTCGTTTGTATATATCCCGAAAGGAGTACGCTGCCCGATGGAGTTGTCCACGTATTTCCGTATCAATGCGCGTAATACAGGTCAGTTTGAGCGGACACTGATTGTGGCGGATGATGATTCGTATGTTTCCTATCTGGAAGGTTGTACGGCTCCGATGCGCGATGAGAACCAGTTGCATGCCGCTATTGTGGAGATTGTGGTGCACGAGCGTGCGGAGGTGAAGTACAGTACCGTACAGAACTGGTATCCGGGTGATGCCGAAGGTAAAGGTGGTGTTTATAACTTTGTTACGAAACGTGGTAACTGCAAAGGTGCGAACAGTAAACTTTCCTGGACACAAGTGGAGACGGGATCAGCTATTACGTGGAAATACCCTTCCTGCATTCTGACTGGAGATAATTCCTCGGCTGAATTCTACAGTGTGGCGGTGACGAATAACTACCAACAGGCGGATACGGGTACGAAGATGATTCATCTGGGTAAGAATACCAGTAGTACCATTGTCAGCAAAGGTATCTCTGCCGGACATAGTGAGAACTCTTACCGTGGTCTGGTGCGTGTAGCTCAAAAGGCGGACAATGCGCGTAACTATAGTCAGTGCGATTCTTTGTTGCTGGGTGATAAATGTGGTGCGCATACCTTCCCGTATATGGATATCCATAATGAGACGGCGGTTGTGGAGCATGAGGCGACTACCAGCAAGATCAATGAAGACCAGATCTTCTATTGCAACCAGCGTGGAATTTCTACGGAGGATGCAGTAGGGCTGATTGTGAACGGTTATGCTAAGGAAGTGCTTAATAAGCTGCCTATGGAGTTTGCGGTAGAGGCTCAGAAGTTGTTGGCTATTTCACTGGAAGGCAGCGTAGGGTGATTTACTATTAGACGATTTACTATTTACTATTTTGCTGCACAATCGGCAGATGAATGGTAGATAAGTAAAAGGTCGGTAGTAATAGTGAATAGTGGAGAAGTGACATTAAATAGTAAATTGTAAATAGTCTAATAGTAAATATAAAGATGTTAGAGATAAAAGACCTGCATGCCAGTGTAAATGGCAAAGAGATATTGAAAGGCATCAACCTGTCGGTAAAAGCAGGTGAGGTGCATGCTATTATGGGACCGAACGGTTCCGGAAAGAGTACTCTTTCGGCTGTATTGGTAGGTAATCCTGCCTTTGAGGTAACGAAGGGAAGCGTGACTTTCTGCGGTAAGAACCTGTTGGACTTTTCACCGGAAGACCGTAGTCACGAGGGGATCTTTCTCAGCTTCCAGTATCCGGTAGAAATTCCGGGTGTGAGTATGGTTAACTTTATGCGTGCAGCGGTGAATGAGCAACGTAAATACAATCATCTGCCCGCTCTCAGTGCAAGCGAGTTCCTGAAATTGATGCGTGAAAAGCGTGCCATTGTGGAACTGGACAATAAATTGGCTAACCGTTCGGTGAATGAAGGTTTCTCCGGTGGAGAGAAGAAACGGAATGAAATCTTCCAGATGGCGATGCTGGAACCGAAATTAAGTATTCTGGATGAAACGGATTCCGGGCTGGATATCGATGCTTTGCGTATCGTAGCCGAAGGTGTGAACAAGTTGAAAACACCGGAGAACAGTACCATTGTCATCACCCACTACCAACGCCTACTGGATTATATCAAACCTGACGTTGTACATGTGCTTTACAAAGGTCGTATCGTGAAGACTGCGGGACCGGAATTGGCTCTGGAACTGGAAGAGAAGGGGTATGACTGGATTAAGAAGGAACTAGGAGAGTAATTACATTTTTTAGACGCGGATGGCACGGATGACGCGGATTTTTTATTAGTGTATTATGAGTTTGACACAGGCGGATAAAACTGATGCTATTATAAATGCATTTTATGATGTGTATAATGAACTTGGGTATGGGTTTATTGAAAATGTATATCAGAATGCATTATATAGGGAGTTGTTGAGACGTGATATTCCCTGTGTAGCACATCCGAAAATAAATGTTTATTATAAGGATGAAGTAGTCGGTTATTATGAAGCTGATATAATTGTATATAATTCTGTTATTTTAGAATTAAAAGCGGTCACCCGACTATCTAAAGAACATGAATTGCAATTGGTCAATTATTTGAAAGCAACAGATATAGAAGTGGGATTATTATTAAATTTTGGTCCCAAACCAGAAATTAGTAGAAAGGTTTTTTCCCATTACTATAGAGAACGTCTACAGAATAATAGTGAATCCGCGTCATCCGCGTTATCCGTGTCTAAGAAATAAAATATAAACGTATATGAATGCAGAACAACAATACATAGATCTTTTCTCCCAGACGGAAGCGATGATATGCCAACACAGCACCGAGGTGATGAATACCCCTCGTGCGACTGCGTTTGCCGACTTTGAGCGGCTTGGCTTTCCTACCTGCAAACAGGAGAAATATAAATATACCGATGTCAGCAAGTTCTTTGAACCGGACTATGGGTTGAACCTGAACCGCCTGGATATTCCGGTAAATCCCTATGAGGTATTCAAATGTGACGTACCCAATATGAGCACTTCTCTGTACTTTGTAGTGAACGATGCTTTTTACAATAAAGCGCTACCTGCTTCACATCTGCCCGAAGGAGTTATCTTCGGTAGTTTGAAGGAGATGGCGGCGAAGCATCCGGAATTGGTAAAGAAGTACTATGGCAAGCTGGCAGATACTTCAAAAGACGGAGTGACAGCATTCAATACCGCTTTTGCACAAGACGGTGTACTGTTGTATATACCTAAGAACGTCGCTTTGGAACGTCCCATTCAGTTGGTAAACATCCTGCGTGGTGACGTGAACTTCCTGGTGAACCGCCGGGTATTGATTGTATTGGAAGATGGCGCACAGGCGCGTATGCTGGTGTGTGATCATGCCATGGATGCCGTGAATTTCCTGGCAACCCAGGTGATAGAAGTATTCGTCGGTGAGAATGCTGTCTTTGACCTTTACGAACTGGAAGAAACGCATACAAGTACCGTACGTATCAGCAATATGTATGTGAAGCAGGAAGCCAACAGCAATGTATTGCTGAATGGCATGACCTTGCATAACGGCACTTCCCGCAACACCACTGAAGTATTGCTGGCAGGTGAAGGTGCCGAAATCAATCTTTGCGGTATGGCCATTGCAGATAAGAATCAGCATGTAGACAATAATACAAGTATCGATCATGCCGTACCTAACTGCACGAGCAATGAACTTTTCAAGTATGTGCTCGATGACCAGTCAGTCGGTGCATTTGCCGGTTTGGTATTAGTGCGCCCGGATGCGCAACATACCAATTCGCAACAAACGAACCGGAACCTTTGCGCTACCCGTGAGGCACGTATGTATACGCAACCGCAACTGGAAATTTATGCCGATGATGTAAAGTGTAGTCATGGCGCTACCGTTGGTCAGTTGGACGAAAATGCACTTTTCTATATGCGCCAGCGCGGTATTCCGGCACGTGAAGCTCGCTTATTGCTGATGTTTGCCTTCGTGAACGAAGTAATCGATACCATCCGTCTGGATGCATTGAAAGATCGCTTACATCTCTTGGTTGAGAAACGTTTCCGTGGTGAACTGAATAAATGCCAGGGCTGTGCGATATGCAAGTGAGAATATATTAATACCTAAACAACATGTATGATATTCAAAAGATAAGAGCCGATTTTCCGATACTATCCCGTGAAGTGTACGGCAAACCATTGGTCTATTTGGATAATGGGGCGACGACACAGAAGCCACGTTGTGTGGTGGATGCCATAACGGATGAATATTATTCTGTCAATGCCAATGTGCATCGTGGCGTACACTTTCTGTCGCAACAGGCAACGGAACTGCACGAGGCAAGTCGAGAGACAGTGCGAAAGTTCATCAATGCCGGTTCTATAAATGAAATCGTATTTACAAGGGGAACTACGGAAAGCATTAATCTGTTAGCCTCCAGCTTTGGCGAAGCATTCCTGCATCCGGGTGATGAAGTGATTGTTTCCGTAATGGAACATCATAGTAACATTGTCCCCTGGCAACTGCTGGCTGAACGGAAATGCATCAATCTGAAAGTTATTCCGATGAACGATCGCGGTGAACTTCTGATGGATGAATACGAGAAGCTTTTCACTGACCGAACGAAGATTGTGAGCGTGGTACATGTGTCCAATGTTTTGGGTACGGTCAATCCTATCAAGGAAATGATTAAGATTGCCCATAATCATGATGTACCTTTCCTGGTAGATGCGGCACAATCCATTCCTCACATGGCAGTGGACGTGAAAGATCTGGACGCTGATTTCCTTGTATTCTCCGGTCATAAAGTGTATGGGCCTACCGGTGTGGGCGTGCTTTATGGTAAGGAAGAATGGCTGAATAAGTTACCTCCTTATCAAGGTGGCGGTGAGATGATAAAGCATGTATCTTTTGAACGTACTACCTTCAATGAATTACCGTTTAAGTTCGAAGCCGGTACTCCTGACTATATCGGTACTACGGGACTGGCGAAAGCTCTCGATTATGTTTCTGCCATTGGCATGGATAAGATTGCCGCTTATGAGCATGAATTGACGGAATATGCCACACAGCGACTGAAAACAATCCCTGGTATGCGCATCTTTGGTGAAGCTGCTGAGAAAGGGAGTGTCATCTCTTTCCTTGTAGGTGATATTCATCACTTCGATATGGGCACATTGCTCGATCGTCTCGGCATTGCCGTACGTACAGGACACCATTGCGCCCAACCGCTGATGCAACGCCTCGGCATAGAAGGAACAGTGCGTGCTTCCTTTGGAATCTATAATACGAAAGAAGAAATCGATGTTTTGGTGGCAGGTATCGAACGTGTCAGCAAGATGTTCTAGTTAGTGATTAGGGGTTATCACTAACCCCTAATCACTAATCTTCGTTTCCGCCAGCTTCTTCTGCCACTTATCCCGTGCCAGCTTCTGCATATCCGTTACGGAGTCTTTTTCATCTACAATCTCAAAACCTAAGGCTGTTTCGATAATATCCTCCATTGTGACAATTCCCCAGA
>UMGB01065886.1_pt1 | contig 28171 bp, 16 predicted proteins | sample 1965161 | NCBI WGS metagenome assembly UMGB01 (sample SAMEA4836060, study PRJEB28245) | human gut metagenome | biome: gut microbiome; material: fecal sample | place: Denmark | collected 2008
GGTTGAAGGATTTACGGGAGTAGCCGAACAAACAGTAGAGATAAAGTGTGTGGACAATAGTGGCAATGTTTCGGAATCTACTTTCGTGAAAGGAACTCCCTTGTTGTCTCCCATAGAAGTCGCTTGTCAATCACTGGCTGCCGAAGCTGCATTTGGTGGAGTAAAAGTGGCGTGGAAGAATACAACCGGTGATTTCTTGGCAATTCACGTGTTAACGGACGATTCTCTCCAAATCAAAGGACAAAAGGTGTTCATGGAAGATCCGTCCAAGATGATTTATACACGTGAGACAGATGAGAAAAAGACGTATGCCTATGTTCGTAATTATCCGGATAAAGAACAACGTTTCGGTTTCTCTATTACTGATAAATGGGGAAATGTGTCGGATACGTTAATAACTACACTTACTCCGCTCCGTGAAGATGTGATCGCATACCAACAGATTAAAGCATTGACAGAATTTAATCCTCGATATACTAACGGACAAAGTATGGATTATGAAACAGAAGGGATAGATCCGGTTACAGGTATTCAATACGATGGATTATATTATGGTACTTCATATGGTCCTCAAACACTATTTGATGGGAATAAAAATGCAGCTTTTTATATCACTCGTTATACAAAGAATCTTAATGATTTGGACGACTCGAATGATGAATTGGTGCCGAATAGTTATTCTACATACAATTTGAATGTAGAGGTTATATTGGGGCGAATGCATATATATCATCGTCCCGTTTATTACGGAGTACATGCAGTTAAACGATTCCGGCTCTGGGGGACCACAGATGAAAATTTAGACCGATTTGTTAAATTCCCGGAAGGCTGGACTTTGGTAGGTGAATATGTACTTCCTGATGCCATCAACAATAAAGTGCCTACTCCTGATGAAAAAAGTGCTTGGGAGAGTGGTTTCGAGTTAAATGTTACGGATGATAATGTAAATCCGGAGGCCAATCCAAAAGCGAAGATTCGGTATTTACGTATAGAGATGATGGAAACTTACGATCCGTCTCATAAGGTAATAACCATGAATGAAATCTTTTTGTGGGGACAGATCGAGAAAAAATATTATTAATGTCTCGGATTTTAGATTTAATTGAAAGTAAGAATATGAAACAATATATTATAATAAAATTGTTAGCAGCTATCTTTTTAGGAGGAATATGTTTTAGTTGTAGCAACTCCGGAGATATGCTGGACGATATTATGAGCCAAGGCCCTATTATTTATTCGGCAAAGGTTGATACTTTAATCTGCCAAAGCGGTTACTATCGTTTGCGGGTAAATATTTATCCATTGGAAGATGTTAATCGTGATTATTGTTTGTTGAGTTGGAATGTTACCAGCGAAAAGCGAGATTCGATGAAGGTTTATTATCAGGAAGAAAATTATGATAATGGACAAGGCTGTTATTATTCGATTCTTGATTTGAAGGAGAATAATATCCAAGGCAATTTGGAGATTAAAGCCCAAAATGTAGATGTATATGGCAACAAATCCCTTATTTATTCAAGTGGCGCTTATGTATATGGTGATATCTATATCTCGACCTTGCTTAACGATGCTGTTTTTATAGAAGGATTAAGTATTCGTATCGACCGTAAAATAGGGTCAATTGGTAATTATATTGCCTATGAACGTACAGACGGTTCGTTTAGTGATGAGGTATTTTTCACAGGAGATACTTATCTTCTCACGGATGCGAAATCCGGAGGTATTGTTCGTACAAAAACGAAATTCCTGATAAACAAGTCTGATATTGATGAATTACAACCGACTCATTATTTGGAAACGATTATACCTTAACTTTGCAGTTGTTTTCTGCTTTTCCAACAAAGAAATACAGTTGCAGAACAAACGATTCTCATTTAACAAGGGGGAGGCATTTCCCCCTTGTTTTCAAAAAAATCAATTAAACATTAATATTTAATTTATCCGATAGAATATATGAAACTTTTTAATCTTACTTCTCTCTTTTTATTATTAACTGTATCGGCTTGCAATACCAAAGAAAAAATACTAAAATTTGCCATCGCATCCGATTTTCATGCGCAAGATGTGCCCGACGGAGAACAAAGGGTTTATTCATTTATAGACGCAGCAAGGAAGAACAAGGTGGATTTCATCATCGAATTAGGCGATTTTTGCCGGTTGGATGATAACAGTAAAATCTACCGTGACCTCTGGAATGGCTTCGAGGGTGATAAATATCATGTCATCGGCAATCATGATATGGATAAATATACCCCCGAAGAATACATCAAGGGGATGGAAATGCCGGGACGCTATTATTCTTTTGATAAGGGAGATTTCCATTTTATCGTATTGGATGGAAATAATCTTTATGATGGAGAAAAATATGTTCATTATGCTAAAGCAAATTATTATGTGGATATGAAAAAAAGGGCTTTCGTAGACCAAGAACAACTGGAATGGCTGCAAAAGGATTTGCAGTCGACGAATAAAAAATGTGTGCTGTTTTCTCATCAAAGCATTGAGCGTGGCATGAACAACGGAGCGGATGTGCGCCAGATTCTCGAAACGGAGAATCAGCGTGTAGGTTATAAGAAAGTGGTATTGGCTTTTGGTGGTCATAATCATAGCAATTATACAGAAGTAATCAACGGCATTACTTATATGCAAATCAACAGTGCATCGTATGTATGGGTTGGTGAGCCTACTGCGACGGAAAAACGCTATCCGGAAAGCGTAAATCGGAAATATGGCATTCTGAAATATTCTATGACGTACGACCAACCATTGTATGCTATCGTAAAATTGAATAGTAAAGGAGTCTCCGTGAAAGGAACGAAAGCCAAGTTTATGCCCCCTACTCCGGAAGACTTGAATATGAAAGATTCGTTAGGTTTGTTCCCTCTAGTATCAATTATAGAGGATGTAAAAGTTAAGTTTTAAATAGTTATGGATTGTTTTAAACGGTTGATTGTTTTATCCGGTGTTTTTTTGCTTTGCATAGTGAGCAATGCCCAAGTAAAATGGTATAATCCGCAAGCTCCGGAATATAGCAGGCAATCATTGATTTTTGGAAAAGGCTGGAATGAAAAGGAGGTTAATTATTGCCGGTTGCCTCTTCGGGCAAAAGAAAAGGTACGTCAGGATGTATGGCGTTTGTCTTGCGAATCGGCAGGTCTTTCCCTTCGGTTCCGTACGGATGCTGAATCTATTCAGGTGAGATATAAGGTTACAGGAGGATTTAGTATGCCTCATATGCCCTCAACAGGTGTATCAGGTGTGGACTTATATCGGGAGGATGGCGCATTCTGTTTCGGAACGTATGCATTCGGCGATACGGTGCGCTATACCTATACGGTTGATAGAGGGAGTAATGTTAGCAAAATACAAGAATACGAGTTGTATTTACCTTTGTATAATGGAGTGAGATTTTTAGAGATAGGAGTTGAATCTCGGCAGCATTTCGCTTTTGTTGCCAAAGAACAGCATGATCCCATTGTCGTTTACGGCACTTCCATCGCTCAAGGTGCTTGTGCGTCGCGTCCGGGCATGGCATGGACCAATATCCTACACCGTCAGCTGAAGAGACCAGTCGTAAATTTAGGATTTTCCGGTAATGGGAAATTAGAACCGGAGGTCATCTCTTTTATCAATGAAATAAAAGCTTCTGTTTATATACTTGATTGCATGGCGAATCTGAATATGCTTACAACCGCGCAGGTGGCTGAACGGGTGGAAAAAGCTGTGTACCAGATTCGTTCTTGTCACGATACACCTATCCTATTGGTCGACCATGCCGGATATAGCAATGGAAATACCAATCAGAATCGCTATGATACGTACACTGCTCCCAATCGGGGGCAACAGGAGGCCTACCGTCGTCTGAAAATGAAAGGAGTGAAAAACTTGTATTATATTTCTCATGAAGATTTGAATTATTCTCCCGATGCATGGGTGGATTATGTACATCCGTCCGACTATGGTATGGTCCGGCATGCAGAAGTGATAAGCAAACAATTGCTTAAGATTGGTAAATGATAAATGGAAATAAGGAGGTTTTATAATGAAAAGATATCTATGGATAGTTATTGGGGTTTTAAATGTTTGTTCTTCCGCTCTTGCATCCTATCATGGTTGTGTGTTTGTGGACAAGAATAGAAATGGCTTATGTGATAAAGGTGAGAAAAAGGTCGCGGGAGTGGTGGTCTCCGACGGGTTAAACGTGGTAAAGACCGACGCACAAGGAAACTTTCTTTTGAAAGGACATCCCAGACAGCGCTTTATCTTTGTTACCACTCCTTCGGGCTATAAAATTCCAACGGGCCATTTTCACCCCATCACTACAGATTCTATTTCATATGATTTTGCATTGATACCCTACGAAGCGGGTATTGACAAGCAAGGAAATCATAAATTTGTGCATATATCGGATACGGAGATACACAATACTGTCGGCAATGAACAATGGGTAGAAAATATACGCGACTATGCAGCCAATGAACGAGTGTCCTTTATCGTCCATACCGGAGATATCTGTTATGCAGCAGGAATGAAGAAGCATATCACCTTGATGAATACAAACAATATGCAAGTGCCTGTGTATTATTGTATAGGTAATCACGATCTTGTTAGTGGAAAATATGGCGAGGAAATGTTTGAAAACATTTATGGCCCTGTGTATTATTCATTTGAATCCGGCAATGTACATTACATTGTGACTCCGATGCCAGGAGGTGATTATCGTCCCGGCTATACAAGACAAGATGTATATGCATGGTTAAAGAACGATTTGGCACACGTGAAGAAAGGAACCCCCATTATCATATTCAATCACGACATATTGACGCATTCCGATCGTTTTATTTATAAAGGAAATACAGAAAACAGTATCTGTCTGAATGATTATAATTTGAAAGCGTGGATATATGGACATTGGCATATTAACCATATAAAGAAACAGGGGGATGTATATACAATATGTACATCGAGCCTGGATAAGGGGGGGATTGACCACTCTTCCAATGCTTTTCGAGTGATGCATATAGACGGGCAAGGTAATCCCCGTTCGGAGTTGCGTTATGCTTATCTGGATAAAAAGATAACCATTGCAGCCTTCTGCGGATCTCAGCTATTGGTGAACACGTATTCTTCCGTTTCTCCGGTAAAAAAGGTGTCGGTAGAAGGTTTGTTGGAGGGGAAGCAGGTTTTTAATAAGGTCTTGTTGGAACAATGCACGGATTGGACTTGGAAGGCAACCTTGCCAATAAAAAAAATATGGAAGAACAAGGAGTTGAAGTTGAAGATATCTGCCTATTTTAATAACGGCGAAATTGCCGAAATAGAAAACTCATATGTCGTATCAAAAGAGTTACCGGAAGTACAGTTGACCGAAAACTGGGATAACATGTTAGCTACTCCCGCCCATACAGCCACCAATCAGGCTTATGTAGATAATTTATTACAATTAGTATGGGCAAAGAATCTGAAGGCTAATTTGTGTATGACCTCTCCGTTAATTCATGATGGAAAGGTGTTTATTGCTTCTATGGACGAAAATTTCCGTAAAGAGGCTTATCTGTATGCCCTTAACGGGAAAGACGGTTCGTTAATATGGAAAACGCCGTTGGCGCATTCTGTGAAAAATTCGATCACCATCACCGATGGAAAGGTATTTGCACAAGACGTATTAGGAAATCTTTATGCGGTGGATATCGATACAGGTTTATTGGTTTGGAAAGTGAAACTGCCTGTCAATGAATTGCCTTCCTTGATTGAAGGATTGGTATCATGTGATAAAATCGTGTATGCCGGAACAGGCAAAGCTCTTTCTGCTATAAATGCTTCTACCGGTGAAGTAATTTGGCGAAATAAAGGCTGGAACCAACGCGAAGGAACCACCACCACCTTGTCAATGGGGAATGGTGTCTTGATTGGATCGGTACAGTGGGGAGCATTGCATGCCAATGATGCAATAACCGGTAAATACCTGTGGTCGTTGAGTGAACACGGTTTACGCAACCGAGGGGCCTCTGCTGCAATCCATGGTTCCTTGCTGTATATTGTCTCCGGAAAATCTTTCTTCATCATAGAGGCGCAGACAGGACGTATTGTCGTGCGTAAGGAACTTCCTTACAATATGGATGCAACTTCTACTCCTTTATTGACCGATAAGGAGATCATTTTAGGAACCGCAGACAAGGGGCTTGTAGCCTTAGATAATCAGACATTGGAAGAGAAGTGGAGAACTCCGGTAGGAGCAGCGTTGGTCTACTCTGTCCCTTATACCCGCCCGGATGTTCAGACGATTGAAACGAGTCCGGTTTGCGTAGGAGAAATTGTATATGTAGCTGCTTCTGATGGCTGTATTTATGGAGTATCGAAAAAAGAGGGCCGTATCGTGTGGAAATATCAATCGGGAGCCCCTTTTCTGAGCAGTGTCGCAGTGTCCGGAAACAGCCTGGTAGCAAGTGATTTGGGCGGGAATATATACTTATTCTCTACAATGACTGAAAAGAGCAAAAGAAAGAATAAATAATACCATTAGACATCATATGAAAAACAAACATGGATTATTAATTGCCACTCTTTTTGCATGTATGACTGGACAGGCTCAACATACGATTAAAATATCAGAACTGAACTTATCCCATGTGTGGCAAGAATATGGGAAAGTTATGAACGGTAAATCCGTTACTGGAGAGGAGGCCCGCATTAACGGACAAATGTACAATGATGTAATAGGCACTCATGCCAGAAGTAGGCTCAAGATCAACTTGAACGGTGATGCTTCATGCCTACGTACCCAAATCGGAATCGCAGACAGTAAAATCGATGTTTCAGACAAAAGCTTGATCGTTTTTCCATTAGCAGACGGAACAAAGCTGTATTTCCGCAAAGAAGGAAATGAGAAGCAGTTCCTAGGACTCGCCAAAACAAACGGTCAAATAGACAAAGGTTCTGTCTGTTTCATCATAACAGGCGATGGCAAGGAACTATTTAATAGTGGAATAATGTATGGTAATGAACCGCCCCTTTCCGTGAATATAGACTTGACAGGTATCCGTGTATTGGAATTATCGGTAGACCCCACTGATGATGGTGCCAGTGGTGACAATGCATTATGGATTGCACCAATCATTGACTATAAATCACGTTGCCCCGAGCTCATCCATGCAGAATATATCGGAAAAGGTCCGGAAATGACTAACGAAATATCTTGCAGATTGGCAGAAAAAATAAATAAGCTGCCGGTTTTATCTGTTCCTGTATCTACCCAAACAGACTTTGACTGGTTAATTACTCCTGAAAAAGCTAAAGCAGGTATCTATGCATCAGCAGATAGGAAAAGCATTATTGTAGCCAACCCAATGGTTTCTCGCACATTTCGAATTTTTCCCAATCTGGCAACAACCAACATAATTAACCGTATGACCGGTGAAAGCATGCTTCGTGCTGTCAGCAGTGAGGGAAGCATCCAAATTGATGGTAAAAAGCATTTAATTGGAGGATTAACCGGACAACCGGAACGAGCTTACATTGAAGATAAATGGATAGAAAGTATGACTACTATTCCAGAATCTTTTTTGGTGGAAGACTTTGAAATTGTCCCTATCCAAGAAGATATTAAATGGGCACGGTCTCGTTGGGCACTCAATAAGGAAGCAGCAACTGGTAGTGAAATCATATTTACACTACGTGGCGAAAAGGTATTGAAAGAAGTTATTGTGAAACTTCATGTATCTGTATACGATAAACTACCCGTTATTCGTAAACATTTTGAAGTAATCAACGAATCCGACTTACCTATTAATATCGATACATTCCAGTTGGAATACCTTGCCTTTGCTGAACCGGAGTCTCCGGGGGGAGGCGACCCAACCAAATTCCTTTTACCAAATATTCATGTAGAAAGTGATTATGCTTGTGCAGGCAGTTTTACAGAAAAAGAAACAGACATTACCGAAAAATGGGTAACCGATCCAAATTATACTTCACAGCGTAATTATTTGCTTCAAACCCCTTGTATACTGGAAATATCTCCTCCAATGGGCCCCGATCAGACTGTACTTTCTAAAAGTTCTTTCCGTTCTTTCAGCGTCTACGAAATGCCGTTCGACAGTTACGACCGTGAACGTAAAGGGCTATTTACACGCAGAATGTACCGGACCATCGCGCCCTGGACCACTGAGAATCCTATCTTCATGCATCTCACCTCCACCCAGCCGGAGATAGTATATCGTGCTATCGACCAATGTGCTGAAACCGGCTATGAAATGATTATTCTGAGTTTTGGTTCGGGGCTGAATGCCGAAGACATTTCGGATGCCAACATAGCCAAATACAAAGCATTCGTTGATTATGCCCGCAACAAAGGCATTGAAATGGGATGTTATTCGCTACTTGCCAGCCGTTGGATTAGCGATGAGGTGGATCTTATCAATCCGAAGACAGGAAAACGCGGTGGCATGAGATTTGGCAGTTCACCGTGCTTGTGCAGCGATTGGGGTTATGAATATTTCCATAAGATAAAGACATTCTTCGAGAAAACAGGAATGCGCTGCTTTGAACACGATGGATCTTATCCCGGTGATTTCTGTGCTTCAACTGTCCATCCCCACCATAAAGGACTGAAAGATTCACAATGGAACCAATTCTACAAAATAACGGAACTCTATCATTGGATGTGCGAAAACGGTATTTACCTCAATGTTCCCGACTTTTATTTCCTAAATGGCTCTACCAAAACAGGAATCGGTTATCGAGAGGCCAACTGGTCATTACCTCGTGACCGTCAGCTTATTCACACACGTCAACTGAACTATGATTGTACTTTTGAGCGCATACCTTCCTCATTGTGGAGTTTTGTGCCCTTAGTAGAATATCAGGGAGGCGGTTCTGCAGCCACGTTGGAACCACTGAGTGAACATTTATACGAATACAAAAACCTGATGTTCCAAAATTATGGCGCGGGAATACAAGCTTGCTATCGCGGACCGCGTTTATACGACACTCCCGAAACTAAAAAAATAGTGTTGGAGATTATCAATTGGTATAAGAAATACCGGAACATCTTGAATAATGACATCATCCATTTACGTAGACCTGATGCCCGTGATTGGGATGGAATCATGCACGTTGACCCTAAAGGAAAAGAAAAAGGATTGGCCATGTTTTATAATCCTACTGACCAAGAAATAACGCGTAATATTCAATTGCCACTTTACTATACGGGGTTAAGTAAAACAGCCAGTATCCGAGAGCAGGAAGGTATATCAAAAACTTATACTTTGGATAGGAATTACACAGTTAATCTTGCCGTCAGAATTCCGGCAAAAGGATATACTTGGTATGTAATCGAATAAAAAACTAAAGGATATTGCTCTACAAAGAATATGTACTACATTGGAATCAAACTTCATACTTAACTACTGATTCGCATTAATAACAGATAAACAAAAACTTTTTATACCAATGAAAAATAAATTGCTTGCTTCATTTTTATTATTGTATGTAATAAATGCCGGTGCCCAACAAAAAAATACAATAAGTTTTGCCAATACACAAGAGATTACCCCATGGGATACAAAAGCGTGTATTATGGAAAAGGCTGTTCACGTAGTGCCCACAACCAAGCAATTAGATGCGTTAAAGAATGAATTTATAGCTTTCATTCACTTTGGACCGAATACGTTTACACGTATGGAATGGGGTAATGGGAAAGAAGATCCGAAGATTTTTAACTTAAAAGAGTTGGATACGGATCAATGGTGTAAAACCATGAAAACTGCCGGTATGAAAATGGTGATTTTTACGGCTAAACACCACGATGGATTTGTGCTATGGCAAAGCCGTTATACGAAACATGGCATCATGTCAACAGATTTTCAACAAGGTAAAGGAGATGTTTTAAAAGAACTATCCGCATCGTGCCGTAAATATGGTCTGAAGTTGGGTATCTATCTTTCACCGGCTGACTTGTTTCAAATAGAGAATCCCAATGGGCTTTATGGTAATCAAAGTAAGCAAACGTTGCGTACAATTCCTCGTGAAGTACCCGGACGGCCTTTTGCCAATAAAACGAGGTTTGAATTTGTTGTAGATGATTATAATGAATATTTTCTGAATCAGCTTTTTGAATTATTGACGGAATATGGTCCCATTCATGAAGTATGGTTCGACGGAGCACATCCTAAACGGAAGGGTGGACAAACATATAATTATGCTGCATGGAAAAAGTTGATTCACACATTAGCACCCAAAGCTCCTATTTTTGGCCGAGAAGATATACGTTGGTGCGGAAATGAGGCCGGTCGTACTCGACAAACAGAATGGAATGTAATACCTTACTCTATCAATCCCGATACCGCGAGCCATTTTGCGGATTTGACAGATGTGGACTTAGGTGGAAGAGAAAAATTAACGAAGGCTAAATATCTGCATTATCAGCAGGCTGAAGTCAATACGTCAATTAGGGAGGGCTGGTTCTATAGGGATGATACGCACCAGAAGACAAGAAGTGCTGATGATGTATTTGACATTTACGAACGGGCCGTTGGAGGTAATGCCACTTTTCTGCTAAACATTCCCCCTAATCGGGAAGGACGCTTTTCTCCACAAGACGTAGAAGTCTTGAACGAGGTAGGAAAACGTATCCGTACTACTTATGAACCTCATTTGATGGCTAATGCGAAAGGGGCCAAAGAGGTGTTAGATAATAATTCCGAAACAAGCGTATCCGTAAAAGATGAATTGCTTTTGACATGGCCTTCATCGATTACTTTTAATAGAATAATGCTACAGGAACCTGTAGGAATAAGTGGAGAACGGATTGAAGAACACGCTGTCGATGCATGGGTGGATGGGCAATGGAAAGAAGTAGCGCACGCCACGAATATTGGCTACAAACGCATACTGCGCATGGCTGATGTAAAAACGAACAAAATCCGAATCAGGATATTGGCAACGCGTGCACTTCCGTATCTTAGTCATGTCTCTCTCTATTATTATGCCACACAAGCGCCTATGCTGACATGCCATCGAAATAAGGAAGCTATGGTGGTTATTGAAACCAAAAAACAAGATTTCGGCTGGAAGGCACATGGAGAGGATGTTACAGGAAATTTGAATATGGGTTATGAAATCTATTATACATTGGATGGATCACAACCGGATGAAAAAGCCTTCAAGTATGGACATCCGTTTCCTTTGACTGCCGGTCGGATAAAAGCTGCCGCTTTGCTTAATGGGAAATGGGGAGCTCTGATGGACGAACAAATTGGATTGATCAAATCTCATTGGACGATCGTAGAGGCGAAAGGCGGACATCCTCAAAGTACCCCTTCTAAAGCATTCGATGATAATCCAAACACTTGCTGGATTAGTAATGAAGGCGAATTACCAGTTTTAACGTGGAAATTGGAGAAGAAGGAATGGCTAAATGGATTTTCATATACACCTCCTCAAAAGAATATGGGTGATATGATGGCAAAAGGAAGTATCTGGACAAGTTTAGATGGTGAAAAATGGGAAAAAATAGGTGAATTTAATTTTGGCAATTTAATAAATAATCCAACACGTCGTTTTTTCTATTTCAAGAAAATAGTAGAAGCAACATATGTGCGTCTTCAGGTAATTGAAAGTACTAATAAGGAAAAAGGAACTGTGTGTATTGCTGAAGTTGATGTATGGTAAACTTCAAAATTACCTTCTACATAAACATCCCCGTTACTCTAAAAGATGCCTTATGGCTATAATTGTGAATAAATATCAACTATATTAATCAATATAATTTAATTTATGAAGAGAATTGTTCATTCATTTTTATTCTTAGCTTTTTTTATCTTAAGTGGTTGGGCGCAGTTGAACACCGAAACTATCAGAATGGCATGTATAGACAACAGCATTACATACGATAGCATTCCCGTGATTAATCGAACGACGAAAAGGAATAAACTACAAGCGATTAACTTGCATACGCCGCAAAATGACATGAAGAAGCATTTCCTAGATAAGGCTCATCCTGATACGATTGATGTACATAAAACTGCAGAAGTGCTGTACCCAGCCATACCGGATAAAAAAGGCCCTCACCAATTACAAAGTTTCCCAGGTCTCAAAAGCCAATGGAACGGATACGACCGCTATGATTTCCAATATGAAGGACATGATGCTATAGTAGTAATTCCCAAACGGGCGGCGAAGGGGAATCCGTGGATATGGCGCCCAGCTTTTTTTAACGCCTTCCCTTCCGTAGATAAGGCATTGTTAGAAAAAGGATTTCATGTTGTTTTTTACAATCTGACTCATTCTTATGGAAATCCCCGAGCGGTAACATTGGGGACCAAGTTCTACCACTACTTAACAACTTATTACAGCCTTTCTCCCAAAGTAACATTGGAAGGATTCAGTCGAGGCGGTTTATATGTGCTAAACTGGGCATACAAAAACACAGACAAAATTGCCTGCATTTATTTGGACGCACCTGTATGTGACGTGTTTAGCTGGCCCGGAAGGAAAAAGGCAGAATTGTGGAATGACCTGCTGAAAGAGTGGCAGCTGACAGACGAAACAATGACCTCGTTCAAAGGTAATCCGATTGATAATCTAGAGCCGTTAGCAAAAGCCGGTATTCCAATTATTAGCGTTTGTGGAGATGCAGACCAAGTGGTGCCACTAAAAGAAAATATGGATGTGCTGCGCTCTCGCTATTTGGCTTTGGGCGGTATTGTAGAGCTGATTATCAAACCAAACGTAGACCATCATCCACATAGCTTAGAAAATCCGGAACCGGTTGTCGACTTTATCCTCCGCCATCAGCCAGAATATAAAAGACTCTTACATTACAACGCACGCGGTAGCCTGCAAAACTCGTTTGTCAAGTTTGAGAAAGAACGTAAAGGGCGAGTCGCTTTCTTAGGAGGATCCATCACCGAGATGAAGGGGTGGAAAAATATGATTGAACAACAACTGAGGCAGCGTTTTCCTTATACGTCGTTCGATTTTGTGGAAGCTGGTATCGGCTCTACAGGAAGCACTCCGGGAGCTTTCCGTCTACAACAGGACGTACTTTCCAAAGGCAAGGTCGACTTATTATTTGTAGAAGCAACAGTAAATGACCACACAAATCATTTCACTCCCTCGGAACAGGTACGTGGCATGGAAGGTATAGTACGCCATGCCTTATTAAGCAATCCAGAAATGGATATTATTATGCTGCATTTCATCTATGACCCGTTCATCCCGATGGTGGAGAAAAAGCAACAGCCTGATGTAATATTGAACCATGAACGTGTGGCTAACTATTATCTGATTCCCTCCATCAACCTCGTTCAGGAAATAGGTGAGAGAATGCAAGAGGGCGAATTCACTTGGGAAAAGTTTGGTGGAACCCATCCGCTACCATTCGGACATAAATTCTATGCCTCTGCTATCAACCATTTGTTTGACGAGATGTGGAAAGGTATACCCTCCAATGCACTTGTGACCGCTCATAAGATACCGTTAACACCGCTTGACATATATAGTTATTATAGAGGGAACTTTATAGATTTGGAAAAGGTAAAACTGAAAAAAGGGTGGAAATATGTCCCATCATGGCGTGCGGATAACAAGTTTGAAAAGAGAAGAGGATTTGTAGACGTACCTATGCTAGAAGCTATTCATCCGGGCGATAAGTTGACGCTTGATTTTGTAGGAAAAGCAATCGGCATTTTCTGTATTTCCGGTCCTAAAGCAGGAATCGTTGAATATAGTATTGACGATGCTCCATTCAAGTGTCTTGATACATTTACTCCATGGAGTAAACATCTATATATCCCTTGGGTATACATGTTGGAAACTGAATTGGAACCCACTTCACACAAACTCATTCTCCGAATCTCCAAAGATAAGAATCCCGAATCCTTAGGAACGGAATGCCAAATACGTAATTTTGTGGTAAATGGAATCTAAACTTTCTAAAAAGTCAAATAACAAGTCCAACTAATTTGCAACAGAACAGTTAGGATCATTCTTATGTTTACTCGATATAGGTCATTATCTTATTTGGAAAAGTCGTATATTTATTAGTAACAAAATATGTAATGAAAAAACACTATTTACTCTTATTATTCCTCTCTAAAATAGGATTATGCTGGGCACAAAGCTACACGCCCATTGCATTACCTTCCATGTTTGCCGACCACATGGTTTTACAACAAAACACCTCTACCTCTGTTTGGGGATGGGGTAATGCAAGCTCAATGATAAAGATTGTAGGCAGTTGGGCAGAAAAAGATACGATATCAGCAAAGGTGGATTGCTTTGGACGGTGGAAAGCTGTCATACCGACCGCAAAAAGCGGCGGACCTTACACTTTACAAGTATTCGATGATGTAAGTAAAGTCGTATTGAAAGACATCTTGTTAGGCGAAGTATGGCTGTGCAGCGGACAATCCAATATGGAGTGGACGCCGAACAACGGACTGACGGATAAAGAACACGAAGTGGCCGATGCCAATTGTTCGGATATCCGTATCTTCCATGTCCCCAAAAGGGCCAGCCATTCCTTACAGGAAGACTGTGACGGACAATGGGATATTTGTACTCCCGAAGTCATGCGCAAGCGTAGTGCGATCGCTTATTTTTTTGCCCGCCACCTCAGAGACTCGTTGCAAGTCCCTGTTGGAATCATGGTTGCAGCCTGGGGAGGTACTCCTGCCGAATCATGGACTCCCACTGAGATCGTACAAAGCAATCCTAATTTTCAGCTCCGGCAAATCAAACAGACCTATCCCTGGTGGCCCATGGAGGCTGGCGTCTTATACAATCACATGATCCACCCCCTCCTACCCTTCACGTTCACCGGCACCATTTGGTATCAGGGAGAGACCAACAGGGATAACCCGCATTATTATGGGATACTGATGAAAAGCATGATAGAGGCTTGGCGGCGGGAAGCAGGTAGATGTTTTCCTTTTTACCAAGTACAGATAGCTCCGTTTTTGTATAAATCGAAAGATAACGGACCGGCACTGATCCGCGAAGCGCAAGAATGGGTTACTCGTCACACGGAAGAGACCGGTTTGGTGGTTATCTCCGACTGCGTAGAAGATATTTCCACGATCCATCCGATAAACAAACGTCCGGTAGGTAAAAGGTTGGCAGACCTTGCACTAGCAAAAAAATATAAGGTATTAAATGGAATACACGAAAGCCCCTTCTTAAAACAGTGTAAGATCGAAGACAATAAGCTCGTACTGACTTTCAGTTCTGTCCAAAACGGTATCATCTGTCGCGACAAAGAGATAAAAGGGATGGAGATTTCTGGTCCCGATGGTGTATTTGTCCGAGCAAAAGTTGTCATAAACAGTAAGAACCAACTGCTCGTATTCTCTCCAAAGGTAAAAATCCCAGTCGCTGCCAAATACTGCTTTGATGATGCGACTATCGGTAATCTATTTAATAAAGAAGGATATCCCGTAGCTCCCTTTCGCACAAAGATATTCTAAAGATTATCCTTCTATTTTTTAAATAGGGATATTCCTAAAATAAGAAAATGTAAGGCAACTAATTCATTGTAAGTTAGTTGCCTTTTTTATATCTTTAAGCATTCCCTCAAAAACGGTTTGACGACCCAAAACAGGGGTAATCTAAAATAAAAACACATGGTAAAGATAACGTGAGTTCAATATAACTTAAAATATCGCAAGTTGCCCGTCTTTGATGGAACAGACATCAATGGCGAGTTTCTTTTCAAAGAAGCAGTAATGGCGAAAAGAGCATTTACAATTCGGTTTGTCCCGATGATTATAGTACTATCTTTGACCATAATATTTTTTCCTGCTGCAACGTAACGTAAATTTCTTGCAGAAATCATCCGCCATACAATAAATCTCTGTAACTTAAACCTTTGAGAACATAGCGATAATCGTTTAAATGTTATAATTGAACACTATAAATTTTATACTTTTATCGCTATGTTCTTAATATTGAAGATGATATATTTATGATTATATCGAACTCACGTTAAGATTCTCTATTTAGAAAAAAATAAATTAACTATTCCTTGTACCCTATCTCCTTTATGAAATGTTTTATATCCTTTCTTCGCATGTGATACCAGAAAATTTTCCTTACCCGCATTATTATAATTAGCCACCAACAAATAAACCAAATCTTTATCGACCCACGTACGGATATGTTGTGTCCCATCTGACTCTACCCGAAGAACTCCTCCATCCGTGCTTTTCAAAATGGCTTTATAAATATTCTCTTTCGTAGAACGGAATATATTTGATCCGGCAGCTGTCTGGTCAAACGCCCAAGGTATAGAAGGCAAACTGGAAGGACCAGCTACCCCAGATATCGGTAAGTTTGAATCAAAAGCCTTTACATTTCCTTCCAATGCACCGATATGATCTTTGGGGTAAACGCTCCAATATCCTTTCCGTTTCCAACTCAACTCCGTAAAAGAGGCAGGCAATGCAAAGACCAAACCAATCTGTCTAGGATGAAGTTCTTGAAGTGTCGTAAAATCATAACTGACCGTCAGCTTTTCATCAGCACCAATCCGGTATTCCAAAATTCCTTGAGCTTCCTCATAAGCTCCTGTAACCCTCACTTTAACTTCTTTCTCCGAAAAGGTATGGGATATAGATTGCGCGATCCAATTTTCACAGACGGGATTGAAAGGAATAAAATTCTGATTCTTTCCTGTCATCTGTATACCTTCTCCCTCTCCGTTCAATGGAAGCAGCATCAATACCGGTACCCGACATAGAATTTCCTTTCCATTAGAGCGAACCGATAACTTCCCGTCACGACGGCTCACTGAAAACGAACAACGGTTTATCCGGATATCAATACTTTCCTCTTTTTCTTCACAAATCAATTCTCCTTTAACCGGTTTTCTTACAAAATCAACTTTTTCTGGTAAAACACGGAAACGATATTGATCAACTACAAAGCCATGAATCCCGGTTATTGACAAATCCAATACCTCGGTATGCCGCAAAGACTCCGGCAACTGTATTTCAACCGTATCGGCAGAGCGAGGAGCGATGTCCGTAATCACCGTTCCCTTCTTCTTTCCGGCCCTCCATTCCAATTTACATTCAGACAAATTACTAAAATTATATCTGTTCTCAACCCGAAAACGTACTTTTCCCTCCGAGGACATATTACCCTCTTGTATTACTTTAACCGGACTAAAAGCCTTTTTCATTCCCCAATATTCAGGTTTTTCACGACGCCAACCATCAATAGGCCCCCATGTACCGTAGCCAACGACTTTTTCTTCCGGCAAGAAAAAAGTGTCATCAATACCAGCCCAAATAGCTCCTCCCAATACTCCTTGGCTATAATACATACGATTCCACATCTCATCCAGCAAAACTCCCCACATATTACGTAATCCCGGATCGGCAGCCAACTCCAAACGATTATATGCATTTAGATGACAAAACTCATCAAACACGACAGGACGTTTACTATTACGGTACAAGTCCGGGCCGGATGGTCCCGGATAGTGGTGATTAGTCACTTCCAACATTCCTCCATCGGCATCCGGTTTCCATTGACTAAATATACGCGGACGTGTCGGATCAATCTGTCTAACCACCTCAGAAGCACGTTGAAAATATTCTATAAACAAATTCGATTCATTACCTATCGACCACATAATGACAGAAGGATGACTCCGATTCAGATTCACCATCTCAACGTGCTGGTTAACTAGGACAGCTTCGCGTTTCTCTTCAGGTACTTTTGTTTCATGTGCCCAACAAAACGGAGCTTCTACCTCAACAAACATTCCCAATTCATCACATGCTTCCAATAAAGCTTCATCAGGAGGATAATGAGAGGTCCGGATATAATTGACATTAGCACAACGAAACAACTCCACATCTTTTTTCCAAATATCTCCATTCAACGAACGCCCCCGAAGCGGCATCACTTCATGCCGGCAAACTCCTCGTAATTTTACAGGCATATTATTAATAAACATTTGATTTCCCCGAACTTCTATCTGTCGAAAACCAACACGACGGACAGTAGTATATAATACATCCCGATTCTCTTTCAACTGACAAGTCAACGTATAGAGATAAGGATGTTCGGAATCCCACTTGATAGGACGAGGTATATCAAAACTTATAGTTCGTTTTTCGATCAGTCCAGGTAACAATTTACGAAATGAATATACTGCTGATTTTAAAGAAACCTTATTCCCCTCAGCATCTGTTAACGCAAAATGCAAAGAAAGATTACTCACTTCTGATTTTGATTCATTCGCTATAGCAATCTCAGTTGTCAAAATAGCATCAGTATAAAGTGTATCAAATGACGTAGAAGTATGAAACATCGCTAAATTGACTTCCGGTAAAGCAAACAAGTATAGATCTCTGACAATTCCTCCCAAAGGATGAACCGCATAACGAGATGCATTAGACGTAGCATCCGCCAAACTTTCCGATGCCACAGATACAGCAATCCGATTCTCCTTTCCATAGTAAATCAATGCAGTTACATCTAATTCAAATGCCGTGAATCCTCCTAAATGACTCCCCGCTTCTTCACCATTGATATAAATACGGCTATCACTGTAAATCCCATTACAACGCAATTTGATCCGCTTACCCCTCCACGACTCCGGAATCGTAAAAGTTCGATAATATCCCGCTGTTTTTTCTTTCTCGACATTAAAACCTTGCATCACCCACTCACCGGGAACTTCAATAGTTTCCCAGCCTGATATTTGCTTTTTTTCCCAGAACTTTTCTTCTGGTGAAGTATGAAACGACCATTTTCCATTTAAAGAAACTTGTTGTTTCTCAATATCTTCAGGTAAAGGAGACAAACGTGGGATAAACACCTCTTGTGCCTGTCCTTGTGAATACAACATCAATAATGTTATCCAAATCAGATAAAAATATTTCTTCATTTCTAGACAATTTATTTACAAAACTATTTTCATTTTACTACCACTTAAAAAATATTTCAGTCACTTATAATAAAAAGCAAAGATAGCATATAGTAAAAAAAGAAAGAAAATTCAATCTGAGTAGAACGTATGCAAACAGGATCAGATATAAGGAATAAATGTACAAAACGGACATCCTACTTTGATATTTTACGAGGAGAGATACCCATCTGATGTTTAAAAACACGTGAAAAATACTGTGGTGACTGAAATCCGCACAAATAACAGACCTCTTTCACAGACATCTCTGTGTTTCTCAATAGTTCAACAGCTTTATTGATACGTATTTGATTGAGATAATCCAAAGGTGACAAATTGAGATACTGAGAAAACAATCTCCGAAGATAACGTTCACTAATACCGGTATATTCTGCAACAGCATTCATTGTAATCCCCGACTGATAATTAAGACGAATATAAACTATTGCCTTCTTTAATGAATCATTTGTATAGATAGGTAAATAACTCTCATCCATATAACGATATATTAAAATAAGCAACTCTGCATAGTACATCACAACCAAATATTGATAATATTGACTCTTAAGTTCCAACTCATTTACGATACGTTGTACCACACGCATAATACATACATTGTTCACAATCTTAATTAATCTATTTCCTTCAGAAAAAAGAGTAACAGGAATGAAAGCAGCAGTTCCACCCTCCGACTTAACATTAAAATAAGAAAAAACTTCCGGTAAGAATTCGAGTTGCATCAATGTTGTCCCTTTAGAACCAGCTTCAAACAGATGATTTACACCGGACGTAATAATCATAATCTCTCCTTCACGAAAAGTGACGCTCTCATCGTCCAAATGAAGAATACAGTTCCCCCTTTTAACATAATTAATCTCAACACGCAAATGTTTGTGCGGTCCATAAGTTTCAGACGGACAAAAAGAGACAAAACGAAAAACATCAGCCAATCGTTTGTCTTTAAGGTTTTCTATTATATTTTCTAATAATTCCCAAAGAGTTTGTTCGGTTGACGTATTCATATTTTATAATACTTAAAAAGGTTATTTTTTCAGTAGACAAACTTACTATTTCTTCTCCAAAATCTATATAAACTCCACCTTTTTAATCTTTATTTCATAAAGGATGAAATAAAAGCCTATAAGTCATCCTCTTTCTAGTTATAAATTAACATGAGTTCGATACAATCATAAATATGTCATTCTCAATATTAGGAACATAGCAATAAAAGTAGAAAATTTGTAGTGTCCGATTATAACATTTAAACAATTATCATTATGTTCTCAGAAGCTAAGGTTATAGAGATTTATTGTATGGCGGGATGATTTCTGCAAGGAATTTACGTTGCAACAGGAAAAATATATAGTCAAAGATAGTACCCATAATCATTAGAACAAACCCGATGTTTTGACTCATGTTAGTTAATCTTTCACTTTTAGGTCGGCGTTGATTAAAATTAGCTTTTACAATTCCATTAATGAATACCTATCATAACCTCGTTCTTTGAATCGGTTCTTTAAGTGGGTTTTAAGACAATATGTACTCTACAAACAAACTGACAATCCCCTCAGGAATACCCAGACAAATATTAGGTAGTTCGGGACAAATCACGTAAATTTGTGCCTCAAATTAGAAATAACAGTATAAATCACTATAAATAAAAACTTTATCACTATGGAGTACAATTTCAGGGAGATTGAAAAGAAGTGGCAAGCAAGGTGGGTGGAAGAGAAAACCTACCAGGTTACGGAAGACGAATCGAAGCAGAAATTTTATGTATTAAACATGTTCCCCTATCCTTCAGGAGCCGGACTACACGTAGGACACCCGCTGGGATATATCGCTTCGGACATTTACGCCCGTTACAAACGACTGCAAGGCTTCAATGTACTCAATCCGATGGGATACGACGCTTACGGCTTGCCCGCCGAGCAATATGCTATCCAGACCGGACAGCATCCGGCCATCACTACCATCAACAATATCGACCGCTACCGCGAGCAACTCGACAAAATAGGTTTCTCTTTCGACTGGAACCGTGAAATCCGTACTTGCGACCCGGAATATTACCATTGGACACAATGGGCTTTCCTAAAAATGTTCAACAGTTATTATTGCAACGACGAGCAGAAAGCACGCCCTATCGAAGAACTGGAAAAAGCCTTTGCTGTCTACGGAAACGAGGGACTGAATGCCGCTTGCAGTGAAGAAATCAGTTTCACCGCCGATGAATGGAACGCAAAAAACGAAAAGGAAAAACAGGAAATCCTGATGAACTACCGCATCGCTTATCTGGGCGAAACAATGGTAAACTGGTGCGCTGAATTAGGAACGGTATTGGCGAATGACGAAGTAGTGGACGGCGTCAGCGAACGCGGCGGTTTCCCCGTCATCCAAAAGAAGATGCGCCAGTGGTGTCTGCGTGTATCCGCCTACGCACAACGTTTGCTTGACGGACTGGATACTATCGACTGGACAGATTCTCTGAAAGAAACTCAAAGAAACTGGATCGGACGCTCGGAAGGTGCCGAAGTTCAATTCAAGATAAAAGACAGTGATCTCGAATTTACAATCTTTACCACCCGCGCAGATACCATGTTCGGTGTTACCTTTATGGTGTTGGCCCCGGAAAGTGAATTGGTGGCACAATTAACCACTCCTGCACAAAAAGCGGAAGTAGACGCTTACCTCGACCGTACTAAGAAACGTACGGAACGTGAACGTATTGCCGACCGCAGCGTTACCGGTGTATTCAGTGGTTCGTATGCGATCAACCCGTTCACAGGCGAAGCAGTACCTATCTGGATCAGCGACTACGTATTGGCCGGTTACGGAACGGGAGCTATCATGGCCGTACCTGCTCACGACAGCCGCGACTACGCCTTTGCCAAGCATTTCGGATTGGAAATCCGCCCGTTGGTAGAAGGTTGTGATGTCAGCGAAGAAAGTTTCGACGCCAAAGAAGGTATCGTCTGCAACTCTCCGCGTCCGGACGTCACTCCTTACTGTGACCTCTCCCTGAACGGACTGACTATCAAAGAAGCAATTGAAAAAACCAAGAACTATGTAAAAGAACATAATCTGGGTCGCGTGAAAGTAAACTACCGTTTACGTGACGCTATCTTCTCACGTCAACGTTACTGGGGTGAACCCTTCCCGGTTTACTACAAAGACGGAATGCCTTATGTAATCGAAGAAAGCTGTCTGCCACTGGAACTTCCGGAAGTTGCCAAGTTCCTGCCTACCGAAACAGGCGAGCCTCCATTGGGACACGCTACGAAATGGGCGTGGGACACAGCGAACAAATGCGTGGTAGAAAACGAAAAGATTGATAATGTAACCGTTTTCCCATTGGAACTGAATACCATGCCGGGATTCGCCGGCTCTTCCGCATATTATCTGCGCTACATGGACCCGCGCAATCATAAAGCATTGGTTGACCCGAAAATTGACCGGTACTGGAAGAATGTAGACTTATATGTAGGGGGTACCGAACATGCTACGGGACACTTGATTTATTCTCGTTTCTGGAATAAATTCCTTTATGATATGGGTGTATCCATAATGGAAGAACCATTCCAAAAATTAGTAAACCAAGGAATGATTCAGGGTCGCAGTAACTTTGTATACCGTATCAAAGATACCCATACATTCGTTTCACTGAACCTGAAAGACCAGTATGACGTTACACCGCTTCACGTAGACGTTAACATCGTATCCAATGACATTCTCGACCTGGAAGCATTCAAGGCATGGCGTCCCGAATATAAAACGGCAGAGTTTATCCTCGAAGACGGAAAATATGTCTGTGGTTGGGCGATTGAAAAGATGAGTAAGTCAATGTTCAACGTTGTCAACCCGGATATGATTGTTGAGAAATACGGTGCGGACACACTTCGTATGTACGAAATGTTCCTCGGCCCGGTAGAACAGTCTAAGCCCTGGGATACAAACGGTATCGATGGTGTACACCGCTTTATCCGCAAATTCTGGTCGCTGTTCTACAGCCGCACGGATGAATATCTGGTGACGGACGAACCGGCAACGAAGGAAGAACTGAAAAGCCTCCACAAACTTATCAAGAAGGTGACCGGTGACATTGAGCAGTTCTCTTACAATACCTCTATCAGTGCATTCATGATTTGCGTAAACGAGCTTTTCAACCTGAAATGCAGTAAGAAAGAGATTCTGGAACAACTCGTCATCACGCTTGCTCCTTTCGCTCCGCACGTTTGCGAAGAATTGTGGGACGTACTGGGACACGAAACTTCCGTATGCGACGCCCAATGGCCGGCATACAACGAAGAATATCTGAAAGAAGATACAATCAACTACACGATCTCTTTCAACGGAAAGGCACGTTTCAATATGGAATTTGCTGCAGATGAAACTTCGGACGCCATCCAGGCAGCCGTATTGGCTGACGAACGTTCACAGAAATGGATCGAAGGAAAGACTCCAAAAAAGATCATCGTCGTTCCGAAGAAGATTGTAAATGTTGTTATTTAAACAGGCATTAAGTAATAAGTATTAAGTATCACCACGGCTATGATTCAAATATATATCCGCAAGGTGAATACTTAATACTTGATACCTGATACTTTGACACCTAATACTTAAAATCAATGCATAAACTAGCAAAAGCGGGAATAATGAGAGAAGTGAAAGATTATGCTTACATCACTCTCGGACTAATCAGCTATTCTTTGGGCTGGGCGGCATTCTTACTGCCCTATCAGATAACGACCGGAGGAACTACCGGTATCAGTGCTATCATCTACTACTCAACCGGATTCCCTATCCAATGGTCATATTTCATTATCAACGCCGTTCTGATGACATTTGCTATCCGGATATTAGGCCCGCGATTCAGTATAAAAACGACGTATGCTATCTTTATGCTGACTTTCCTGCTCTGGTTGTTCCAACTACTGGTCAACAATTATGTGGAAGTACCGGACATGACAGCCGACGGTAAACCGCTGCTGCTCGGTCCCGGACAGGATTTCATGGCCTGTATCATCGGTGCCGCCATGTGTGGCGTAGGTCTGGGCATTGTGTTCAACTATAACGGAAGTACGGGAGGAACAGATATTATCGCCGCCATAGTTAACAAATATAAAGATGTGACACTCGGAAGAATGATTATGATTTGCGATGTATTCATCATCAGTTCCTGTTACTTTATATTCCATGACTGGCGTCGTGTTATCTTCGGTTTCGTCACCCTGTTCATCATTGGCGTCGTGCTCGACTGGATTATCAACAGTGCACGCCAATCGGTCCAATTCTTCATTTTCTCCAAGAAGTATGACGAAATAGCCGACCGTATCATCAAAGATGCCAATCGCGGAGTAACCGTGCTCGATGGCACAGGCTGGTACAGTAAAGCCAATGTAAAAGTACTGGTAGTACTTGCCAAGAAACGCCAGTCACTCGACATCTTCCGTCTGGTGAAACGTATCGACCCGAATGCTTTTATCTCCCAAAGTTCAGTTATCGGAGTATATGGCGAAGGATTCGAAAAACTGAAAGTAAAATAACCGGTTCCAAGCTTTGATTGGCCCGATAAGTATTGAACAACCCCGTTAAAAACAAAATAAGATGATGAAACGCAAACTGGTATTTGCTACCAACAACGCTCATAAACTGGAAGAAGTAGCCGCTATCTTAGGAAACCAAATAGAACTGCTGAGCCTCAACGATATCGGTTGCCATACGGATATTCTCGAAACAGCCGAGACGCTGGAGGGAAATGCCCTGTTGAAATCGTCGTTTATCTTTAAAAACTACGGCCTGGATTGCTTTGCCGATGATACCGGACTGGAAGTAGAAGCCTTGGACGGGGCCCCCGGAGTCTATTCCGCCCGCTATGCAGGCGGCGAAGGACACGACGCCCAAGCCAATATGCTCAAACTGCTTCACGAACTGGAAGGCAAAGAAAATCGCAAAGCACAATTCCGTACTGCCATTTCGTTGATATTGGACGGAAAGGAATATCTTTTTGAAGGAGTGATAAAGGGCGAGATAATCAGAGAAAAACGGGGCGATTCGGGTTTTGGTTATGATCCCGTGTTCAAACCGGAAGGCTATGAACGGACATTCGCCGAACTGGGAAATGATATCAAGAATAAAATCAGCCACCGTGCACTGGCTGTGCAAAAACTATGTGAATTTCTACAAAGCTAATTGTATATATCCTTTTAAAACATAAAACACAATGAAGAAAATTACTTTATTTACCTTCCTTACGATCCTATTATGTACTTCATGTGTAACGAAAAAGAAGTTCATGCTTGCAGAGCTGGCAGCTACCGCAAGCAAAGATAGTTTGCAAGGACTACTGACCGACTGCCGTAACACGGGCAACCAAATGTCGGTACAAATCAAAAACCTCATGCGTGATACAACAAAAATGGGAAACAGTATCCGCCAGTATCAAAGTATGCTGAATGTGAACATGACCGAACAGGAAAAACTGAACGCCCTGTTGAACCAGAAGAAAAACGAGTTGAACGAAAGAGAGCGTACTATCAACGAGTTGCAGCAGATGATCAATGCGCAGAATGAGAAAGTCCGGAAACTATTGAGTAGCGTAAAAGATGCGTTATTAGGCTTCAGCAGCGATGAACTGACCGTTCGCGAAAAAGACGGAAAAGTATATGTGGCAATGTCGGATAAATTATTATTCCAATCAGGAAGCGCCCGTCTGGATAAGCGTGGTGAAGAAGCTCTTGGCAAATTGGCCGAAGTACTGAACAAACAGACGGATATTGATGTGTTTATTGAAGGACATACGGACAATAAGCCTATCAACACTGTACAATTCAAGGATAACTGGGATTTGAGTGTGATTCGTGCTACCTCCGTCGTACGTATTCTGATTAAAAACTATAACGTGAATCCTTTGCAGATACAACCGAGCGGCCGCGGCGAATATATGCCTGTCGATGACAACGAAACGGCAGAAGGCAGAAGTAAGAACCGCCGTACGGAGATTATCATGGCTCCGAAGTTAGACAAACTGTTCCAAATGCTCCAAAGCACGGAAGAGTAAAATTAAAAATTCTTATATCGAAAAAGAGGCTGACCTAACGTTAGCCTCTTTTTCGATATTTAGTGTTTCAAGCCATTAAACTATCTATTTTTTAGAAGGATGTGTCATTACCCGCGTTGAACGGATAATGACGGGGGAAACATCACTTCTTTAATGACTGGTGTCCATCAATTGGAAAAGCTTTTCCCGCCCATGCCTTTTGAGATGTCCATTCCTCGGCCGGATCACTCCAAAAAGGATGATCGGCAGGAAGACCCAAAGGCAAGAAAACGAGTGAAGTCATATACAAGCTACCATTATTAGTATAATAGTTGGCCAAATCCGGCTGATGTCCCGCAAAACCAAGTGCCAGGAATCCTTTATCATCAAAATTTCCATCTACTGAAAACATATTTCTCATCACTGCACTTAATGCACTCCGGACTTGTCCGTTAGTCAGTCCTTCAGGAAGGCCATATTTCCAGGCAGCCAATGCCAACGATTGGAATGCTCCCATACGATAGACTACGGAACGCCCGAAAGCCGGGAAGGTACCTTCCGGAGAAATAAGACGTTCGATGAAGGTATTAAAACGTTGCATACGACTGATTGCCAGCTTATAACTGATTGGGGTAGGAAAACGGTTCTTGCTGCACGTTTCCAGTATCTCGACATACATGGGATGAATAACGAAAGAATTATAATAATCCAACGAAAATTCCGCTCCGTCGGAATACCATCCGTCACTAAGATACCATTCATTTATTTTATTAAGGCCGGTAGTCAAGGCATAACCGTCAGGTTCTTCACCGACGGAAAGCAAGAAAGCCTCTACCATGTCACGAAACAGTAACCAGTTATTATAGGCAGGACGGATGACACGCACCTTCTTAAAACATTCAATATAACGTTCTTTTGTCGTATCATCCAACTGTCCCCAAGTGGCCTTAGGAGCACGGATGAAACTTTCCGCAAGATAAGCGGCATCTACCAAAAGCTGCTGATGTCCTTTCCACAGCAAATAATCCGGACTCTGCGGGTCAACAGCATTTTGATAAGCCTTCAAAGCCCACTCACGTATTTGCTTGCGTTGCTTTCCTTCTGCCGTATCATCATCAGGCAGCTCCAGCCAGGGAGAAATGCCTGCCATGAGCCGACCGAATGCTTCCATATAAGCCACCCGCTTGTCTCTTCCGTCCCACGTAGGACTCAACTCCAGTTGCATATTCTTTTGCAACTCGCCTTTACTCATATTCTCCAGAACGGGTTGCGCTATTTTATAACATAAGTCAACCCACTGTGTTCTGTCGTTCACCGGTTGATTCTTTTTCTTATCAGCGGCATTTACACTCAGGAAACAAAAAGAAATAAGAGCTAATAAAACAATTCTCATTTTCATAATCATTCTTTTTAAATGGCAGTTTTTTCAATATCCGTTTTACGTTTCAAAGCTTCCAGATAATAATAATCCGCATAGTTCAACGGAACATCCACTTCGCTGTTATGAGGAATACTACCTACACTGTGCATCAGGATAAACCGTCCGTTTTCTCCCAATTTGGCAGTATAGCTCTCTGATGCAAGCGACTCCATTATTTTGTCGGCATACGCCCGGTAAGAAGCAGCGTCCGGCAGGTCATAAGTACTCATCTCATATAAGGCGGATGCTATGACAGAAGCCGAAGAAGCATCTCGCGGGGCAGCAGGAACATCAGGCGCGTCCATATCCCAATATGGAACAAGGTCCTCCGGCATATTTTTAAGATTTTTCATAAATTCGAAAGTCTTGATTGCCTGGTCAAGGTAAGTACGATTCTTTGTTTCTCTATAACATACGGTATATCCATAGATCGCCCATGCTTGTCCTCTAGACCAAACAGATTCATCGGAATAGCCTTGAGCAGTCTGGCGATGACGTACGGTTCCGTCCTCAATACTGTAATCAATAACGTGATAACAGCTTCCGTCCGGGCGGAATTGCTCTTTCAACGTACGGTCTGCGTGCATCACCGCTACGTTATAGAAAGTAGAATCACCGGAAAGTTTGGTTGCTTCAAACAACAATTCAAGATTCATCATGTTGTCTATAATCACAGGACATTCCCAGCCCCGTTCCGACTGCCAGCTATTTCCTTTCACATCCCAGCTTTGAATCACTTGAGGCTTTTCACGAAAACGGGTACAAAGAGATTTTGCTGCTCGGATCATTACCTCCT
>UMGB01019089.1_pt1 | contig 27939 bp, 22 predicted proteins | sample 1965161 | NCBI WGS metagenome assembly UMGB01 (sample SAMEA4836060, study PRJEB28245) | human gut metagenome | biome: gut microbiome; material: fecal sample | place: Denmark | collected 2008
TGTTTTGGGTATCACGATTCAGGTCTTTAAGATCCTGCTTCTGCTTCCCTTTATCCCTGATTTCAATTTCACCTTCAGAAACAGTTGCCTTGGTTACGCTTTCAGCATTATCTTTAGCACCTACACCAATGTTAGGCGTTACACCTGCATCTTTGTTCTTAGCATTCTTAGATGTATCGACATTGATACCAATACTTCCGGCTTTATAATCCGCTTTGTTCTGAATATCTTCATAGGTAAGTGTACCTGTGGAGATTTTATTTTTGTCTTTTTCAGCTTCACTGGAGATAATACCACCTTTGAGGTCAGTGTTTTCACCTACGTTAATATCAAAGCCTTCTGTGCCTGCGTAGATACCGCTCTGGTCAGTTACGCTTTCGTATTTGCTGTCAACATCGCTCTTACCGGCACTACCAAAGATACCGATTTTATTAGCACTATCTTTATCGCCAACAGGCATACCTATACCAAAGCCAGCAGAAGAGTTCTTTTCTTCATAGGAATTCTTATCCTGCTTGCTTTCAATATCAAGGTCTCCACCTACATTGCCGGTTACTTTTTCACCACTCAGCTTGCCACCTTTAATATTGGTGTCCTTGGCACTGGTAAAGTCAAGTTTCTTATCCGCCTTTACAGTGCTTTCATTGTAGGAGGTGCTGTTGGCATCTACTTCACCTTTGCTCTTGCTCCCGCTTATGGTGACACTACTTACCTGACCTGTTACAATATCAAAGCCTACGCCCACACTTGCACTGCTGGACTTGGAATTCTGCTCCAGCTTGTTAGTGGTTTCAGATGCAGTTACATTAATGTTTTCTTTAGCGTCTAAGGTTACGTCCTTGCCTTCAACATTGCTGCCCTTGATATTGATGTCTTTTTCTGTAGAGGTAATCTGTACGTTACCTTTAGCCTTGACATTGCTGCCATTGGCAACTACGGTTGTGCTGCTGCTTTCGCTCTTGCTCTTGGTGCTGCCAATGCTTACGTTAATAGAGACTCCCTTGGACGGGTCTTTTACAGCATCTTTTATCAGGCCTGCATTTTTCTCAATGGATTCTACAGCCTTATAGCCATGAAGCGCAGCAAGGCGTTTGTCTTCTACCTGATTTGCACGCTCTACGTGGCTTACTGCTTCGTTTACCTTGTCAATTACCTGCCCACCAATGGACACACTGATGCCGCTGCGCTTAAATTCATGTTTTTCCTGTGCGTTATAAATGCTGTCAGTGTTTTCTATATTAACATTGCTGCCGCTGATGTTAATATTCTCTTTAGCGATAACGCTGCTGCCTTTAATATTGGCGTCTTTTTGAGCTTCAAGGCCTACGCTGCCCTTTAAGCTGCCTACAGTGCTGCCGACCTGTTCAGTGTTCTGGTTGGCATACTGGTCTTTCCTCTTTTCCTTGCCAATAATAAAGCCTAAGCCGCCTCCGCTAAGAAGTCCGCTCTTCTTGACAGATTTAATATATTCGCTTTCACTCTTCTCTTCTGCGCTTTCAATATTCAAGTTACCACCTGCTTTTACGCTTACGTCATTGTCAGCTGCTACGTTGCTGCCTGTGACGTTTGTATCCTTGCCACTTTGAATATCTACACTGCCTGCAGAGACATTACTGCTTACTACGCCGTTTACATTGCTGTAGTCATAAATATCAGTAGTCTTGGAGGAAAGGAAGCCACTGGATTTCTCGTGGGATTCGTGGAGCTTTTCGTGGTATTCATTCTCATTGGTAATATTGACGTTGCCACCTGCAGCCAGGCTGGCCTTGCCTTCCCCACTGGTAAGGCTGCTGCCCTTGACGTTAATATCACTGCCTGCAGAGACAGAGATATCCTCTTTGCCTGCAATATTGGTTCCTTTTACCTTTTCATCCACTACCTTGTCATGGTAGTAGTTGCTGCCACCACGGCTGCCTACCTGTGTTTCCTCACTATAGCTGTCTTTTACGGCGTTGATATTCACATTGCCACCTGCATGGACAGCAGTGTCTTTATCTGCAGCAATGAGTCCGCCTTGGATATTTACATCACTGCCTGCGTTGATATTCACATTTCCGCCGGTAAGCACGCTCTGCTGGTTCTCAACGCTATGGATTTCTGCTGAGGAACCTGGGCATACTACGCCTACGTGCTTTTCGTCGGCTACTGTTACTATATCAACATTTTGTCCTGCATTCAAGTCAAGCTTCTTATCTGCTGCAAGCACGCTGCCTTTATTGATAATATCCTTTTCAGCATTGATGCTGAGATTTTGTCCAGCACTAATAGAACCAGCGTTACCTACAGTTTTCTGGTTCAGTCCTTTATACTGGCTTTCTTTTACATTGGCCTCATTAATGACATTTTCACCTTTAAGGATTGCATCCACTCTGGCACGGATGCTGCCGCCCTTGTTGGTGATGTTCTTGTCCGCATCCAGCTTGACGCTTTCACCAGTGATACGGCCACCAAGGTTATTGATGTTCTCACCTTTAAGATCTACTGTTCCGTCAGCCTTGATGGTGCCAATGTTTTCAATATTCTCTTTGGAGTAGATGGCTACATCTCCACCTACGATAAGTGCTCCGTCATTAGTCAGGTCCGCTGCTCGTACAGAAGCAAGGAATACTTCGGGTACAAGAACCTTCTGTCCGTTTACCTCTTCTTCTACCAGCCATACTATATCACTGGTCAGGGATGCCATCTGCTCTGCGGTCAGGGCTACGCCTATTTCAAGGTTCAGCTCCTCAGCTGCTACGGCACCTGCTTCCATGAGGGCCGCAAACTGCTCCATGTCGCTTCCATAGTCACCAAGATATGGTCTGCCTGTGAGCTTTGCAATCTGCTCGATGACAAACTTCTGCTCAAAATAACCATCGCCAAGTCGTTTGCCAACCTTTTCCGGATCTGCCTTTACACGCTCCAAGAGGTAGTCACTGGAAAGGAATTCGTGGTAGTCCGCATACTTCTTGTTGGTCTCGATAAGGTACTTGGCACTAGGGTCATTATTAAGCTTATAAATCTTGCTGCTTACATTAAGGCTTTCAATTCCTAAAAGCTTGTCCTGATTCAGAGGATTGTTTTCTGTAGCACTGTTGCCGGAAAGCTTGTCCTCAACATCTGTAGGAACAGTCTTTTCCCTGTCTTCATACTGCTTGCCGTCTGCTTCCAGTGTCTTGTTGACGGTTTTTGCTGCATTGATCTTCACGCTGCCTGTAGCACAAAGCACAGCAAGACGTTCGCTGTCCGCACCAGGCTTCTGGTCATATACATTATGATCCTCATAAGGAATGACAGTTGTGCCATATACCCAGTGGCAACCAATATGCCACCTTTTATGCTTCTTATACTTCCAATAATGGTTATCCTGTCCCAGATCATCGTGATGAATCGTACCCTGATAACCAATATTTTCTACTACATTACCTGCATCAATGGTCAAATCCTTGCCGGCCATGATCTTGCTGTAATGGTTGGTTACATTATTATCTGCATTAATAGTGATGCTGCCGCTGGCAATGATGTTGGCATCATTAGTTTCTTCCTTAATGACGCCTGTATGGATGGTTCTTGTAAATTCACGCATAGCATCATAATAACGTGAACCTTCAAGATGGGGAATCTTGTAGGATATGTATTCATAGGTAACATCCCAGTCAGTAACAAACTTATCCTTGACGTTTTCTACATTGCCTGCGTTTATGGTGATATTCTTCTCACTCTCAATATCACTGGAACGGTTGAGAAGAGTATTTTCCGCATTCAAAGTAAGGTCTCCTGCTGCACTTATTACGGAGCCCTGCTTATAATTACTGTTATTCCTGTTGTAGATATTATCTGCGCTTATCTCACCGCTGGCGCCTACAGCAATCAGTCCGTCCTCATTAACAAAATCCTTGTCCGTTCTTTCTTTGAGGTTTCCGGATACAAAAATGCTGCCCAGGCTTTGGTTGGTAAAGCTGCCTGCAAAAATATCCGCATCTTTTCCGACACCAATATAGCTACTGTCTTCGTTGGTAAGAATGCCGACTTCGGCTGTCAAATTGCCCTGTACGTCCATGGCAGATCTGGTATTCAGCATATTATCTGCTAAGATGATGCTGTCATTACCTGTATGTATGCTGCCCATATCCTTATTGACAAGGCTGCCAGCAGTAATCTTGCTGTTGCCATCAAAATAGATATTTGCTGCAGTATTGGTTACGGTGCGTTTACCATTAAGCTCCAGATCCTGACCTGTCATGAGGGCAGTATTGGCATTAGTAATATCCATACCACTTACCTTCATGGTCTGCCCTGCAAGCATTGTAGATTTATTGTTGTCCATGGATGCATCTGCTTTTACATCCATATTCTCTGCTGCAGAGATAAGTGAATTAGCTTCATTTACAATACTTCCTGCAGCGATAGTGGCATCTGCACCTGATTTTAAGGTAGACTTCTCCTGATGCAGTCTGCCTGCTACAGTGATGTCCATATCCTTGCCGGATTCTATATAGCCATTCTCAGTATTCTCCAAGGTTCCCGCATGGATAACAACGTTTTCCTTGCCGCCTATCTTGCTGGTATTCTCTAAAAATCCGTCTGCAGAAATATGCAGCTCATTGCCCCACAGCTCGCTGCGGTCTACAGTAAGATTATTGGTAACTATATCAAGCCTTTTAGGATTACGTCCGTTAAGTCCATCTCCGTTTACCAGCATGTCTCCCTTAGAGCTGCTGAACTTCATATTGCCATCTGCCCAGTTAGTTACTTTGCCTGTAGAAATGATTACATTATCCGTATTGATAAAGCCTAAGCCATTGACACTTATGCCATTGGCATTAGCGATTACTACACTGGCCTTGTTGCCTGCCACTTCAAGATAGCCGTTCAGGGTACTTGCCTTGGAGCTGGTTACTTCATTTAGGATTACCCTTGCGCCCTTACCTGTAAGGAACATATTACGGTCTATGTAGCCGCCCAGCTCTGTCTTGACATACTTGGTAGCATTATTAAGGATAAGTCCGCTGGACTTGATATTAAAATCGGTATACAGGTTGCGGGATACGCCATTGGCGTTTACTTCAGCAATCTGGACAAGGTCTGCACCGTTTGCGGCATGGTCAATTATGGGCTTGTATTTTCCGTCCGCATTTGCGTCGGCTACAAGTCCTAAGCTTTCATCTTTTACCTTGTCCTGCTTCACTGTACCAGCTACACCTGAAATATCTGCTATTTCAGGATTTATAAGCTCATCCGGTGTTCTATGCGGTTCAGGCTTTGGAGGCTCTACAGGCTTATCGGGATCTGTTTCCTTTATGGATATGCTGGCCTCATCCTTGGCCTGCAGGTTTTCCTTGCTGTATTTTACCTTTTCGCCTGCAATTGTGATGCTGCCGTTAGCAGTATAGATACTGCCTTTCACATCTACAATGTTTTTGGCAGCTGTATCTATGCTGCTCATAGCATTTATGCTGCCTCCTAAAGTAGTTGCACCTTCATTTACACGGATGGTAAGGTTATTGGAAGCATCTAATGCACCTGTATTATTCAGTCCTTTGGCTGCATTTATGGACAGATTGGCAGAATTACGTTTAAAATTACCGCTGCCTTCTACCTCTTCATATTCCTCACCAGCTATAAGCTTACCACTGTTATCTAAAGTACCGCCCAGCTCAACATCCACCTTGCCACGGGCAGAAAGAAATGCCTTGTTTTCTATATCACTGTTATTGGCATCTATGATGATATCACCACCAGATGTTATGCTTGTCATGACATCTGCCTGGGCACCATCTATTTCTATGGTCTCACGTTTGTTTTCCTCAAATACTATCTTGCCGTTATTTGTAATGCTGAGATTCTTTTGGGCAGCAAGATTGCCACCTATCTTCATTCCCAGTCCCTGATTGGTGCCCACAAGGCTGATTTTGCCGGCATACATACCGCCCAGTGCCCCAATATCAAGATTTACCCCGCTGCCCTCGCTATGCAGCGGTGCTGCAGGATTTCCGTTGGCGTCTATCTGATTCTTGCCTGCGATTACGTTTATCTCATCCTGTGCCCAAATTTCTGCGTTAATATCTGCTGCATAGGCATAGATATCCAATTTGCTGGCAGGTGCATATTGATATTGATCGACAGGCATGATGCCTGCACCAGCTACGTTTATCTTTCCTTTTTCTACAGTAAAGCCATTAAGAGTTCCGTCCGTGTTGATATTGGGCCTACCTGTAGTAAGGACTGCACGATCCACATTGATAAAGCCTGCTCCGTTGACGTTGATACCGTTGGGGTTGGCTATGATAAGGTTCGCCTTGCTGCCTGCTATTTCCATAAAACCGTTAAGGCTCGTAGCACCAGTGCCAGTTACCTCCTGCAGAATGGTCTTGGCTGCATTGCCTGCCAGGTTAGCATTGACATTGACCTTGCCTGCAAGAGCTGTATCTACAGGCGCCTTTCCAGCATTATTATTAAATACAAGTCCTTCCTTGCCAACATTAAAGGAACCTGCCTTGTTATGGGACAAGCCTGCAGCATTAGATGCTGCAATATCCACCACAGGGGCAGATGCCTTGGGAGCGGCAAAGGCAGTATAGCATGGCACTACTGCCTGCATCTGTAACGATACTATGATTGCATAGGCTATAAGCTTCTTTTTTCTGCTCTGGAACTTGCCCATTATCCTGCACTCCTTTTTGTACTTATTTAATCAAAAATTCGTTGTGATATTCTTCTTTTATACCTTCTGTAATAACTCTATTAAAATATTCTTTGTACCATTCATATTTTTCAATTACTTTCTGCATATCTTTACTATTTTGCTGTCTGTAATTTTCTAAATCTTCTTCTATGTTATTTTTTATTTTTTTCAGTAAATTATAGTACGTTTCTATAGTTTTCTCATCCAAATTAAACTCATCAGATTGTGACAAATAATCCAGATACCAATTTTTATCTTTAGGATCTTGTTTGACTAAACCTTTAATAAAATTAATTTCAAATTCCAAAGAATTGCTTGGATGCCTGAATTTATTTATCATATCTTCATTAATTAACAACTCATCTACAATAATTCTCGGATATTTAGCAATTTTTGATTCTAATTCATATGCTCTGTTCATAGCAGGGCCAAAACAAATATCTCCTTTGTGATATAGTTGCCCATATGTTAAGCCACCACGCACAAGAAACCTGTTATTAACTATATCAAATGACTGCCACACTAACTCTAATAATATAAAAAATAAGGCTCCATCATAAGTTTCAGGATAAGAGATTACAACACTATCTGAAAAAAATGTCACTTCTACACCTCGTGCAGATTCATTCATAAAGCTATCATCATAGTTATCTTTTTTTAAACGCTCATTTTGTTTGATTGCATAAATAATGCACTTTCTAATTTCATCAGACTTTATAGAATTTTCAACAGCATTTTTAAAGCCTAACAAATCCACAAATGCTATTAATCTATTTTCATACTGTATATTTTCATTCATTCTTATCCACTCCTAAATCTGTGCTGTAAGAGTAAATCCGTATGTTCTGCTATCACAGGTAAATCCATCTGGTTTCTTGATAGGCCAGCCTATAAAAGCATCATAATTAAATATACCAACCTGACCACGCATACCAATAGCTCCACCTACCAGCTCTGTACCTAAAAGATATTCAGTAGACGGGCCAGATACCTTGCCGTAGTCTATAGCAAGGTAAAGCTGGTGTGGATAGTGTTCTATAGGAAGTCGGAGTTCGTTTCTGATAACTATACCGTCTTCTGCAGACAATGTCTGCTCTCCGTTAAAGCCACGTACACTGTACCAGCCACCAATAGAAAAATGCTCGCTTCCATAGATTCGCTGATCAGCCTTCTGTGCTCTTACGGTCAGATTGTACTGAGCATCATAGCCTTCACCCATAGAAACAGGTGCTATGAAGTTGGCGTTAAAAAGATACATGTTATATTGGGTTGTAGCTTCACCGCTCATGCCATCAGTCGGTCCAGCATCGGCAAACCACGGCAATCCCTTCTGCCATTTCAAAGATGTATCAAGTACGCTTGGGCCAAGATACTGTCTATGGTTAAAACCAGCCTGCATAGCTGTAGTCTTTTGTCTCTGAACTTCAATCTCTGTTCCATCTATGTAGCTGTGACGTGTCTTATGGACAAAGCCAAGCTCAAAGTCCGTTTTATAAGTCCTGCCACGATTTACTAAATGAGTCCATGTAAGAGAGGTATTGGTAAATTCACCACTTGATACAAAGGGATTTACAGCATACTCTACAGTCTGGTGATAATCATTCTTACTGTGACTGAAGCTAATTCTTTCGTTTCCGAAGGGAACAGAATAATACAAGCTGTTAGCACGAGTGCCCTTCTTCTCACCAGACTGGGTAGCATCTTCATTCCAGCTTACATAGAACAAATCATTTGCTGAAAAAGGCTGGGATAACTGAAAACCACCAGTCATCTGAACCTTACCAGTTTCATCCGTACCAGAATTATCTGCAGTTGCAAACAAACTCCACGGCTTGCTGCGTTTTATCTCGACAACCAACTCGCTTTCGCCTTCCTTAGCTCCCGGCTTTATCTTAATATCTGCATTCTGATTAGGTACGTTATTGAAATTATCTATAGCCTGCTCAATATCCCTGATATTAAGCAGCGAACCTCTAGCCATTGGCATTGCATTATGCCAGGTTCCCCATGCTTCTTCTTTAAAGCGGACATCTGAGATAATGCCAGGCATTAAAGTAAAAAACATCTTGCCATCAGACAAATCCTGCTGCTCAACATAGACGCGAGTAGTTACATAACCACGATTCACGATTTCCGCATTAATTCGTCCCATGAGTTCGTTAATACCCTTAACGCCAATCTTTTGACCATTAAATTTTGCAAGATATTGATTAATCCAAGCGAATTTATAGCCGAACTTTTCTGCCTTCAGAGAAAAATGCTTTACCAAAAAGGAGTTCTTTTCCTCAGGCAACAAAAAAACTTCTAAACTGCTGCCTTGCTGTTGTGTTTTAGTCATAGACTGACCAACACGATACTGCAATTCCTTTTCAGCACGTTTAGAAGCTTGTTTCTGTTCTTTTTGTTGTAATATCTGTTGCTGTTTTTGCACGAGATTATCCTGAGGCGCAGAATATACAGTACCTGCTCCCAGATTCAGGGCACTTATAACAACCAAGAAAAATACCTGCGAATTCCATCTTTTCATAGCTCTATTCACCTTCACCCATATAGTCTCTTACAAAAGTAACAGCCATAAAATATTACCAAAACATCTGTATTCTTTGTTAGACTCATTATATCCCAGACAATTAAAAAAGTAAATAAGTTATTTTTATAACAAAAAATAAGCGGTAGATTGTATAATGAAGTTGCACACCTAAGTGAGTAAAAAAAGAATAAAAAAATCCATAGCGTTCTTCCTTGTGTTAGAATTAAGTTAGCACACCAAACCCAAAAAAGAGAATCACTATAGATCAACTTAATTCTACCACACAACATCAAAAGGGTAAACACTTATCTTTCGAGGAAAGGGTAATTATTCAGCGCCAAAACTCTAGTCTAGTATATTACGCTCATCCGTACTCTTCTTGGGAGAAAGGCAGCAACGAAAGGCATAAACCGTCTGGTAAGGCATTTTATAGCCAAGGGAGAGCGAATTAGTGACTATGGCATAGATGCAATAGCACGAATAGAAGACTGGTATAATAACCTTCCACGTAAGATTCTGGGATATAAAACCCCTGATGAGTTGTTTGAGGCTAAACTGGATGAAATTTATTCTGCTTGATTAGGAAAATGTGCAACTTGTTCTTGCAATTCATGACGAAAAATTTTTTAACGGCAATTTCTTTTATTCCAAGCACTCACTTCCTAAAATTTTTATGCTTCCACTGCGATAGAATAATTGCACGCACAACCTATTCCACACTGCCGCGCAAAATAGCCTCTAGTGTGCGAATCGCCCGCACGTTCTCCTCAACATCATGCACGCGCACCATCTGTGCCCCTGCGTAAATTGCCTGCAGACTCGTCGCAATCGTTCCCTCCAAACGCTGCTCTGCCGGTACACCGCCCAGCACAGCACCAAGCGTACTCTTGCGCGACGCCGCCAGCAGCACAGGATAACCAAAGCTCGTCAAAGCCTTCAGGTCACGCATCAACAGCAAATTCTGCTCCACATTCTTGGCAAAGCCGATACCCGGATCCAGAATAATCTTATCCGCACTCACACCACGCTCACGCAAAAGCTGCGCTCTCTGCGCCAGATAAACGGCAACCTCCTGCACAACATCCTTGTACTCGCAGTTCTGCTGCATATTCTTCGGCGTACCGCGCATATGCATAAGAATAATCGGCGCTTTAGTTGCCACAACCACGTCAGCCATGCGCGGGTCAGCCTCCATCGCACTGATATCGTTGATAATATCAGCACCCGCAGCAATAGCTGCCTCCGCCGTATCCGCACGATAGGTATCAATAGAAATACCAGCATCGGGATAAGCCTTGCGCAAAGCAGCAATCGCCGGAACTACGCGGCGGCGCTCCTCCTCCCCATCAACGCTGTCGCTGCCCGGACGGGTAGACTCACCGCCGATATCCAGTACACCGGCACCCGCAGCAAGCATTCTGCCTGCACGCTCCACCAGCTCCTCCATAGCAGGAACACGGCTGCCCTCATAAAAGGAATCGGGCGTAACGTTCAGAATACCCATCACGCACATCTTCTCATAGGTCAGCACTCTGCCGTCAGCCAGAGTAGTGCACAGCTTTTGCGGTGTCAGCGCCATCTCCAAATCAATAGCAGCCTGCGGAATGCCAAAGTACGGCATCTGTGCCAGCTTCTTCAAAAGCACCTTATAATGCTTCAGCGTACCCAAAAGCAGGATATCAACATACTTCGCAGCACAGGTAACAGCACCCACCGGTGTTACGGCGTCGCCGCCCACCGCCAGCATCTCCTGCTTGATAATATTCGCTGCCGGCGTACGCACACCAAGCAGCTTGAACGGAATAATCTCCGCCTTATGCGCAAAAATAGGCAGACTGTCGGCATGAGCGCCGATACTTGCCAGCGCTGCCTCCAAGCCTTCACGGTTAACCTTTAATAACATTCATTCTCACCTTTTTCCACAACAGCAAAAGCGTTATGATTATGGATGCTTTCCATGCTCTCCACCTCTGCACGATACCAGGTAATACGCTTATCCGCCTCCAGACGCAAAGCAACCTCACGCACAGCATCCTCTACAAAACGCGGATTTTCATAAGCATGCTCCGTAACATATTTTTCATCGGGGCGCTTCAAAAGACCGTAAAGCGGCGTGCTTGCGGAAGCCTCGGCATATTCCACCAGCTCCTCCAGCCACACCATTTCCTGCGCCTCAACCTCCAGCTTCGCCCAGGCGCGCTGATTATGCGCACCGTATTCGCTGATTTCCTTGGAGCAGGGGCACAGCGTCTGCACCGGCACAACAGCTGTAATGCGCCAACGCAGCTTCTCGCCCTTCTCGGCCTTATACACGCAATCGATATCCATCGGCGCTTCCATACTGCTCACAGGAGCCTTCTTCGTTACAAAATACGGGAATTTCAGCTCGATAAAAGCTCTTTCAGCCTGCAGATGCTGCTTCAGCTGGTCTAAAATTGCCTCCACATCAGCAAGGCCCACAGGACCGAGAGTACGCAGACACTCCACAAAACGGCTCATGTGCGTACCGCGCATATCATGCGGCAAATCAACCGCCAGTGTTACCTCTGCTACGCTGTGCTGCGTACCGCGTGCTTTATCGCGCAGCTCAATCGGCCAGCGCAGGCCCTTTATTCCCACATGCTTCAAAGGAATATTGCGTAAATCCTTTTCGCTTTGTACATCCTTCACTTCATTCACCTCTGTACACGCAGCCACTGGTGCGAGTTTCCCAAACTTCTACTTCATATAAATGATAATGGTCGCTCTTAAGCAGCTCAACCAGCTTATTCCAAACCCAGACGCTGATATTTTCCGCAGAAGGCACCGGCAGAATATCATTCAGGCAGGCGTGGTCCAAATGTGCCAGCACCTCTTCCTTCACCAGATTCTTCAACTTGATAAAATCAATAACCATACCCTCGTGGTCGGGAGTGCCCTCTACCTTTACCACCAGCTTATAGGTATGACCGTGCAAATGCTCGCACTTGCCGTTATACGCAGGCAGATAATGCGCAGCGTCAAAATCAAATTCCTTAATAATTATCATTTATATTCTCCTCCATAAAGGGTTAAATCAGCAAAGCCGTTTTGGCGCAGTGCCTCATAAGCCACAATCGCCACGGAATTGGACAAATTCAAAGAGCGTGCATCCTCAATCATCGGAATACGGATGCAGCTTTCGGGATATTCGTGCAGCAAGGTTTCCGGCAGGCCGGCAGTTTCCTTGCCGAAAATCAGCAGGCTGTCCTGAGCATACTGCACATCGGCATAAGAGCTGTGTGCCTTCGTCGTCAGGAAATACTTAGGATTATCCTTATATTTTTCCAGCACCTCATAAACGCTGTCATAATAATGGATATCAACAAGATGCCAATAATCCAGACCCGCACGCTTCAAATATTTATCCTCCACGGAAAAACCAAGCGGACGGACCAAATGCAGGTGGCAGCCGGTTGCTGCGCACAGACGTGCAATATTACCGGTATTACCGGGAATTTCCGGTTCAACTAAAACTATATGCATTTTACTGAATGCCTCCTCAGCTGACTGCTGCACAGTCGTTAATTTATTTTTTCTCCTGCAGTATTTCAGAAACTCTCTGCTTCATACTGCGTTTCTTTTTATTCTTTTCCTTAACCGGTTCAGCCGGTGCCGGCTTAATCTCCGGCTCAACAGGCTGCTGTGCCAGGATTTTCTGATAGGTGGCCATAATCTTTTCGCAATACAGCGAGCCCATCGCCCAGGTACCGTTCAAACCGTACCAGGTGTTGACAACACCGCGCTCCAGGCGGATATTATGCGCCAGATCATAGCGCGGATCGACAATATCCGTTGAAGGACGCTTCGTCTGCGTGTAAGCCAGCAGATGCTGGATGTGCGCACGCACTCCCAGCTGCGGCGTAGCAAAGGACGCACCGCGCACACCGCCGCCGATAGTACCAAGACCGCAGAAATTGTTCTGATGATGCAGCACATCACCGCCATAACGGTAAGCACCGGTTTCAACCAACGATTGCGCCAGGGCAAGATCGGGACGCACGTTTTCACGCTTAGCCTCCTGCCAGTACAGCTCAACCAGCTCCTCTACCGGGCAGGCTAGCTTCACAGCAGGGTTAGCCGCTAAAATATAGGCAACAGCCTGCGCCTTGCTGGCAATCGCCTCACCGTAAATAGCGATATTACGGTAATCATCCGGTAGCTGAGTACCGGAAAAATAGAACTTGCCGTCCTTCTCCTGCAGCAGCGACGGACGCGGAGCGGCAGGAACATTTATCGTACCGGCAGGCGGTTTAGCCACCGGTTTGGTAGATACTACAATTTTATCCTTTTCCTGAGTTATTTGGACAGCGCGCTGCTTTTTGTTGAGCAGCTTCTTATCCTTTTTATCAGCGATAATCGTCTGCTTGGAGGCCGGTGCTTCATCAGCGACCTCGCGCACGGTTGCCGCACACACGCCGGCATAGAGCGACAGGCCCAGCAGAACACACGCAAAAGTAATTTTTTTATATTTCATAGCGCATTACTCCTATATATATCACGCTATCAATTTTACCGCACTTGAGGCAAAATTGTAAAGTTTTTCCCACCCCTGCAGTGAGGAATTCACAAAAAAGTAGATTTAAGCTATAATATTTATAAGATAACAGCCAAGCGCTATCTTATTTAACATCAAGTAGCAATCAGCTTGTTAAATTAAGGAGGGAAAATTATGTCCGCAAAATTCCATTTCATCAACCATGCCTGCTTTATGCTGGAAAAAAATAATTCCGCTATTATCTTCGACCCGTATCTGGACGATAATTCGGAAGGACTCACCGCCAAAGACATTAAGGTTGATTATATTTTCGTCAGCCACGGTCACTTCGACCATTTGGGCAGTGCCTTTGAAATCGCCAAAAATTGTGACGCTACCATCATCTCTACTGCCGAAATCTGCGGTCTGGCGCAGGAAGCCGGCTGCAAAGCGCACGCTATGCATCTTGGCGGCACCTTTAAGTTTCCCTTCGGCAAGGTACGCCTGACGCTGGCCTTCCACGGCAGCGGTGTTCCCGGCGGTCACGCCTGCGGCATCGTCATTGATTTCTACGGCACTAAGCTGTACTTCGCCGGTGACACCGCACTGTTTAGCGATATGCAGCTGCTGCCAAAGCTCGACGCCTTTGAATACGCAGTGCTTCCTATCGGCGGCAACTTCACTATGGACCCCAATGATGCACTTATCGCCTGCAAGCTGCTGCAGGCAAAATACGTTATCCCCGTACATTACAACACCTGGCCGCCCATCGCTCAGGACGTTGAAGCCTTCAAGGCCGCCGTTGAGGACGAAACCGACAGCAAGGTGCTCATTGTAAAACCGGGCAATACTATTGATATCGACTAAAATTTAAAACTTCAAAAACTTACGCCACGAAGCGTTCTTATTCACGTCGCAGTTGCCGCAATTGTTGCACTGCGACGTTGTTTTTTCTCCGAAATATTCCAGCAGTACCTTGCGCAGGCACATGGATGTATTGCAATAATTGGTCATTTTACTCAGCAGCTGCAGCTCGTGCTCCTTCCAGGTCAGATCCGGCTGATCGTGGCCGATAAGATAGGTGTTGACCGCAATATCCGCCTTATCGTAAAGCAGCAGACATTCCGCAGGCAGGCCGTCACGCCCTGCGCGTCCTGCCTCCTGATAGTAGCTTTCGATATCCTTGGGCATATTATAATGCACCACAAAGCGTACATCCGGCTTATCAATGCCCATACCGAAGGCATTTGTTGCCACAATCAGCGGCACGCTGCCGCCGACAAAAGCATTCTGATTCTCACGCCGCTCCTCCGGCGTCAATCCCGCGTGATAGCGCAAGGCACTGAAGCCCTGACGCCGCAAAAGCTGCGTCACGCTTTCCACCTTGTTGCGCGTAGCACAGTAAACTACGCCGCAATCCTTTTTATGCTTGCGCATAAACTCCAACAGCGAGCGCTCCTTATCCTGCGTGCGCTGCACGGCAAAATGCAGATTAGGCCTGTCAAAGCCCGTCACCACAATTTTTGCCTCCGGAATGCCTAGGCGTTTGATAATATCACGGCGTACATCCGGTGTAGCCGTAGCAGTAAAGGCTGCCACCAGCGGCTTCGTCGGCAAGGCCTGAATAAAATCGGGGATATTATAATATTCCTTACGAAAGCTGTGTCCCCACTGCGATACGCAGTGCGCCTCGTCCACCGCCACCATCGTAATATAAGCCTGGCGGGCGAAATCAATAAACTGCTGGTTGACCAATCGCTCCGGTGCCACATACAAAAACTTGCACTGCTTGTTGAGCGCAGCATGCAGCACTCTGCCGTACTCGTTGCTGCTCATGCTGCTGTCCAGATAAGCTGCCGGAATACCGCGAGCCGTCAGTGCCTCCGCCTGGTCCTTCATCAGCGATATCAGCGGCGAAATGACCAGCGTCACGCCCTTCAGCAGCAGCGAAGGCAGCTGAAAGCAAATACTCTTGCCTGCACCCGTAGGCAGCACTGCCAGCACAGGCTGTCCGTGTAATATTTCACTTATAATTTCTTCCTGCCCTGTGCGAAAGCTGCTGTAGCCATAAAAATGCTGCAGCGCGCGGTGCAGAAAATCACTGTCTATAATACGTGCCATAAAGCTCCCTTGCTTCGAATAATTGATATTGTAAAAAGTATAGCATATAAGCACTTTTATGTAAAATAACTTTCGTTTTTTCTATAATCGGCTAATAAAAAACAGGTACAGCCTAAGCTGTACCTGAATTTGTTACTTCAAGCGTCTAATTAGTGTTTACGTGCGTTGAAGCATTCGCGGCAGTAAACCGGACGATCGCTGGGTTTGAACGGTACCATGGTCTCTTTACCGCATTCAGCGCAAACTGCGGGGAACATTTCGCGTTGCGGACGGTCGTTTTGTACGCCCATGCGTTGTTTGCGAGCTTGACGGCAAGCCGGGCAACGGCGCGGTTCGTTAGTGAAGCCCTTTTCTGCGTAGAACTCTTGCTCGGAAGCGGTGAATACGAATTCGTTGCCGCACTCGCAGCAGGTTAAAGTCTTGTCTTCTTTCATTGTTTAATCACTCCTAATCATAGATAGAACATACCCCAAAGAACGCATTAAGATGTTTACCTTGGCTTCCCCATTTCATCTATGATAGAAGAAGTTAGGAACTTAAACGGACCACTGAGATACACCTCTTACAGTATATAGTAAGCGCCTGTAAAAGTCAATCTTAGTTTATCAAAAATGCGTAAATTCTTTAATAAGAAACTTTTCATTTCTCAACATATGCTCAAATCCGCTTGTTAACAGTGCTCACAGGAAAAGCTTGCGTGTAAAATTAATGGTGCGGCACCGATAAGTTTACAGCAAAAACTATGACCGTCTTTTTTTCGCCGCTTTAAAGAAAAACCGCGACAGCTTTTCAGGTCTGCGCGGTTTTCGAACTTCAATTTTTATTTATGCAGCCAGTTTACAGATTTTCCCTGCTCTCTGGCAAAGTGAGCATCATTGATGGTTTCGGCAATGATATTGCCCTGCCAGTCATTCAGCATGCTGACAGAAACATTATGCACACTCAGCTTCCACAGATTGTTCAGCGGGATGCCCAAAAGCAGGCACAGCTGCACGCGGATAATACCGCCATGCGATACAATCGCGATATTCTTCTCGTGGCCTTCACGCTCGAAGATATAGTCAAAAGCCGCCTGACAGCGACGCGCTACATCATGAAAGCTTTCGCCCTGCGGCGGAATCCATTCGCCCGGACGCGTCAGGAAATCATCCATCTCCTTAGGCCAGCGGCGGCTGATTTCCGCATATTCCAGGCCCTCCCAGGCACCGAAGCTTACCTCCTGCAGCAAATCCAACGGCTGGTAGGACATATTTTTGCTCATAGCCAGCGGTGCTGCCGTCATGCAGGCACGCAGCATTGAGCTGCAGTAAATCTTGTCAACCGGCAGATGCTGCATATACGCAGCCAGCTTCTCGGACTGCTCCAGACCTTTGGCGTTCAGCGGCATGTTGATGCGTCCCTGAAAGCGATGTCCCTTGTTGCTGTCCGTTTCACCGTGACGGATTAAATATATTTTACCCATTAAGCCTTCGCCCCTTTTTTAGATTGCTCTGCCAGGGAAAATTCCTTCATCTCCGCATGCACGCCTGCTTCCTCAAAGGTTTCCATTTCTTTGTAGGCCTTGATGCCGGCATTGAACAGCGTAAAGCAGACAGCAGCGCCCTCACCGGCGCCGTCGGGAATATTCAGGCGCAGCGGTGCCGTAAGCCCCAGCTCCTGCAGGCATTCTTCCGCGCCCGGCTCTGCGGAAACGTGACCGGCAAAGCAGTAGTCGAGCACGGCAGGTGCCATATCCGCCGCCTTTTTGGCAGCCTTGCAGACAGCAACGCCGTCCAGCATTACCGGCACCTTCATAGCTGCAGCCTGCAGCAGAGCGCCGGCCATAGCGGTGCGTACCATCTCATTATCAGGATTGGAAAGGCAGCCGAAGCCCAAAAGCTCCAGTCCCTTCTCGTGTACCAGCTCCTGCACCAGGGCAGCGCCCTCCTCCAGAGCATCAGCCTCCTCCTCCGAGGTTACCAGCAGAGCCACGGCCTTCGCACCGGTTTCTGCAGCCAGCACATTCACCGGCCATTTGGCGTGCATAATTTTTTCGGCCTGAGCAGCCTCTTCGATACCGCACCATACCAGTAAATCGCGTTTAGGATAATCTAAATCCTCTTTTTCATAAATACCCTTGATACCGCAATAGCGCGAGGTCATTTCTTCCAGCTTGGCCAGACTGCCGACCGGCTTGATCAGATTATCAAAGCGTGTCTGCGCCAGCTTCATACAGCCTCTGTCGGCAGGCACAATCTTTTGGATTATTTCTTCTATATGCATAGCATTTTTCCTTTCTGTCTCTTTATAATTCGGCAAAATATTGCCGGGGAAATATATCAGATTATATAGGTTGCGAGCATCAGGTAAACCACAACGCCGCATTCCGTCAAAAAGCCGTAGGTATCACCGGTAAGGCCGCCCAGCTGACCGCTGAGGAAATGCGCAATGCCCTGGCAGATAACGAAGGCCGCTATTGCCGTATACAAATACGGCAGGCCGCAGGCTGCGACAAGCGCCAGGCAGAGTGCAAAGGCAATATAGGTATACATCGGCTTGGCATAGGCCTTAAACATATGACCGATGCCGGTTTTGCGTGCATACTTGTAGTTGACGATGTAGGTAACCATAAAGGTGCGCGTTGCTACAAAAACTGCAACCAACGCAAACGACAGCTTAACCGGCGGCAGCGTAGTATAGGCAGCCACCTTCAGCAGCACGAGGCAGACAAGCGCGATAACGGCATTGGAGCCTACGTGGCTGTCCTTCATGATTTCCAGCATACGCTCACGGTCACGGGCGCTGAAAACACCGTCGGTGGTATCCATAAAGCCGTCATACATCAAAGCGCCGATAATAATCAGCTCCGCCAGCACCAGCATCACTGCGCGCATCAGATCAGGGGTGTGCAGATAATACAGTCCGTAATTTACCGCACCCATAAAAACGCCCATTACCAGGCCGACCAAAGGGAAGTACGGTACACTGCGGCTGAAATCGTTATCATGCCAGTCCGTGCGGTTGGAAAAGCGGATTCTGGTCAAAAATTCCAGACAAGTTACAAAATCACGCATCACATCACCTGCTTAAATGATTATACACATCCATTGCTGCCTGCAGCACAACAATAGCCAGAGAAGCACCGGTGCCCTCACCCAGGCGCATACCGGCATCCACAATCGGCGAAAGCTGCATCAGCTCCAGCATTTTCTTATGAGAAATATCGCTGCTCAGATGCGAGCAAAGCATATAATCGCGGCACTGCGGATAGAGGCCGTAGGCCAAAAGTGCTGCAGCCGTAGCATTAACACCGTCAACCATTGCCGGTACGCGGCGACGGGCTGCACCGATAATTACACCGGCCAGACCTGCGTGGTCATAGCCGCCGACCTTACAGAGAATGTCCATCGCATCACCCTGCTTCGGCATATTTTTAGCCAGACCGTCGATAACAACCTGACGTTTAATCTTCATGCGTTCGTCATTGATACCGCTGCCACGGCCGACAGTCAGCTGCGGATCCAAGCCTAAAAACGCGCTGGCAATAGCAGAGGTAGAGGTTGTATTGCCGATGCCCATTTCGCCTGTATAAAGCATATTGTAGCCTTGGTCGATGCACATATCAGCCATTTCGATGCCGACGGCAATAGCCTTTTCAGCCTGCTCGCGCGTCATCGCCGGTCCCTGGGTGAAGTCATTTGTTCCCCAGGCTACCTTTTTCTGATACACCTTGGGCAAATCGCTCAAATCAAAGGCAGTGCCTACATCACAGACGAAAACATCGGCGTGCGCATGACGAGCCAGCACGGTAGCACCGGCAGTACCGCGCATATAACCGTTAATCATCTGGCGTGTAACCTCCTGCGGATAAGCGCTGACACCGTATTTTGCAATACCGTGGTCACCGCACATCAGAACCATCGCCGTCTTTAATTTATCCGGTAAATCCTTGCCGATCATACCTGCAAGTCCTACAACCATATCCTCCAGCTTGCCCAGATTAGCTGCCGGCTTGTCTATCTTAGCGTAGCCTGCTCGCACTTCTTGCATACGTTCTTCATCCAGAGCAGGTATTATGATTTTCTCCATATCAGTCGTTATTCTCCTTCATCCTCAAATTTAAAAGCCAATTTTTTTACGTCTACAGCCTGACCTGCCACACAATAATAAACATGGTCAGCCTCATTGGCCACACGCTGGTTAACCCAGCCGGCAAGGTCACGGTATTCACGCGCCATCTGATTATCCGGCACAATGCCGCTGCCCACCTCATTCGTAACAAAGACAACGATTTTACCGCAATTACGTGCTGCTGCCAGCACCTTGTCAATTTCGTCAAATACTACCTGACAGCGCTCCAGGAATTCACCCTCCGGCGCATCCTTGCCATAAAGCAGGTTACACATATAAACAGTCAGGCAGTCAAACAGAACCGCTCCTGTTTCCGCTGACAGCGCTTCAAGCGTGCGCTCGGCATGATAAGGCGCTTCGTGATTAATCCAACGTGCATCACGACGCTCACGGTGCAGACGCACGCGCTCCGCCATTTCCTCATCTAAGATTTCTGCCGTAGCAACGTAATCGCATTTGGGAGAATAATGCAATACATAGCGTTCTGCAAATTCGCTTTTGCCGCTGCGGGCTCCGCCGGTAACCATAATAATTTTTCCAGGCATATTTCAACCTCCCTTCGTTTTTGTAAGCTGCATGCTTTTCATTTTATACATATATGAAAAAAGCTCCCTTGCGGGAGATTCACAAAATGCAGCTGCAGCCAAAAATTCTATATTTACGCATACCAAAGCCAGCCTATCTCCCGTAGGCTCCAAGCTTCGTAACAGGCAGGTCTCCTGGCTTAGCTTCATCGCCCTCAGCGCCTTCCCAACTTGCGTCAGTGACATAATTGCCTGGGCTCCGCTTACAGTAGCGGGACTGCTCCGGATTCTCACCGGCATTCCCTTTTCAGCACCGGCCTCAACCGGCGCACCTGTCAAAAAAATTCCAAGTATATATATTCGACAGCAATTCCTATAATCCTGCTAAGGCGCAAAAAAAGAGCTGCCTAAGCAGCTCTTTCAGGAATTTCGTTATTTTGCGTAATCAACAGCACGAGTTTCGCGGATGATAACAACCTTAATCTGACCGGGATATTCCATTTCATCTTCAATCTTCTTGGAGATATCGCGTGCCAGAAGCACAGCGGAAGCATCATCGATAACATCCGGCTTAACCATAATGCGGATTTCGCGGCCAGCCTGTACGGCATAGCATTTTTCAACGCCCTCAAAGGACTCAGAAATTTCTTCCAATCGAGTTAAGCGCTTCAGGTAGCTTTCCAGAGTTTCGCGTCTTGCACCCGGACGGGCAGCAGATACTGCGTCAGCGGCAGATACCAGAACAGCTTCAACACTCTTAGGCTCGCAGTCACCATGATGCGCCAAAATAGCATTGACAATCAGGTCGGACTCACGGAACTTCTTGGCAATTTCGCCGCCGATTTCAACGTGAGAGCCTTCCATTTCATGGTCAATAGCCTTGCCGATATCATGCAGCAGGCCGGCACGTTTAGCCAGAACAACGTCAACACCGAGCTCAGAAGCCATTACACCTGCCAGGTTAGCAACCTCAACAGAATGGTTCAGGACATTCTGACCATAGCTGGTACGATATTTCAGGCGACCCAGCAGCTTAATCAGTTCGGGATGCAGGCCATGCACACCGACAGCAAAGGTAGCCTGTTCGCCGGCTTCCTTAATTTTCTGTTCAACCTCTTTTTGTGCCTTTTCAACCATTTCCTCAATGCGGGACGGATGAATACGGCCGTCATTAATCAATTTTTCCAGAGCGATACGGGCAACCTCACGGCGTACCGGATCGAAGCCGGAAATAATAACAGCCTCCGGAGTATCATCGATAATCAGATCGATGCCGGTAAGGGTTTCCAGAGTGCGGATGTTACGGCCTTCACGACCGATGATGCGGCCCTTCATTTCATCGTTAGGCAGGCCTACTACAGAAACGGTGGTTTCCGCTACATGGTCTGCTGCACAACGCTGAATTGCCAGGGAGATAATCTCTCTTGCTTTGCGGTCAGCCTCATCCTTAGCCTGTTGCTCCAGATCCTTAACCATCATAGCAGATTCGTGCTTAACCTCTTCCTCGAGGGATTGCAGCAGCTCCTGCTTTGCTTCATCACTGGTCAGACCGGAAATACGCTCCAGCTCAACCTGACGTTTTTCCAGCATTGCATCAGCCTTCTCCTGAGCAGCATTTAAACGTTGCTCCTTAGAAGCCAGCTTTTCTTCCTTGCGTTCGAAGGATTCGATTTTGCGGTCCAGATTTTCTTCTTTTTGCAGCAGACGACGCTCCTGACGCTGCAGGTCATTACGTCTGTCTTTATTTTCACGCTCCATATCGGAACGCAGACGATGGATTTCTTCTTTAGCCTCCATCATAATTTCTTTGCGTTTTGCTTCGCCGGTCTGCTCAGCATCCTGTACAATACGGATAGCCTGCTCTTCTGCAGTAGCAATTTTACCTTCAGCAACATTTTTGCGAACCAGATAACCTACCGCACCGCCTGCCAGACCAACTACAACAGCTGTACCGATAATTTCTAAAATCGTCCTCACCTCCTAAATGTAGATTTTTCCAAGATTTTTTTGCATAGTAACAGCAGGCGCCTGTTTGCGTCTGCTATAGATGTCCTTATTCCGTTGAATCTATAATAAAATATGTATTATCTATTCTGAAATAGGGCAAAAAATAAGGCAACCGCTTTACGCGTCGCCTCGTGAAAATCGTAGATATTAACACGATTGGATAACTACATTATAGTGTATATTTAACAAAATTGTCAAGTTTAACCGCTATATATTGTCTGAAAAATGCAATTTACCCAATATAATGTGCACATATCTTGATGAAAAGCCACGGGCCGCCATAAAGCGTCCCGCAGCCGCATATATTTTCTTGTTATCTGTTTCTGCTGTTAGCTTACGCTGATTGCGCTGCACGAAAAGCTGTGCCGCGTTCTCCGCCTGCCCTTCTTCAATGTCAGGCGTAAAGCGTTCCATAATTTCCGCAACCACGTCCGGGCGTATGCCGCGCTTGGTCAGCTCCAGCTGCAGATGCTGTCTGCCGTAATAGCGTTTGGCCAGCCATGCTTCGTACACCCTATTGGCGTAACGCTCCTCGTTCAGCAGACCGTAATCCTCCAGCTTGGCCACCACCTCCAGCGCCTGCTCCTTAGTTGCACCCTTGCGCTGCAAGCGCTCCACCATATCCTTATGGCTGTAATCACGGTAAGACAATAAATCCAGCGCGCAGTCATAAACCTGCTGCGCGCCGGTAAAGCCTTCTTCCTTTTTCTTATTCCTTAAAGATCGACTCCACATCCTGCAACGGCTCCTCAGCTGCTTCCTTATTATCGCTCTTGGCAATCGTCACTGCGCGGATTTTAGCTTCGATTTCTTGGGCAATTTCCGGATTCTCACGCAAAAAGTCTTTAACCTTTTCCTTGCCCTGACCTAAACGGATATCACCGTAGGAATACCAGGCACCGCTCTTGTTGATAATATCAAGGTCTGCGCCCAGATCAACAAGGCAGCCTTCATGAGAAATGCCTTTGCCATACATAATATCGAACTCAGCCTGTCTGAACGGAGGTGCTACCTTGTTCTTGACAACCTTAACGCGGGTACGGCTGCCGATAACATCGTTGCCGTTTTTCAGCGTGTCGATACGGCGTACATCCATACGGACGGTAGAGTAGAATTTCAGTGCGCGGCCACCGGTAGTGGTTTCCGGATTACCGAACATAACGCCGACCTTTTCACGGATCTGGTTGATGAAAATAGTAGCACACTTGGATTTGGAAATCAGACCTGTCAGCTTACGCAGAGCCTGGCTCATCAGACGTGCCTGCAGGCCTACGTGGGAATCACCCATTTCGCCTTCGATTTCGGCACGCGGAACCAAAGCTGCAACGGAGTCGATAACGATAATATCAATAGCGCCGCTGCGTACCAGTGCGTCAGCAATTTCCAAAGCCTGTTCGCCGTTATCCGGCTGAGAAATCAGCAGATCGTCAATATCTACACCCAGATGACGGGCATATTCCGGATCCAGTGCATGCTCCGCATCGATAAATGCTGCATAGCCGCCCATCTTCTGAGCTTCGGCAATCATATGCAAAGCAACGGTAGTTTTACCGGAAGATTCGGGACCGTAAATCTCAATAACGCGTCCGCGCGGAATACCGCCGACACCAAGAGCAATATCCAGTGATAAAGCGCCTGTAGGGATAACCTCTATATTCATTTTGGCACTTGCTTCGCCCAGCATCATAATGCTGCCCTTGCCAAAATCCTTTTCAATCTGGTGCATCGCCATGTCTAAGGCTTTCTTTTTATCTGCGTCCATCTGCCTGCCTCCTAATATATAAATTTAAATTTAATCAATTCACTGCCTTTATTATACAAACAAAAGTTTCTTTTGTCAAGAAAAGTTTTGTTATTTGATATTCTGTTTAGCAGCCTCCAGCTGTGCCTGCTTTTCCTTTTCTTCCAACAGGTGCTTGATTTCATCCTGAGTATATTCATAGGTGCTGTTGCAGAATTCGCAGTGTGCTTCCGTAGTTTTGTCCTGCGCCAGCTCCTCCAGAGATTTTACATCAAGGTTGCCCAAAGCCGCCAGAATGCGCTCACGGCTGCAGCGGCATTTGAAGCTCAGGGGAATGGTTTCTTTAATATCAACGTCCAGACCGCGGCCGAGAATTTCAATCATCTTTTGCGGAGTATAACCGATTTCCAGCAGCTGGGTTACATACGGAGTCAGGTTAACGTTGTTTTCCAGCTTTTCCAGAACCTCGTCGGTGCAGCCCGGCATAGCCTGAATAAAGAAGCCGCCGGATGCGGTTACGTTGCCGTCCTTGTCAACCAGTACGCCCAGAGCAACGCTTGTCGGTGTCTGTTCGGAAACATAGAGGTATTTGGTCAGGTCGCTGGCGATTTCGCCGTCCTGCAGCTCGCAGTAGCCGGTGAAGGGCTCTGCATTCTGCAGATAACGCGTTACGATAATATTACCCTCGCCGATGCCGCCGCCGACATCCAGCTTGCCATTTTTCAGGGGCAAAAATGCATCGGGGTTTTCCACATAACCGCGCACTGTGCTGCCTTCGGCATCTGCTACTACCTCGCCCAAAGGGCCATCGCCCTTCAGACGCAGGCTGATGCGCTCGTTATCCTTCATTGTTGCGGCCAGCAGCAGCGCGCCGTTCATTGCACGTCCCAGAGCAGCGCTTGCCAGATGGGAGCAGCCGTGCTTTTTAGCTGCTTCCTGTACCAGATTAGTGGTGCATAATGCATAAATACGTACACCGTCGGCCGTAGCCTTTGTCAAAAAATCTTCCATAATATCTGCCTCACAATCCTGCCTTACGGCAAAAATTTTACTTGCTTAATAAAACAAGCCCACTAAACTACTGCTAGCGGGCTTGCAAATTTCATGCATGGGGAACAGCCTGTTATCAGCTCTTCCACAATGTCAATTATAAATCATAATAGTCAAAAAGGCAAGCGGTGAAAATGTTACATTTCTTTGAAGAGATTTACCATTTCCATTGCGGTCATTGCGCAGTCTACGCCCTTATTGCCGGCCTTGGTGCCTGCACGTTCTACAGCCTGCTGAATGTTTTCGGTGGTGAGTACGCCGAAGGCTACGGGTACGCCGGTTTGCATGCTTACCTGAGCGATGCCTTTGGAGGCTTCGGCGCATACATAGTCAAAGTGCGGGGTTGCGCCGCGGATTACGGCACCTAAGCAGATTACTGCGTCATATTTGCCGCTTTCTGCGAGTTTTTTTGCTGCCATGGGGATTTCGAAGGCGCCCGGTACCCAGGCTACGGTGAGATCTTCGTCAGCTGCTTCGTGGCGGATCAGGCAGTCGATGCAGCCGCTGAGGAGTTTGCTGGTGATGAATTCGTTGAAGCGGGCTACGACGATGGCGATTTTCATGTTTTTGGCGGTGAGTTTTCCTTCTAAGGTTTTCATGTTTTGTTCCTCCTAATGGTTTTATGTTTTACGTTAATTTATACTTTTTTTACTTTCCACAGTTGCAGCCACAGCCTTCGTGCAGCTTGTGTCCCATTTTCTCTTCTTTAACGTCGAGATAGTGCTCGTTGTATTCGTTAGGCTCCATGATGATGGGCACGCGGTCGGTGATGGTGATGCCATAACCGGAGAGACCGATGCGTTTTGCGGGGTTGTTGGTAATCAGGCGGATGCTGGTGAGTCCGAGGTCAACCAGAATTTGTGCACCCATGCCGTAATCACGCAGGTCGGGAGCAAAGCCCAGGCGAACGTTCGCCTCAACGGTATCAAGGCCCTGATCCTGCAGTGCGTAAGCACGGATTTTATTAGCCAAACCAATACCACGGCCCTCCTGACGCATGTAAACAACAGCGCCGCAGCCTTCCTTTTCAATCATCTTCAGAGCGGTTGCCAGCTGATCGCCGCAGTCGCAGCGCAGGCTGCCGAAGGCATCACCGGTCAGGCACTCGCTGTGTACGCGCACGAGCACATCCTTTTTACCGGCAACATCGCCCTTGACAATAGCAACATGACAAAGGTTGTCCAAATCGTTTTCATATGCAATGATGCGGAAATTGCCGTATTTAGTCGGCAACGCAGCCTCAGCGGCACGATGCACCATTTTTTCGTGTGCCTTGCGATAGGCAACAAGCTCGGCAACAGTGATGAAAACAAGCTTATGCTTTTTGGCGAACTCGATTAAATCCGGAGTGCGCGCCATATGGCCGTCATCGTTCATAATCTCGCAGCAGATGCCTACAGGCTGCAGGCCTGCCAGCTTACACAAATCAACAGTGGTTTCGGTGTGACCGGTACGCACCAGTACACCGCCCTTACGTGCGCGCAGCGGGAAAACGTGACCGGGACGGCGGAAGTCGCTCGGCTGTGCACCCGGCTCAGCGCATTTTTTCATGGTATATGCGCGCTCATAAGCGGAAATACCGGTGGTGGTGTCAACATGGTCAATAGAAACAGAGAAGGCTGTTTCGTGATTGTCGGTGTTATGCGTTACCATAGCGCCGAACTGCAGCTTGTCCATAACCTCGCTGTCTGCCGGCATGCAGATAAGTCCGCGTGCTTCCTTAGCCATAAAGTTAATAGCCTCGGGAGTGCACAGCTCGGCTGCCATAATCAGGTCGCCTTCGTTTTCGCGGTCCTCGTCATCGGTTACCAATACCATCTGACCTGCTTTAATCGCAGCGATGGCTTCATCAATTGTATTATACTTAAACTTTTCCATTTTCTACCTCTTTGTTGCTGCTCAGATAAACCCATTCTCCAGCAGCATATTTTTATTTAAAGCAGGCTCCTGAGTCTGCTTAGGGTTAAATTTTAACATTTGCTCTACATATTTGCCGATAATATCCGTTTCCAGATTTACGCTGTCGCCCACATCCTTAAAGCCAAGCGTTGTTTCCTTGGCGGTATGCGGAATCAGCGATACGGAAAAGCTGCTTTCCGTAACCTGCGTCACCGTCAGGCTGATACCATCAATCGCAATACTGCCCTTTTTGATGATATATTTCAAAAGCTCCGGCGGGGTGTTGATAGTCACCACCATCGCAATGCCCTCCGGTCTGCGGCCGGCAATTACACCCAGTCCTTCCACGTGTCCGCTGACGATATGACCGTCAAGACCGTCGCACAGGCGCAGCGTGCGCTCCAGATTTACTCTGTCGCCGGCATGCAGGCTGCCGATATTGGTCAGGCGCACGGTTTCCGGCATCACGTCGGCGGTAAAGGCGGTGTCATCCATGCTTACTACCGTAAGGCAGGCGCCGTTGACGGCAACGCTATCACCGATTTTCAAATTCTGCAGTACCTTCACCGCAGCAACTGTCAGGTGATAGGATTCACCCTGCTGCGCCAGCTTCTGCACCGTGCCCAGTTCGGCTACCAATCCTGTAAACATTATTCCGCCTCCTTCGGCAGCTCCTGCTTATCCAGCTCCGGCACCAGACCTGTTATCAGTACATCACTGCCCAATTTTTCCATCTCGACCTCTGTCAGATGCCAACCTGTTTCTACTAGGCTGCTGCCTGCACCGCCTACCGGCGGC
>UMGB01061506.1_pt1 | contig 26313 bp, 14 predicted proteins | sample 1965161 | NCBI WGS metagenome assembly UMGB01 (sample SAMEA4836060, study PRJEB28245) | human gut metagenome | biome: gut microbiome; material: fecal sample | place: Denmark | collected 2008
AGCCCTGCTGGCCTAAGGAGCAGGATCCCCATTGTGTCATCCACCGTGGACACTGAACCTGCCGTCCGTCACAGTACTGGGTCAATATGGGCTGGCGTACACCGGGTCTTGAAAGGAAGCTGTCAAAGATCTCATCGACTACCTGGGAGATGCTTTCAAAGATATTCCTGCCGTAGATCCATTTATGGTCAAAGGCAGTGGAAGAGGTAATGGTAAAATCATAGCCCTGGTTTCTGTACCACTCCGTGTATACACGATTTAAGGTAAAGGACATGATAGCCAGTACATTGGCAGTAATGGTACTTTGGGGCCAGGTGGAGTAGATTTCGCTGGAAGCCACATTTTTAATATAATCTCTGTATGGTACATAGTAATCCTTGGCGGTGGAGTCTGTAGGCGCTCCGTCGTGGACCACAATAGTCTGTGGGACCACCACACGGCTTAATACGATCTCACCGCTTTCGTTTACCGGTTTTACTTCGGCTTCAGCAATCTTTGGGGGATAATTTCCAAATAAAGTGTGGTCTGGGATGACTACTGGGTCTTCAGGAGGTGTGCCGCCTTCATCACCTGTAAGTGCTGCAGGCTGGATGGCCTGTGTTCCTGCAAGAATCTCGGTGCCGGAGATATTTAAGGGTTTAAAGCCTTCTGCTTCCACCAGCACATCATATTCAGAATAAGGCTGGTAGATACCAGGCTCTAAACTGTATTCCTCAGGAGGCGCAGGAAGAGAAATGTTTTCCGTCTGTCCAGAAGAGTCTGTAGTCAGCTGTTCCAGCACACGTTCCGGTTCTCCTTTGGAGCTGATGGAAACTTTTGCGTTTTGTATGGGAAAATTATTCCGGATGTTGATCACCTGGATCTGTAAATTGCCTCTGGATATAAAATCCTGTCCATTTGCCATAAAAAATGCCTTCTTTTTATACCGTCGTTTTCAGTATATGAGAAGGCACTTTTATTTTATGACAGCTTTTTTATCTGTATTTTTTAAATCTCAAATCCACGGACTTTCAGATAATTTTTAATGGTTTCCACAGCACCGTCTGTTCTAATGGCTGCTGTATTGATCATCAGGTCGTAATTTTCCGGAAATTCCCATTCTTTTCCTGTATAATAGCGGAAGTAATCACGGCGCTCCCTGTCGATGCGCTTGATATTTTTCTTTGCATCTTTTGCTGCGTAATATTCTTTTTCAATGGTGCGTTTTTCCCTGAAATCCATATCCGCATAGATAAATACACGTACCAGACCTTCCATGCCCTCTAAAACGTAATCTGCGCAGCGACCCATGATAATGCAGTCTTCTTCAGCTGCCAGTTTGCGGATCACCTCTGACTGGAAGCGGAACAGGTTGTCCGCAGATGTCAGGTCAGAACCAAAAGAGGGAGCTCCTTTTTCAGGAGTCAGGCTCTTGATGATCTTATAAAGCAGCTTATTTCCGGCTTTTTCGTCAGCCATATAGTAATAGCTTTCCTTGATGCCGCTTTCATCTGAGTTCATGCGCAGAATGTTCTTGTCATAAAAATCCAGTCCAAGTTCCTGGGCCAGTTTGGTTCCTACTTCGCAGCCGCCGCTGCCAAATTGTCTTCCGATGGTAATGACCAGTCTTTTTCCGTCTTTCATATGCCTGCCTCCCATTTTATTGTATTAGATGCATTTAGTATAGCATATGGAAGAGGCAAAAAACGTGTTTTTCTGTTAATTTGACAAAAAACTAATATTCTTAAGAAAACTTAGGCGTTATTTTTTGTATTTAATACCCCTGCTTCACATATTACAAAATCAATGGTCCGGTCGTGGGCCTCCATTGGGATCTCATCACACATAAGGGCAGTGCGGCAGAGGACTGCCTGGGTACCGGTGATCTGTTGTAAATACCGGTCATAATATCCGCCGCCGTATCCCAATCTTTCTCCTTTCATGCTGCAGGAAAGGCAGGGGATCAGTGCCAGATGGATGGCTTTCGGTGAGATTTTTTCACAGCCTTCTTTTGGCTCCAAAATTCCGTATTTTCCAGGTTCTAAGTCATCAAAAGAACGGATCTTATATACTTCCATAATGCCTTTGCTGATACATTTCGGTACACCCACCTGTTTTCCTCTTTTTAGAAGATCTTCCAGTACAGGCCTGGTATTGATCTCATCTTCTGTGCCTACAAAACAGAAAACAGTTTCAGCTTTTTGGTATACATCCCAGGAGGTGATGGCTTTAAAAATGGCAGTATCACTGGAACGGCAGGTATCCGGATCAAGAGCGTTCCTTTTTTCTTTTAATATTTTCCGGAGTTCTTTTTTCTGCAAGTCTAATGGTCTGTTCATAGTTGGTTTCCTTTCAGAATAGAATTTTTTCAAAATGAAATTCAGTTATACAAAATAATCGCCATACTGTTCCCGTAAAAATCGGGTCAGTTCTCCTTCCGATTTTCCGGCTGCTTCCACAACAAAGCTGCTGGTCAGGAAACGGTGGGTCTGAGGAGAAAATCCTTTTTCCAGCAGGTGGTCAATGTCTGTATCCTTTACAAAAAAGTTCATACGGATCACAGGGAGTTTCCGGTTGTGAAGAATGTTGTAGATACGGGTGGAAAAGCAGAAAATATAATCGTATTCCAGCTGTTCCAACTGGTGGATCTCGTTGATATTTAAGGTGCTGATCCACTGAAAGGAGATATGTTCCCGCAGTTGCTCTAAAAAGAAGCTGATACGTTCAAAGTTAATGCTGGTCATAACAATGATCCGTTTTCTGTTTCTGGAAACGGTCTGGTTTCTTAAAATATGTTTCTGGAAAATAAGGGTCAACGTGGATAAATGTTCATCCAGAAACGTAAAGCCATAGGCAGCTTTAAAAATAATACTGTAACGCTTTAACTGCTCATATAAAACAGGAAAATGTCCTTTTGTATCCTCTACGGTCTTATCTACAAAAGTGCAGTGGAAATGGTCCAGATTGATCTCACGGTAGAAGTAGGCATATAGTTCCCTTAAAAATTCATCCTGGACCGGAAAGGGAGAAGGAAGTTCGCTTACGATCTGTTCTGTGAAATTTTCCGTTGCCTGCCAGAGCCTTGGATCAAAAGGAAGTTTTAAAGGCTGGGCGAAATTTAACATACTTAAGGCAACATTATAAAGCCGGTTCTGCCGGGGAGAGTCTGTAAAATGGATGTTTAAAGGAGCCAAAGGCAGTTTGTAAGAGTAGGCAGATGTATCTTTTACAGTCCGTGTTTTCATAATACAGATAAAAAGCAGCAGGAATTTTTTGGAGGGATAATTTAGGGACCAGCCTGTTTCTGAGAGAAAACGGGAAAGAATTTCGGTTGCTTCCTGAAAACTGCAGGATAGATATTCCGTTGCCAGCTCATAGGTCTGCTTCTCCAGAGGCGTATTTGCAAAACGGGCAAGTACCTTATTTTCTGATGTAAATTCAAACAGAGGATGGAGGATGTCAATGACCAGAAAACGCAGCTGGAGCTCATCGCCCTGAATAGAAAGCCCTTTTTTCTTTTTTGTCACCAGTTCCAGGCCATAGCGCGTTAAAAATTGCCGCAGCAGTGCTGTGTCCTGTTTTTTCGTAGTAAGGGAAAGTCCCCATTGTTCATAAAGCTTGGATGAGTTTACATAATTTTGAAAAAAGATGGCAGTGATCATCACCCGGATCCGTTCATCAGAGGAGCTGAGATAATCCTTTTGGTCCAGGTTGCGGATAAAGGAAACCAGGTCTTCATAGCTGATGCAGCTGTAGCAGATACTTTTTTCGATCCGGACCATAGGTTCACTGGAGTAAAGATTGATCTGTTCAATGGTACGGCGGATGGAGCTTTCATTTTTCTGAAAATGCAGGGCTGTTTTGCTTAAGGGGATCATCTGCCGTTTCTGGATGTAGCGCAGCAGGGTCAGGTCATTATAACTTAAACTCATTTCATTCCTCCCAGAGTATATTCCCATGTTTTTGCAGGTACGTAATCTTAATACCATTATAAAATAAAGGTAAGTAAATGCAAGAATATATTGGATATTTTTTGCCTTGAAGCGTCTGTGTAAATCTGACATAATGAGGATAGTTCACAAGGCGCCTGAGAATAAAAAGTGACAAGTTATATCTTCTGTATGAAAGAAAAATTACAGATAATGCACAAAAGAATGTTTTGTGCGTGTATGGAGGGAAAACAGAATGAATAAGACAAAATCAAGTTGGAAGGATGGGATCCAGACCTTCGGACGTTCTCTGCTGCTGCCTATCGCTCTTCTTGCACCCATTGGTATGGTCATGGGTATCTGCAGTGCAATGACACAGTCCTATATGATCGCAAAATTTCCATTTTTAGGAAATGAAATAGTAAAGCTGATCTTTTCCAGTTTGCAGACGATCACCAATATCGTATTTAACAATATTCCCCTTCTGTTTGCTATGGGTGTTGCCCAGGGAATGGCAAAGAAGGAAAAAGGAATCGCTGTATTTGCAGCAACCGTTGGTTATCTGACGTTAAATGTTGTAATGAGCGTATATTTAAAAGCAACCGGTACTTTAGCTGATCCTGCTGTTGCAGCACAGGTAGGACAGGGTACAGTTCTTGGAATTCAGACTTTAAAGATCGAAGCTATGGGTGGTCTGATCGCCGGATTGGTAGCTGCTAAGGTTGCAGATAAGTTTTACCGTTTGGAACTTCCGTTGGCATTTGCATTCTTCGGCGGAAAGAAATCCATCCCGATCATTACATTTGCCTGCATGATCCCTATCGGCCTTGTTGTACCGATCATCTGGAATGCACTGACCAGCTTCCTGATCAGCATTTCTTTCATCTTCACAACACCATACATTGGAAGTGCTATTTATTATGCATTAAATCGTGCACTGATCCCATTTGGTCTGCACCATGTACTTGCTTCCCTGGTACGTTTCACAGAGGCAGGCGGTACTTATATGATCAATGGACAGGAATTTGTAGGTATCTTAAATGCAACCAATGAGATCCTGTTTAACTTAGGACCTGACAGCGAATACTGGAGCCAGCTGATGCCAATATTAACCAGCTACCTTGGCGGTGCCCAGATGTTAACCACTCTGTTCCGTGTTCCGGCCATCGGACTTGCTATGTATCACACTGCTTATGCTAAGAACAAAAAGATCGCAAAGGGTGTTATCCTTACCTGCTGCCTGACTGCATTTTTAGGAAATATCACAGAGCCTCTGGAATTCTCCTTCCTGTTTATTTCACCGGCACTGTTTGTACTTTACTGTGTAATGTGTGGTATTGGCCTGCTGCCTTACCAGCTGTTCCATATCTGTATCGGTTATATCCGCGGAACTATTTTTGATTTTGGTATTTTCGGACTTCTGTACGAACATACACAGTGGATCTACCTGGTTCTGTTAGGTGCTGTAAACTTTGTTGTATTCTATTTTGTATTCAAATGGTTTATTGTAAAATTCGGACTGGAGACTCCAGGAAGAGAGGAATTTGAAGTAGAAGAATCAGCAAGCCAGCTGTTAAAAGAAAAGAACTGGCCAGTCATCGCAGCTCTTGTAGTAGAAGGACTTGGCGGAAAAGAGAACATTGTAAATGTTGAGAACTGTATTTCACGTCTGAGAGTGGATCTGAAGGATCCGAAGAAGGTAGATCAGGTCAAGATCAAAGACTCCGGCTGTGCAGGTATTTTCTTCCCGTCAGAAAAGCATATCCATGTAGTATTTGGACCTCATGTAGAGTTTGTACGCCATGCTGTAGATGACCTGCTGAAAAAATAAGAGGTGAAAAATGAGAGCTTTATATGATTCAAAAAGCAAGCTGGATGACAGAGGCATCAAATATCTTTTAAGCGAAGAGAACAAATATAAAACCTGGCTGAAAGTGGAAGGGGCGCTTGCCCTTTCCCAGGCCAAAGAAGGTTTTATCCCGAAAGAAGCAGCAGAAGAGATCGCGTCTGTTCCTTTTGAGACCCTTGATCTGGAAGAAATGGAAAAGATCAAGGCAAAGGTGGGACATGGTTTTGTTCCATTTGTGAAAGTGCTGGTAAAAGCCTGCAAGGGAGAGGGAAAGAAATACGTTCATTATGGTGTGACTACCCAGAATATCCAGCAGACCTCCCAGCTTTACATTACCAGACAGGTAACAGAGATCTATAAAAGTTTTCTGGCTGATATTTTAAAGAACCTGGCAGCCCTGGCAAGGGATAATGCAGATGCAGTTATGCCCGGAAGGACCCATGGAAAACATGCCATTCCTATTACCTATGGATACAAGGTGTCTGTATGGATCAGTGAACTGCTTACAGGCCTTGAAAGGCTGGAAGAAGCAGAAAAAAGGATCTTTACGGTTATGATGGGCGGTGCTGTAGGCGGCTTTAACGCTACCGGCCTTACAGGACGTAAAGTCCAGGATGATGTGGCAGAACTGCTTTCCATGAGTTCCATGGAAGTTCCAAGCCGCAATATGACCCAGATGAAGGTGGAATACCTGATGAACCTGTGCCTTTTATGCAATACCTTCCATAAAATGGCAGAGGAAGTGTATTACACTGGCATTGAGGAATTCGGGGAAGTCCATGAAGGATTTACACCTGGAACCATTGGAAGCTCTACCATGCCTCAGAAGATCAACCCGAAGTTAGCCAAGGGCATTATTGCCAATTCCCAGAAGCTTTATTCCCTTCCTGCAACCGGACTTTATTCCGGAGTCCGCATGTTTGAGGGAGACAGCAGTTCTTATATGCTTTTTGACGGACTGATGGAAGAGGGAATGGAACTGGCTACGGAAGTGATCATTCGCGCAGAGGAACTGACCCGTACTTTATATGTTAATAAAGAAAGACTTCTGAAAAATGCCAATATCAACGAGGGACTGGACAACAGCGAATACGTGATGATGAATGTAGCTGCAAAGTTAGGAAAAGACGCAGCCCATCAGCTTCTTTATGATAAGGCAATGAAAACAGAGCTGGAAGGAAAGAATTACCTTCAGGTGCTGTCAGATGATGAAGTTTTATCTTCTATGTTTACAAAGGAAGAACTGGAAAAAATGATCGCTCCTTCCAGTTATACAGGAATTTGCAGCGTTCTTGCCAGGGAATTAGCAGATAAAGCGGAAGCCAAGGCAAAAATGATGACAGAGAAATAAAGAAATAAGATAAAGGAATAAAGATGGAATGCCGGATCTGACCGGCAGGATAGAAGGAGAAAAAATGGGATTATTTGGAAAAAAGAAAGTAGATTTTGTGTCCCCGGCAGGAGGCAGACTGATGAATATTACAGAAGTGGCAGATCCTGCCTTTTCTTCTAAAATGCTGGGTGATGGATTTGCTGTGGATCTGACAGACGGAGAGATCGGTGCGCCTTTTGACGGGGAAGTAACAGCTGCGTTTCCTACGGGACATGCTTTTGGCTTAAAGAGAAAAGACGGATTAGAGTGCCTGATCCATGTAGGAATGGACACAGTCCAGTTAAATGGCAAAGGCTTTGACGTTAAGGTAAAACAGGGCCAGATGGTAAAGAAGGGAGATACCCTGGTAGTTGTTGATCTGGATGAGGTACGTGCTGCCGGAAAATCACTGGTAACACCGGTTATCTTCACAGACGGAACACCTGTGAAAATGTTAAAGAAGGATACACAGATCTCAAGGGGAGAAGAAGATATATTAAAGTTCTGATCAAAGAGAACCTATAAGCAGGAGGAGAAGTATGCGTAAACCACATATTATTACTATTGCGGGAGCAGGAAGCGCCCGCGTTCCTGCATTGGTGGGAACACTGGTGCAGTATAAAGAACGTTTTCCGGTATCTAAAATGATCTTTTATGATATTGACGGGGAACGTATGGGAAAGATGGAGGCCTATGACCGCCTGGTATTAAAATGTTTTTACCCGGAGTGTGATGTTGTATTTACAACGGATGAGGATGAAGCCTACAGCCATACAGATTTTATTTTCTGCCAGATGCGTGTAGGAAAAACAGAAATGCGCTCCCTGGATGAGAAAATTCCTCTTAAGTACGGTCTGATCGGACAGGAGACCTGCGGTCCGGGCGGATTTGCCTATGGAATGCGCTCTTTGGGAGCCATGAAACAGATGGTGGAAAAAGTACGTTCTTATTCCAAGGATACCTGGATCTTAAACTATACCAATCCGGCAGCTATCGTGGCTTTGGGACTGGACCAGATGTTCCCGGATGATAAGCGGATCTTAAATCTCTGCGATCAGCCATTTTCCATGATGAAAAGCTTTGCAAAGATCCTGGGAGTGCCTCAGGAGATCTTAAGGGCTAAATATTTTGGTTTAAACCATTTTGGATGGTTTACAGACCTGTATGGAACAGACGGAAAGAATTATTTTGACCAGTTAAGGACCTATCTGCGCGATCATGAATTTAAGCCTTATAATGCAGAGCAGAGATCCAAATCCTGGCTGGAGACCTATGTCCGTGTAAATAAATATATGCAGTATCTGGATGAGTACGTTCCAACTACCTATCTTCAGTATTACATGTTCCCGGATGAGATCGTAAAAGAAAGTGATCCTAACTATACCCGTGCAGATGAAGCAAAAGACTCCAGGGAAAAGGATGTATTTGAAACCTGCGCAAAGGCAGTAGGCAGAGATACCATGGATCCGTCAGAAATGCTTACAAACAGTGTGTTTGGAAATCTGATGGTGGAAGTGGCAGAGTCCATTGCCTATGACCTGAACAATGAATTTGTAGTCCTGGTGCGCAATGAAGGGATCATCCCCAACTTTGAAAGCAGGGCGATCATAGAAGTAGCGGGAACTATTGGAAAAGATGGTGCAAAGGGCTATCCTTATGGTGACATCGATCCTTATTATAAGGGACTGATGGAAGGACAGTATGCTTATGAACAGCTGACAGTAGAAGCATTCCGGGAAAAGAGTTATACGAAAGCCCTGAAAGCCCTGATCTTAAATCGATCTGTAATCGATCCTTCCAAGGCAGGAGCAGTTTTGGATGACCTGATGGAAGCCAACAAAGATTACTGGTATCTTACCTGATACAGAATGGAGTGACATGGTTCTTTATTCAAACTATATTGTACTGGAACACGGGATCTTTGAAGGGTTCCTGGAACTGGAAAATGGGAAGATAAAAGGGCTTTATGAAAAATGGCAGGGAGAATATAAAGATTATTCCGACAAGATCATTTTCCCCGGATTTATTGATATCCATGTTCACGGCTGGGCTACCGGTTCTTTCTGGTTTGAGAAAACATCCCAGTCTCTTCGGGAGATGTGCCGTACCCTGCCTTTTGCAGGTGTTACTTCTTATCTGGGAACCACAGGGGCAGATCCCATTGAGGAGATCAAGACCTGTATCCGGGCTGCTGATCAGGTCAGCGAAGAAGATCCTGAGGGAGCGCAGCTTTTAGGGGTTCATCTGGAAGGACCATTTATCAATCCTGTATACAAGGGAATGCAGAAAGAAGAATGTTGTCTGCTTCCGGATGTGACAGTGATGGAGGACCTTTATAATACCTTTAAAAATAAAAAACTGTGCCGCCATATGACCATAGCGCCGGAACGGCCGGGAGCAGATGCTGTTCTTAGATTTTGCCAGGAACACCAGATCCAGACAGCTGTGGGACACAGTGCAGCTACTTTTGAAGAGATCAAGAAAATGCGGGCCTATGGTCTTGGGGGATTTACCCACACATTCAGCGGAATGAAGGGATTTCACCACAGGGAACTTGGAACTGCAGGAGCAGCTTTGTATTTTGATGATATGATCTGTGAGTTTGCAAAGCAGACAGGAATGACGGTGTCCCATGAAGCTTTTGAGCTGGCTTACAGGATCAAGGGAAGCAGCCGTATTGTGCTGACAACAGACTGCTGTGGTCTTGCCCAGACCCAAAGCTGTTTTGATCATTACGTAAGAAAGATCCGGTTTGTAAAAGACCGGGATCAGGTGTGCTTAGAGCACTATGACGGAAAGAAAGAATGGATCGATCCAAGGGATTATCAGGCAGTAAAACAGGTGGAGATGAGTTATGCCCAGTCGGTGAAAAATATGGCAGATCACACAAAAGTGGGGCTTTACGATATCATGTTGATGACCAGCTTCAATCCGGCTCATTATATCCATGCAGATGACTGCAAAGGCAGCATCCGGCCTGGAATGGACGCAGATCTGACTATCATGGATCAGAACCTAGATCTGATCTGCGTTTACTGTCGAGGAAAGGAAATACGGGAATGAAATGTGCAGTCAGTGATTTTGACAGAACCTTATATGTGGAACGGATGATCGGTGAAGAGGATAAGAATGCGGTTTTAAACTGGCAGAAGTCCGGAAATCTCTTTGTGATCGCCACAGGAAGGAATTTAGGGACCATAAAGCCTATTTTTGAGTCTTATGGCTTTTCGCCGGATTTTTGGATCTTAAATAATGGTGCCATGATCGCAGACAGGGATGGAAAGACTCTGTTTACAAAGCTGATCCCAAGGGAAACGGCATTAGCAGTATTGCGCTATCTGCAAAGTATAAATGATGATGGAAGCGGTGTATCCCTTACAGACCGGAAAGTATGCCTCCTTTCTGAAAAAGGGACCAGTACCCAGAAAGCTTGTGATGGCGGAACGATCACAGCCGATCAGTTGGAAAGTCTGGATAATATTGTACAGATCCACAGAAGAAATCTGGACCTGAAGCATATAAAAGATCTTTGTAAAGACATTGAAGAGCGTTTTCCGGAAGTTTCTGCCTATGCAAATCTGTGGAATGGTGATATTGTAGCCAGAGGTGTAGATAAGGCAGTTGCTGTAAAATGGCTGAAAGAACATTTTCCGCAGATCGAAAAGATCCGTTGTATTGGAGACAGTGTCAATGATCTGGGAATGGTACGGGCCTACCAGGGAGCAGTTCCGGATGTAGCAGATCCCGAAATCAAAAAAGAGGCAACGCAGATCGTAAAGAGTGTAGCAGAGTTTCTTGAGAATTTTTAAATAAAGATCCTGATCAGAATTTCAGATCAAAGTTTAAACTAAAAAGCCGTTTCCGGGTTTGAAAGTAAAACCAGGGAAATGGCTTTTTGCTATGTTGTTTGTTATATTAGGAATACGTCACCGCCAGGTGACAGCTCCGTTGGAAACAGATCTTTATTTCGCTAACAGATTTTCTGCAACGACTTCCAGGTTCTTTCTGATGGCAATGTGCTGCGGGCATACAGACTCGCATTTACCACACTTAATACACTGGTCAGCAGCTTTGCGTCTATGACCGCCTACCAGCCACTGTTCCTGATGAGCTGCCATTCCCTTATCTTTGTACAGGGTCAGGTAGTTCATAGCAGTGAAGGAGCCGGAGATACCGATATCCATTGGACAGACTTTTGCGCAGTAGTTACAGGTAGTACATGGGATCAGAGGGATGCGGGCTAATTCTTCCTGAGCCTTTTTAAGGGTATCCTTCTGAGCGTCAGTTAAGCCGGTGAAACTCTTCATATAAGAAAGGTTGTCAGCCATCTGTTCTACATTGCTCATACCGGAAAGGACAGTGATCACACCTTCCAGGTTGGCAGCAAAACGTACAGCCCAGGATGCTACGGAAGAGTCAGGTTCAGCAGCCTTTAAGATATTTGCAACAGACTCCGGAGGATTTGCCAACATTCCGCCTTTTACAGGTTCCATGATGATCACAGGTTTTCCGTGTTTTCTTGCTACTTCATAACATCTTCTGGACTGAACAGCCGGATTTTCCCAGTCAGCGTAGTTGATCTGCAGCTGTACAAATTCCATTTCAGGATGTTCTGTTAAGTTTCCGGTTTCTTTATGATATTTTTACCGTCCGGTCACTGCATCCAGGGAATTATCTGTATTAGAAGAGATAAAACGGATGCTCAGTTTATGAGGCAGGCAAACGATGGGTTCCGGCCCATGGGAGTGGATCCCCTGTTTGACGCAGATCTGGTCTCTGCAGTCTGCTTCAATCACACCGATCCCTTTTGGGGAGATCTGGATGGTATTCTGTTCTCCAGGTTCTCCAAGGGTAAAGGTTTCCGTTTCCTTTACCGTACTTAAATCTACGGTGCGGATGTCTTTACCCTGATAGGTGATGACTGCAACTGCAGCGTCGTTTTGCCGGTTTTGCCGGGCTGTCCAAAAACTGGCAAAAGCGGCACAAAGCAAAAGGACAATGACCAGAATAAGAGTCTTTTTACGGGATGGGTTCATTTTCATTCCTGTATCACCTCAACATTTCCGCCAGTAGTAACGCTGCAGTGGTCTGCAAGACCGGCGGTTACCATAACAGTACCATCCTCTTTCATCATGATCGCATCAAAGGTGTCTCTGTGTTTTTTCCAGAAACTGGAAGCCTCTTCCGGCCCCATGATAAAAAGAGAGGTGGAAAGGGCATCTGCCAGAGTTCCGTCAGCGCTGATAATGGTAACGGAGATCAGTCCGTTTTCAGCAGGATATCCGGTCCGTGGGTCAATGATATGGTGGTAGGTCTGTCCATTTTCCTCAAAATAGCGCTGATAGCCGCCTGAGGTGATCACTGCCTGGTCAGCTACTTCTACTACAGCAAAGGTAGAGTTCAGATCATGTGGATCCTGAATGCCTACGCGCCACATATTTCCGTCCGGTTTGTGTCCTAAAGCCTGTACGTTTCCACCAAGGGAGATAATGCCGCTGGTAACACCATTTTCACGGAAAATATCCATTACACGGGAAGAAGTAAAACCTTTGGCAATACCTCCAAGATCCAGGCGGACATCTTCGGGAATGGTTACCGTAGAATTTTCCAGATCTACCTGTTTATAATCCACGTGGGATAAAAGTTCCTCCAGTTCTTCTTCAGAAGGGATACGGAAATTCTGGGTGGTAAAGCCCCAGGCTTCCATAACCGGTTCAATGGTACAGTCAAACAATCCGTCTGTCATCTGGGAAAGTTCCAGGGAACGACTAAGAAGAGCATTTACATCTTCTGAAACAGTTCCTTCTTTATCTGCATTGATCCGGTAGATCTCTCCCTTTTCACTGGAAATGGATAACAGACTGTCCAGGCGGTTGATCTCAGAGACAGAAGCCTCTAAGGCAGCAGAGGCGTTGGGACCATAGGCAGTCAGGTTCATAACGGTATCCATAGCATAAAGCTCGCGGGAAAGGCTTTCGTCTGCTGCCAGATCTTTGCTTTCCTCCTGTTTTGAACCGGAAGCTTCAGAAACAGAAGTTTTGGAGCCGGAAGAGGGAGCAGAAGCAGGATGGCAGGCCGATAAAGCCAGGCAGACAGTTGTAAGCAGGATCAGATTTCGTTTTTTCACAGGTTGCACCTCATATCAGTATGTTAATTACATCTAAATCATAGATTTAACAAAGATTAGCAAATGCTAATCTCTCTGTGTCACATCTTAACATTGAGCAAAATGGTTGTCAATTCATTACTTTGCAGGGACAGATACTTTTGGAGTCTTTAAAAACAGGAAAATCTGACTTTTTTTTTCAACAACTTTCTAATGAGAAAAAAACAACAATAAAGAGGGGCAGGAATGGGGACGAAAGATTGACTTGTATTAATAAAAAGTTTATTTTTTATAAGAAAGTTAGTAATAACTAACTATAACAGGCATGTTTTTATGCCGGGGAATGGAGGAACCTATGAAAAAGAATATTACGAAAAAAGCAGCCGTATTTCTGCTGTCTACCATCGTTGCAGCTCAGTCAGGACTGTCTGTACAGGCTGCAGCTTTAACAGAAGGAAGCTGGGAACAGACCAGTGCCGGATGGAAGTTTTTAAATCGTGACCGTCAGCCATATACAGGCTGGATCCACACAGCGTCAGGCTGGTATTATCTGAATATGGAAGACGGAAGTCTGGTAACAGGCTGGAAGAATATCAATGGTCTGGATTATTATTTTACTCCGGCAAATGAGGGGATCGAAGGCCAGATGAAGGTAGGCTGGTATCAGTCACCACAGGGAGACTGGTATTTCTTCGATAATACCACAGATACTCATGAAGAAGGAAGCGCTGTCACAGGATGGAATTGGATCGACGGCTATTGCTATTATTTTGCCCGTACAGAAGCTGGAAAAGGAGCAAAAATGGCAGCCAACACTACTACACCAGACGGCTACAAAGTAAATGCAGATGGTCAGTGGGTAAATGAAGACGGCGTTGCACAGTACCGTCAGTCTGGCGGATACCGCACGAAAGCAAACAGTACAACCACGGTTACTTCCAAGAGTTCCGGATCAGGTTCCGGCTCCAGTTCAGGTTCCGACAGTGACTCCGGTTCTACTACGCCTGCTACACCGTCCACTCCGGATACCCCATCTACTCCAGACACCCCATCAACCCCGGATACTCCAGATGTAACAGAAGAATATCAGTATCTGTTGATGAACATTCCTTATGCAGACTTTTATGACAGTGAAGTAAAAGGAAACGATGAGGATGTAGATGCCGTTTCTTCTGCAACTTTAAATAAAACAAGAACAGGAAGCCTGGTTGGTGGTTCCTATCATGAAGACCCAGAAGGAAGCGAGATTCGCGGCGTTACATTCCCTGTAAGAGTAAAGAAAGGAACCGATCTTTCAAGTTTTAAGAAAGTAACGGATGAAGACTCTGTAGATATTACTGTTACAAACCGTGGACAGACAAACACTACAACTTACAAAGGAAAAGATGCTTTATTTGAAAACGAGGATTTTGCTTACTATGAATTAAATGAGGTTCCTTCCTATTACAAAGAACTGACAGTTTCCGGTGCTGTACTGACATTCAGCGAAGTAAAGGGTACGGCTAAAAATGTAAGCGGTGTAAGTGCAACTGTATCAGCCAGCAGCTCTTATGGCGATTATCAGCTGTATATGACCGGACTTCCGGAGTCTCTGTCTAATGACAGCACAACTGTATATGGCGTAGTGATCCATACAAAAGAAGGTACTGATTATGGTATGCGTCATCTGGAAAATATCTGGCGTAAGACCAATATTGCCTGGGCAAGCGGTTTTACAGAGACAACTCATGGCAATGAACTGTCACCATATCACTATGAGTCTATGATGGGACAGAACATTACAGGTGTTACATATTATACCAGTGAAGGAACAATGGAGATCACATTTACAGATGCTGTGTATGTACCTGTAAAATTTGAACAGGAAATCTCTGTAGCAGAAGGCGCAAAAACAGATGATATTGATGTAGCTGTAAATGGACTGGATGCCCTTCCTGTGGACTATGACGCAAGATATACTGTTTCCGGACAGGACAATGATGACAGTGTCATGTTTACAGTAGTAAATGGAAAGATGACATGGACCGGCAGCCCGGTTGCAGGAAAGTATACTTTGAAGATTGAAGATCAGTCCGGAAAATATGCATCTGTAGAAGTTTCTTTTGTTTTAAGCACAAGCAATGTTCCGGTTCAGGTTCAGGCAAATGAAGATGGAAGCTATCAGCTGGCTGCAACAGAAAATGTAAGTGAAAATCAGGTTAAAGCATATGTAAAATCGATTACAGCCGTGAAGGTAGGAGATACTACCTATGCAGCGACCGGAAGAGGAGCTGTTAAGATCATCAAAGATGACGGTACCATTGATCTGTCTGCAAAAGCAAATGGTAAATATATCTTTGAAAGTGAAAAAAATACCAACATTTCCATTACAGCAACAGGTTATCCACAGGTTGACGGAACGGTAACAGCGCCGATCCGTTATCAGTATGTACTGATGAACATTCCATATGCTGAGTTCTATGCAAATGAGTCAGAGAACAATACTATTGAGGCAGATGCAGTATCTTCTGCAACAAAGAAAAAGCCTTTAAATAAGAGTATGACAGCAGGAACCTACCATACAGAACTGGATGGAAGCGTTATAAGCGGCGTTACCTATCCTGTAAAGATCAATGAGAAAGCACTTGAGTCCTTTACAAAGGCTAACAACGAAGATGACTTGTATGGAAATGCAGATCATGCATATTATGTACTGGACCAGGAGCCATCTTATTATAAAGAAGCAACAGTTGAAAATGGTAATGTTTCCTTTGGAAAGAATGTAAATGAAAAAGAAGTAAAAGAATATACTTCTGATGCAAATGTAAGCATGACACTGTTAGAAGGTAATCACAATATGCATGGAGATTACGAAATGCGTTTCAGTGATCTGCCAGATGACTGCATTTTAAGAGATACCAATACAGTTGTATATGGTGCTGTTCTCCATACTTCTTTAAATGGTATAAGTAAAGATTATGGCCTGCGTTATCAGGAGAATATTTTCCATCATAAGAAAAATAATTTTGAGATCGCTTGGGCAACAGGAAGCGGTGATGGTTTCCAGACAACTGTTAAAGGGGCAGAACTTTCTTATGAGCCTTATGCAGATATGATGGGACGCAGCTTAACCGGTCTTACTGTATATACCGATCAGGGAATTATTGAGATCACTCTTCAGAATGAGAAATATGTACCGATTAAACAGAATTACGATATTACAGTAACTGCTCCGGAAGTGAATGCAACAGAAACCACATATGCAGGAACAGAGCCGTTTGCAAATGCACAGATTACAGTAACGGATGCTGATGATCAGGAAGTAGAAGGAATTACAGTAGATACAGTTAATAAAAAGATCAGTTGGACAGAAGATCTGGCAGCAGGAACTTATAAGCTGGTATTTACAGATCCAAGTGGAAAATATGCGTCTATCTCTGTTCCGTTTACCGTTAAGTTCAGCACTGTATATGTACTGATGAACATTCCTTATGCAGACTTTTATGATAGTGAGATAAATGGAAATGATGAAGATGTAGATGCCGTTTCTTCTGCAACTCATGCTAAACCTAGAACGGGAAGCCTGGTTGGCGGTTCTTATCATGTAAATTCAGATGGAAGTGATATAAGCGGTATTACATTCCCTGTAAAAGTATCAGATGCTGCAGAACTTGCAGGTCTTAAGAAAGTAACAGATGAGGACTCTGTAACGATCACTGTAACAAATCGTGGACAGACCAATACTACAACTTATACAGGAAAAGATGCTTTATTTGAGAATGAAAACTTTGCTTATTATGAATTAAGTGAAACTCCTTCCTATTATAAAGAACTGACAGTTTCCGATGGTGAACTGACTTTCAGCGAAGTAAAGGGTGCAAAAGAAGATGCGGATAATGTAACTACCCGCTTATTAACAGACAGCTCATATGGTGATTATCAGTTATCTATGTCAGGACTTCCGGATTCTTTATCTGAGGATAGTACAACCGTATATGGAGTAGTACTGCATACAGAAGAAGGCAGTGACTATGGTATGCGTCATCTGGAAAATATCTGGCGCAAGACAAATATTGCCTGGGCAAGTGGATTTACAGAAACCGTTCACGGCTGCCCGTTAGCACCGGATCATTATAAGTCCATGATGGGCAAGCATCTTACGGGTGCTACTTATTATACCAACGAAGGTATGATAGAGATTTCATTTGAAGAAAAGGTATATGTACCGGTAAAATTTGAACCGGTTATTGAAGTGCCGGAGGTTAAGGCAAGCAGCAAGGAAGCAAAGATCAATGGACTGGAAACTCTTCCTGAGGGTTATGTTCCGGAATATGTTGTAACAGATGCTAATGGTGAAGAGGTCTCTGAATTTAAGGTAGATAATGATACGATCACCTGGACAGACGGCATAGCAGCAGGAAGCTATACTTTAAATGTAAGCGACCAAAGCGGTAAGTATGCATCCTTTGAGAAAGATTTTGTATTATCCAGTTCCGTTGAGAGCGTTACGATCAAAGGAAATAAGATCGTAATAGACGAAGATGAATTAGATGCTTACCGTAATGCTGTTTCCACTGTTATTGTGGATGGAAATACAGTAGCAGGAGTCAAGGGAACAGAGCTTATCAATGAAGATGGATCTATCAATTTTGATGTAAAGGCAGGTACTCATGGAAAACCTTCAGCAGTATTTGCAGAGGGAGCAGAGGACAATTACAAACTGGAGATCAAGGCTAATGGATATCCGGATGTAGAAGCAACAGATGTTGGCAAAGATTATGGACCAGATGTGGAAATTGAAGCCAGCGCAGAAGTAGAAGACTTTGAGTATACTGCAAAAGTAAAAGTAACTGTAAATTCCAGAGGCGAAGTTGTATCTGTAGAAGATAATGATACAGACACAGATGGAAATGATTCATTCTGGAAGAGAGCAAAGAAAAAATTTGATATCTTTAAGGGTGCAACCAAGGATACGATCAGTGATGTGGATGTAGATATCAAGAGTGGTGCTACATATTCACTTACAGCAGTAAAGAAGGCAGTAGCAAATGCTCTGGGTGCAGATATTGATACACAGCTGGCAGCAATCAATATTTCCGCTGCTCCTGCAGAAGTTAAGTTCTACAAGAACGAAGAAGTTGTAAAGACCGTAGAAGTAGATGCAGATGAGTTAGATGCACTGGGAAGCCTTGAGATCCTGGATGCAGCTCTGGATCCTAAGTACGAGAAAGACTGGAATGAATTTACAGTAGTTGTTGTAGATGAAGAAGGCAACGAACTGGAGAACGAAGCAACTGTTGTAGATGATACATTTACAGTAATCTTTGCAGACGGAAGAGAGATCGTCATCAGCTTTAACTTCGACACAGAAGAAAAGGAAGCAGAAGAAGTTCCTGCAGCTGACAAGGCAGAAGAAGTTTCTGACTCAGAGGTTTCTGATCCGAAAGATCCTGAAAATGAAGTAAAAGAGGAAGAAAAGGCAGATGATCCTTCTTCTGATGAAGAAAATGAGGATGCTGACGCAGCAGATGATCAGGATACCGAAGAGAAGGAAGATACTGAGGAAGCAGAAGACAAGTCCGAGGAAACTGAGGATCCTGCAGAGGATGTAGCAGAAGAGGATAAGTCTGAAGAAACTGAGGATTCTACAGAAGATGCAGCTTCTGATGATAAGGAAGATGCACCTGAGGTTCCGAAAGTAGGAGAGTCCACAGAAGGCACCGCTGTAGAAGAGACAGAAACTCTTTCTAAAGATGGCGAATAATCAAACTGCGATAAAAGAATAGTAATTTTATACAGGGCTTTTGGAAAAAAATTCCGGAAGCCCTGTATTTGCAGGAGGAATCATATGAGGAAAAATCTGAAAAAACAGACAGCTGTACTGATCGTATCCGCGGCATTGGCAGCTCAGACAAGCCTGGCAGGTTATGGCGCACCCCTGACACCAGGAGACTGGAAACAGGAAGATGGAGCGTGGAGATTCTGTGATCCTGAGCAGAACGCATATGCAGGCTGGGTCCTTACATCTTCTGGATGGTACTATATGGATCCATCAGACGGGAAAATGGTCACTGGCTGGAAACAGATCAACGGATCCCGGTATTATTTTGAGACCCAGCAGGGAAAAACAGAAGGAAAGATGCATACCGGCTGGTATCAGGATGAGCAGGGAAAATGGTATTTCTTCAATAACAAGTCAGGTGAAAAGACAGAAGGAACCATGGTCACCGGCTGGAAGTGGATCGATGGCAAATGTTATTACTTCTCAGAAAATGAAGATGCAGGAGTTCTGTATGTAAACACAGTTACACCGGATGGATTTTCTGTAAATGATCAGGGACAGTGGGTAGATGAAAATGGAAATGTTAAGACCCGCAGCGAGTCTGACTTTACTACGATCCAGAAATCAACCACGACGGTAACCAGATCTTCAGGATCAGGCGGCGGAAGTAGCCATAGTAGTTCCAGCAGTTCAGGAAACTCTGGCAGCTCAGATAACTCAGGCAATAGCAGTAATTCCGGTAAGGATGACACTGGCAAGGATGACACCGGCAAGGATGACACTGGCAAAGATGATTCTGGCAAGGATGATTCTGGAAAAGATGATACCGGCAAGGATGACTCTGGAAAAGATGATACTGGAAATGGCGGAGACTCCGGAAAAGATGACTCCGGTAACACAGACAAACCAGATGATAAGCCAGAAGAAACAAAGATCCTGACAGGAGAAGCAGAGGTAGCAAGCAATGAATATGGAAGTGTAAGCGGCACTTATCAGGTTAAGGTTAAAGTAACTGTAGATAAAGATGGAAATATCATTTCCGTAGAAGATGACGGAACTGAGCCGGGAAAAAGAAATTCATCATTCTGGGAAGATGCTCTGGAGTTATTTGAAGAATTTGGCGGTGAAGAGGGAGCAAAGACAATAGAAGAAGTAGATCAGGTCGAAGCTGTATCAGGAGCAACGATCTCTTCCAACGCTATTAAGGCAGCTGTAAAGAAAGCGCTTCAAAGTGAAGATCCAACAGAAAAGCCAGATGCACCTGCTATAAAAACTGCAGATCAGAGGACCCGTTTTGTTTTCAGCGCAGCAGAGCCGGCAGACCTGCTGATCACAGCACCGGAAGGCACACAGATCCGTTATACAACAGATGGAAGTGATCCGGCAGGAAACTCCCAGGCATTTGTTGCAGAAGGAACCGGAGCAGAAACAGCTGTTTCCGTTTCAGCAGCGGAAAATGCAACGGGCACTATGATATTAAAGGCAGTGGCAGTAAAAGATGGTCAGGCATCTGATGTGACAGAAAAAGAACTTTCCTTTATTCAGATTCCGGAAGTACAGGAAAAAGGTATAAAAGTCTATGAAGCAAGTGGAATGATCACATCCAAGACCAATAAACCATATGAAGGCAAGATCCGTATTACCGTTGTAAACGGAAAAATAGCCAAGATCGTTGATAACGGAACTGTACCGGTAGCTCTTCAGGATGAAGTATACTGGGGTTACCTTTTCCCAAGCAGCAGCAGCTTTACAGGTATTTCAACGAAATTTGCCGGCAAAGACCTGTCTGATCTGATCAATGCAAAGACCACCCCAGGTGGAGGCGATGAATATGCTGCAGACGCAGTAAGCCGTGCGACTATTTCCACAGATGTGATGAAATATGCTGCGATCCAGGCACTTCAGGGTGAGCCGGTAGAGTCAAGTGATGAAGAAGTTCTCGCTCCAAAGATCACCAGCAGATATAGATTTTACAGCAGCCCAAGTTCTACGATTTATATGAGCATTGATAAGGCAGAGAATACAACTGTCCGCTACACAGAGGATGGAACAGATCCGGATGTCTCCAGTACAAAGGCGGAAACCAATTCTGTATCATTTTACAGCAATACTCCGGAATTCAAAGAAGTACGTTTTGCAGCCTTTGATGAAGAAGGAAACCGCAGCAAGGTAGTGACTGTATGGTGCTGCTTTATGAAGAAAGGACCGGCTGTATTAGAGCGTGGAAGTTATTCAGCAGAAGTGGATGGAATTACAGTATCTGTTGATGTAAATTATTCCGGTTATATCTCATCAATTCAGTTAGATGAGGCATCACAGGAAAAATACAGTGAATTCCTTACAGAGCTGCTGGCGCATGTATATTATGAGCAGTCAGCAGATATTGAAATACTGTCGCAGTATGAGGAAGAAGGCAAGAAGGAAGTACTTTCTGCTGTGGGGGCAGCTATTAAAAAGGCAATCAGCGCAACTCCTGTATTTACAGTAGACCCGGTAAAGGGAACTTCCAGTACAAGATATGGAACCTATGAATATGAGGAGAAGCCGGTGGCAACCATCAGCTGCCTGGCAGAAGGCACAGAGATCTATTATTACATAACAGATACTTCCTCTACTGTAAAACCGGATAAGGATACCTGGACAAAATACGAAGGACCCGTGTCTGTTTTATTTGATAACGAAAAGGGCGGCTCTAAATATCTCTGGGCAGCAACGATCACAGATGACGGTGAAACCTGGCTGAAAACTTCCAAGATCCAGTTTGTATACAGCAAGAAACCAGTGGAAGATGCAGTTGTGATCGGGGATCAGGCTTATACAAGCTTTGAAAAGGCCCTGGCTGCAGCACAGGACGGTGATACACTTATTTTAAATGATGATGTAGAGCTTACAGACGAAGTGACAATGCCGGAAGCTTCTATTTCTATCCAGTCAGGTGAAAAAGGCCCTTATCTGATCAAGTCAACCAAGCCATTAAACTTAAATGGTGACCTGACCATATCCGATGTCAGCTGGAATGCAACCACTTATGCAAACGGCTATAATTTCACAGCAGGAGAAAATGTAACCTGCTCTTCTACAAAAGACATTTATGCCGGGTCTGCATCTGGAACAGCGCAGGCAAAGGGAGAAGATAACACCTGCTATATCACTCTATCATCAGGCAAGTTCTATGTATATGGAACAGGCGCAGCTGGCAGCACAATGGAAGGTGATGTAGAAGTCCTTGCAGAGAAAGAAGCACAGCTTCAGTTTGCAGGAACAAAGGGCAAGTCTGAATTAAATGGTGATTTTACAGTTACGGTTGACGCTACAGAGGGAAATGCAGCTTTAAGTTCTTCCTATGGACGTACTTCATCAGGAACTGTTTCAGGAGAGTTCACTCTGACTATCAAAGGAGCTCCGAAGCTTTCAGGAACTATTTATGCAGTTCAGTATAATTCTTCTGCAAGCTGGGGTACTCTGGACGTAACAGAGGCAGAACTTGAGGAGCTGGAACTGGATACTCTTGAGAAACTGAACAAGAAGTTCCAGGGCTTTGAGACCGTAAACAGCGAATTTGATGAGGAAGACGAAAAGACAGAGGAAGAAGTTGCTGCAGAACTTTTGTCAAAAGTGAAAGAAGATGAGCAGGAAAACAGCCAGGAGAAAAAGGAAACAGAGACTGTGATCCCGGCAGAAGATCCTGAGACAGAAGACAAAGAAGAGGCTGAGGATAAGTCTGAAAATGAGCTTGAAGATAAGTCCAATGAAGATAGATCCGATGCAGCAGAAGATGTAAAAGAAGAGGAAAACTCTGACGAAGAGGATAAATCTGCAGAAGAGGAGGATCCTGAAGAAACAGAAGATGCAGATTCAAAAGAGGATGAGGAAGAAGATGCACCGGAAGTTCTGGACGCAGATGAAACCACAGAGGATACTTCTTCAGAAGAGGCAGAAACCATTTCTCAGGATGAAGAATAAAAAATTATCTGAAAAAACGGTTTAAACATGGAGGGCGGGGCCGATTGGCCCCGCTCTTTTGCCATAAATCTGCCTAGCAAGTTTGATGCCAAAAAAGATTAGTATAAGGCAAAAAAATTTAGTCTTCAAATCCATTGAAAATTTATGCAAGGTATATTATAATGCTATCAATTTGGGCTGAGGTCTATAGCAGCGCACACATTTGGAAGCGCAATCGGATGTCAAGCTTGCTTGTAAATCTCCCCCTACACAACATAAGAAAGGACAGGTATTCCCCTATGAAAGCATACCTTATATTGGAAGACGGCACTGTGTTCACTGGTACCAGTATTGGTTCCCAGCGTGAAGTGATCAGCGAGATCGTTTTTAACACATCTATGACCGGTTATCTGGAAGTATTAACTGATCCGTCATACGCAGGACAGGCCGTTGTTATGACCTATCCTCTGATCGGTAATTATGGAATCTGTCGTCAGGATATGGAGTCTTTAAAGCCCTGGCCAGATGGTTATATTGTAAGAGAATTATCAAGGATCCCAAGCAACTTCCGTTGCGAAGACACAATTCAGAATTTCTTAGAAGAAAATGATATTCCTGGTATCTGTGGTATCGATACAAGAGCCCTCACAAAGTTATTAAGAGAAAAAGGTACAATGAACGGTATGATCACGACAAAAGAGTATTCAGACCTGTCTGAGCCTATCAGCCGTATGAAAGCCTATACAGTAGCCGGTGTTGTTATGGCTACTACAACCAAAGAAAAATACGTTCTTCCAGGAAATGGAAAGAAAGTAGCTTTAATGGATTTCGGCGCAAAGAAGAACATTGCCCGTTCCTTAAATGAAAGAGGCTGCGAAGTTACCGTATATCCGGCAGATACACCTGCAGAAGAAGTGCTGGCAGCAAATCCGGACGGCATCATGCTTTCCAATGGCCCTGGTGATCCAAAGGAAAATGTTGAGATCATCAAAGAGATCAAAAAAATGTATGACTCCAATGTACCGATCTTTGCAATCTGCCTGGGACATCAGTTAATGGCACTGGCAAACGGTATGGATACCTACAAATTAAAATACGGCCACAGAGGCGGAAATCATCCTGTAAAAGATCTGGAGACCGGAAGAGTTTACATTTCTTCCCAGAACCATGGTTACGCAGTAGATACCAACACTGTAAAGCCTGAGATCGCAGTTCCTGCATTTGTCAATGTAAATGACGGAACCAACGAAGGTTTAAAATACACAGGAAAGAACATTTTCACGGTACAGTATCACCCGGAAGCATGCCCTGGACCACAGGACTCCGGATACTTATTTGACCGTTTCCTTAAAATGATGGAGGTAAATGACTGATGCCAAAGAATCCTGAAATTAAAAAAGTACTGGTTTTAGGCTCCGGCCCGATCGTAATCGGACAGGCAGCAGAATTTGACTATGCAGGTACACAGGCCTGCCGTTCTTTAAAAGAAGAAGGGATCGAAGTTGTCCTTTTAAACTCCAACCCGGCTACCATCATGACCGACAAGGACATTGCAGACCGTGTATACATTGAGCCATTAACCGTAGAAGTAGTAGAACAGCTGATCTTAAAAGAAAAGCCGGACAGCATTCTGCCAACCCTTGGCGGACAGGCCGGATTAAACCTTGCAATGGAACTGGAAGACGCAGGATTCTTAGAGAAGCACAATGTGCGCCTCATCGGTACCACTGCTCTTACCATTAAAAAAGCAGAAGACCGTGAGATGTTCAAGGAGACCATGGAAAAGATCGGTGAGCCGGTTGCACCTTCTGACATTGTAGAAGATGTAAAACATGGTCTGGAAGTAGCAGCACAGATCGGTTACCCGGTAGTTCTTCGTCCTGCTTATACACTGGGCGGTTCCGGCGGCGGTATTGCACAGAATCCGGAGCAGTGTGCTGAGATCCTGGAAAATGGTCTCCGTTTATCCCGTGTAGGACAGGTTTTAGTAGAGCGCTGCATCGCAGGCTGGAAAGAGATCGAATACGAAGTAATGCGTGACGGTGCAGGAAACGTGATCACCGTCTGCAACATGGAAAACCTGGACCCGGTTGGCGTTCATACAGGTGACAGTATTGTTGTGGCTCCTTCCCAGACATTAGGGGATAAAGAGTACCAGATGCTGCGTACTTCTGCATTAAATATCATCAGCGAACTGGGTATCACCGGCGGCTGCAACGTACAGTATGCTTTAAATCCAGACAGCTTTGAATACTGCGTAATTGAGGTAAATCCTCGTGTAAGCCGTTCTTCCGCACTGGCATCTAAGGCAACTGGATATCCGATCGCAAAAGTAGCTGCAAAGATCGCTTTAGGATATACTCTGGATGAGATCAAAAATGCAGTAACAAAGAAAACTTATGCAAGTTTTGAGCCAATGCTTGACTACTGCGTAGTAAAGATGCCAAGACTTCCATTTGATAAGTTTATAAGCGCCAAGAGAGCCTTAGGAACCCAGATGAAGGCAACTGGTGAGGTCATGAGTATCTGCACCAACTTTGAGGGCGCCCTGATGAAGGCCATCCGTTCCCTGGAGCAGCATGTAGACTGCTTGATGTCCTATGACTTTACCGGACTTTCCTATACAGGACTGGTAAAAGAGCTGGAGATCGTAGACGATATGCGTATCTGGAGAATTGCAGAGGCTCTGCGCCGCGGCTTCCCATATGAGCTGATCCATGAGATCACCCGTATCGATATCTGGTTTATTGACAAGCTGGCTATCCTGGTAGAAATGGAGAAAGAATTAAAGGCAGTAGGAGAAGGAAAGAAAGAGCTTACTACAGAGCTCCTTGCAGAAGCAAAACGCATTGAGTTCCCTGATAATGTAATTTCCCGTCTTACCGGTATTCCTCAGGAAGAGATCAAGAAGCAGCGTTATGACAATGGCATCCGCGCTGCATACAAAATGGTTGATACCTGTGCAGCTGAGTTTGCTGCAGAGACACCATATTATTACTCCTGCTTTGGAAGCTTCAATGAGGCTGAAAAGACAGAAGGAAGAAAGAAAGTCCTGGTTCTTGGTTCCGGTCCGATCCGTATTGGACAGGGAATCGAGTTTGACTTCTGTTCTGTACACAGTACCTGGGCCTTCAGCAAAGAAGGATATGAGACCATTATCATCAACAATAACCCGGAGACTGTAAGTACAGACTTCGATATTGCAGATAAGCTGTATTTCGAGCCTTTAACACCAGAAGATGTAGAGAGCATTGTAGATATTGAAAAGCCAGACGGAGCAGTAGTACAGTTTGGTGGGCAGACTGCGATCAAGCTGACTGAAGCTCTGATGAAAATGGGTGTGCCTATCCTTGGTACAGCAGCAGAAGATGTAGA
>UMGB01019970.1_pt1 | contig 26019 bp, 19 predicted proteins | sample 1965161 | NCBI WGS metagenome assembly UMGB01 (sample SAMEA4836060, study PRJEB28245) | human gut metagenome | biome: gut microbiome; material: fecal sample | place: Denmark | collected 2008
ATCGACCCAGCTCCAGTCCAGACCGAATTTCAACATTCCGAGCAACGGTTTTTTGTGCAGGTAAAATAGGTTTTACCCCAACTGATCGACACGCCGAAATCGTTTTTCAGCTTCTCGTCGCCGAAATCCTTGAATACGAGCGATTGTTTTACGTAACCGAGGTTGAAGTACTTGGACCTGTTTTTCCATATTTTGCGATCGAGCTCCTCGTTCTTTTGGTGCCGTAATTGCTGGGAGAGGTCATCGACGACCCGCTGCAGCGAATCCGTTTCCGTCGCAACGGGAGAGGTCGTTTCGGGGACCGGTTCTTGTGCCGTCGCAGTCAAGGTCCACAGGGACAAACCGATTAAAAACGTAAAGATTTTTTTCATAATGGTATTTTTATTTAAGTTGAAGGTTTCTGCCGTTTCCCATACTGCAAAAATAACATTATTGTGAAAAAAAAGTTCGTTTGAATGGAATTATTGTCCGATAAGTATTATATTTCTTTGGTTACTCTTCCTCTTCTTCCAAATATATCTCCTCCATAAGGCTGTCCAGCTCGCGCCGCTCCTTTTTGGTTGGACGTCCCGTACCCCGGTCGCGGAAGACGAAGACCGTTTCGCGGGGGATGTTGAGCTTGTCGAGTTCCGATTGCGGAGTGATGTTGCGACAGTAGTCGGGGACGTTCTTGGCCGGCTGGCGGCTCGACACGTAGCCCACGACTTCGAAGAGATAGGTCACGGGCATCCGTTTGACGGCGATTCGGTCGCCGATCCGCACTTCGCGCGAAGGCTTGGCGTAGGCGTCGTTCACCAGCACCCGGTTCTGGCGGATGGCTTCGGCCGCGTCGCTGCGGGTCTTGAAGATGCGTACGGCCCAGAGGTATTTGTCTAATCTGATCGCTTCCATTTCGTTTTTTCAATTATATCGTACGGGCAAAATCCGATGTCGGGAGGCTCGGTGGCTCCGGCAGATTCGGATTTTCCGTTGTGCTGACGATTCGGGGCAGGATGTCGGAACAGAGCCGAAGCCGGTAGTGTGCGGCTGCGGGTTGTCCGACGGTCTTCGAACCGGAGGTCGGTAGTTGCATCGATCCCTCGGGAACGGCGGTTTCGGTGGGGAAGTGTCGCGGACTATTTCTCATAGATGCTTTCCGATTTGGGCATGTCGTGCGATTGTTCGTCGTTCTGTCGGCTGACGCTCAAGATCATGCCCAGGGCGATAGCCGTGAAGATCGTCGAGGAGCCGCCGCGTGAGATGAGCGGCAGGGTTTGTCCCGTTTCGGGAATCAGGTTTACCGTTACCATGATGTGCAGCAGCGCCTGGCAGGTAATCAACAGGGCCAATCCCAGGACCAGCAGACCCGGAAATGCCGTGCCGCACCGTCGGAAAATTTCGATGGCACGGAAGAAGATCCACAGGTAGAGCAACAGCAGCAGCAGCGCCAGGACGATACCGTACTCCTCGACGAAAAAGGCGTAGGCGTAATCGCTTTCCGGGTGGATCATCTCTACGCGCATGGCGCTCTGTCCGGCGCCTTCGCCCAGGATGCCGCCGTTGTGGATGGCGATCATCGAACGCTCGGTGTCGGTCAGCTGGTCGATCGGCTTTTCGGTTTGGGGCTTGGTCCAGAGGTCGATCCAGGTTTCCACGCGGCCGCCGGCCGTTTCGCTGCGGCCCAGATTCAGCAGGCCGGCCAGCATTGCGGCGGCGAAGGCCAGGCCCAGCAGTTTCATCAGTTCACCGATCCTCACCCGTCCGATAAGCATCATCACCCACGAGGCGAAGAAGACCAGCACGGCCGACGAGGTGTGGGCCGGGAAGATCACTACACAGGAGAGCAGGACGGGGGCCAGGATGGGCCACGTGCCCTCGCGCCAGATTTTGCGCTGGTCGGGGCGCTTCCACCGCAGCGGGTTGAGCGAGGGGATGATCCGCAATTTGTCGATCACGCTCTGCCGGCCGGCGAGCTGCCGGGCCAGAAACAGTACGGTGGCGACCTTGAGTGCTTCCGAAGGCTGGAACTGGAAAGGACCGAGCGGAATCCAGCGGGCGGCGCCGTTGGTCGTGGCGCCGATGAAATAGACGGCCAGCGTCAGCAGAACGCTGCCTGCATAGGCGACCAGCGCCAGGTGGTTGTATATCCGGGAGTTGATCTTGTGTACGATGATGATCAGCGGAACGCAGACGAAAAGGATCAGCAGCTGTTGGCGCAGGAAGTGGGCCGTCGAACGAGCCGTATGCGCATCGTAGGCCATCTTCGCCGTCGAGGAATAGACCACCAGTACGGAAATGACGGCCAGTGCCGCGATAATGATCCACAGCACCTTGTCCCCGGCGAAGAGTTTCATGCCGGGCTCCTGTCCGGGTGCGTCGGTCTGCACAGTCGTACCCTCTGTGTTCGGATTGCCGGCCGTTTTCTCCGTCTGTTTTTCCGCTTCCATCTTATTATTTCGCGTGTTCGGCGACCCACTGTTTGAACAGTTCGCCCCGGTTTTCGTAATTTTTGAAGAGGTCGAAGCTCGCACAGGCCGGTGAAAGCAACACCACGTCGCCCGGACGGGAAGCTTTGCGGGCCGCCTGCATCGCCGCGTCGAGCGAATCGGTCGAAATGATTTCGGGAATTATGCCCGTGAAACTTTCGACCAGCTTGCGGTTGTCGATGCCCATGCAGACGAGCGTATGCACTTTTTCGCGGGCGAACCGCTTGAGCGGCTCGTAGTCGTTGCCTTTGTCCGTACCGCCTGCGATCCAGACTACGGGACGTTTCATACTCTCCAGTGCGTACCACGTGGAATCGACGTTGGTGGCTTTCGAGTCGTTGATGTAGGCTACGCCGCCGATCTCTCCGGGGGGTTCGAGCCGGTGTTCCACCGGCGCGAAGTCGTAGATGGAGCTGCGGATGCGGGTCGGGGATACTCCGGCCGCGAGCGCCGCGAGCGCCGCCGCCATAGCATTATAAGCGTTGTGCAGCCCGGGAATCCGCATTTTGGCCGTGTCGATCTCCACCGACTCCCGGCCGACCGTCGCGGTAAATTTTCCGTCCAGGAGGAACGCATCGCCTGCGCCGCTCGCCACGGCGTTTTTGGCCGCGAAGGGGAGCTGCTTCATCCGCAGGTCGTATTTGGGCAACTGCTGCCAGATCACCTCGTCGTCGCCCGAATAGATGAAGAAGTCGCGCGAATTCTGGTTCTGCGTAATACGCATCTTGGCATCCACGTAGTTCTGGAAACAGTAGTCGTAACGGTCGAGATGGTCGGGCGTGATGTTCGTCAGCACGCCGATATGGGCGCGGAACCGGAACATGCCGTCGAGCTGGAACGAGCTCAACTCCAGTACGTACCAGTCGTAATCGCCGGTAGCGACCGAGTAGGCGAAACTCTCGCCGATGTTGCCGCCGAGGGCTACGTTGTAGCCGGCGTCGCGCAGGATCTTGTAGATGAGCGACGTAGTAGTCGTCTTGCCGTTCGAGCCGGTGACGCAGATCGTCCGGGCCTTACCCAGGTAGCGGCCCGCGAACTCCATTTCGGAGATGACCGGAATGCCCGCTTCGCGGAGTTTGACGATCAGCGGCGCCTTGTCCGGAATGCCGGGCGACTTGACGACCTCGTCCGCCGCGAGGATCCGCTCTTCGGAGTGGTGCCCCTCCTCGTAGGGGACCTGCCACTGGTCCAGTTTGGCTTTGTAGCGGTCGGCGATCCGCCCCTTGTCGGAGAGGAAAACGTCGAATCCTTTCTTCTTGGCGAGGATCGCGGAGCCGTAGCCGCTGATGCCGCCGCCCAGGACAACTATTTTTTTCATGGGGTTATCGGATTTTAAGCGTTACCAGGGTAATGGCCGCCAGCAGCAGCGACACGATCCAGAAACGGGTGACGATCTTGGTTTCGAAGAAACCCTGTTTCTGGTAGTGATGGTGCAGGGGGGACATGAGCAGAATGCGGCGTCCTTCGCCGTATTTGCGTTTGGTGTATTTGAAGTAGCTCACCTGAAGCATGACCGAGAGGCTCTCGACCAGGAAGATGCCGCAGAGAAGGGGCAGCAGCAGCTCCTTGCGGATGCAGAGAGCGAAGACGGCGATGATGCCGCCGATGGAGAGCGAGCCGGTATCGCCCATGAAGATCTGTGCCGGGAAGCTGTTGTACCAGAGGAAGCCGACCAGCGCACCGGCCAGCGCCGCTGCGAAGACGACCAGTTCGCCGCTGCCCGGAATGTACATGATGTTCAGGTAGTCGGCATAGACGATGTGTCCGGAGAGATAGGCCAGGATGCCCAGCACCAGTACGATCGGGGCCGATACCCCCGTCACCAGGCCGTCGAGTCCGTCCGTGAGGTTGGCGCCGTTCGAAACGGCCGTGACCACCAGGATCGCCACGACGACGTAGAGAATCCAAGTGAGGGTGCGGTTGCCGCCCGTGAGCCAGCTGTAATCGAATTCGTTGTCCTTGACGAAGGGAATCGTGGTCTGGGTCGTCTGACGGCTCTCGGAGCTGACGATGCGCCGCTGGATGTGGTCGGCGATGGTTCGGCCGTGTTCGTCGAGGTAGATCGTTTCGACCGGTTCGGTCGTCTTTTCCCGGACGACGATGTCGGGCGAGAAGCACATGGTCGTACCTACGATAATGCCCAGGCCGACCTGTCCCACGATCTTGAAACGCCCTTTGAGCCCCTCTTTGTGGTGGCGGAAGACTTTGATGTAGTCGTCCAGAAAGCCGATCAGCCCCAGCCAGATCGTCGAAACCAGCATCAGTTGGATATAGACGTTGTCGAGCTGTCCGAAAAGCAGTACGGGGATGAGAATGGCCAGCAGGATGATTACGCCGCCCATCGTGGGCGTGCCTTTCTTCTGGAGTTGTCCTTCGAGCCCCAGATCGCGGATCTCCTCACCGATCTGTTTGCGGCGCAGGAAGTTGATGATGTTGCGTCCGAAGACGATGACGATCAGCAGGGCGATGATGATGGCTGCCGCCGCGCGGAACGAAATGTACTGGAACATACCTGCGCCGGGCAGGTTGTGAACGTTGTCGAAATATTTGAAAAGATGATAGAGCATGTCGCAGGTTAATTTTTAGCGTAGAGGGCGAAGGCACGGAGAGCCTCCTCCTTGTCGTCGAAATGGTTTTTTACGTCGCCGACGATCTGATACGTTTCGTGTCCCTTGCCGGCCAGCAGGAGGATGTCGCCCGGCTTGGCGAGCATCGCGGCCGTGCGAATGGCTTCGGCGCGGTCGGCGATCCGCAGGTAGCGGTCACCCGGGGCGAGTCCTGCGACCATGTCGTCGAGGATCGCGTCGGGATCTTCGTGGCGGGGGTTGTCCGAAGTGAGGATTGCGGTGGTCGCGTATTTTACGGCGATCTGCGCCATTTCGGGGCGTTTGGTCTTGTCCCGGTCGCCGCCGCAGCCGCACAGCACGAAGAGCTGTTGTCCCGGGCGGCGGATCTCCTCGACGGTCTGGAGCACTTTTTCCAGAGCGTCGGGCGTATGGGCGTAATCGACGATCGCCGTAGTGCCGTCGGCGGCTCGCACGAACTCGAAACGTCCGCTTACGGGATGCAGCGTGCTCATGATTTGGAGCACCTCTTCGCGGTCGGCGCCCAGCAGCAGGGCCGCAGCATAGACGCAGAGCAGGTTGTAAGCATTGAAGCGGCCGAGGAAATGGACCCATACTTCACGTCCGTCGATGCGCAGTTCCATACCGTCGGGGTGTGTTTCGAGGATCTTGCATCGGAAGTCGGCCATCGATTGCAGCGAGAGGGTCTTGACGGTCGCCCGCGTGTTCTGCACCATGACCCGGCCGTTGCGATCGTCGATGTTTATCAGTGCGAAAGCCTCTTTCGGGAGATTGTCGAAGAAGAGTTTTTTTGCCCGGATATATTCGGCGAAAGTCTTGTGGTAGTCCAGATGGTCGTGGGTGATGTTCGAGAAGATGCCGCCCGTGAAATGCAGTCCCCGGATGCGTTCCTGCACGATGGCGTGCGAGGAAACCTCCATGAAGCAGTATTCGCACCCGGCTTCGACCATGCGGGCCATCATCTCGTTCAGCCGGATGGCGTCGGGCGTGGTGTGGGTCGATTCGATGCGTTCGGTGTCGATGCGGTAAACGACCGTCGAGATCAGACCGACCTTGTAGCCCAAGCCCCGGAAGAGGTCGTAGAGCAGGGTGACGGTGGTGGTTTTGCCGTTGGTGCCCGTGATGCCGACCAGTTTGAGCTGACGGCTCGGGTCGCCGTAGAATGCGGCGGCCATGTCGGCCATCGCGGCGTTGGTATCCGCTACGACGACGTAGCAGACCGACGGGGCGAGGTGTTCGGGCAGCCGCTGGCAGACAACGGCGACCGCTCCGGCGGCGACGGCCGCATCGATATAGGCGTGCCCGTCGCTTTGGGTGCCGCTCACGGCGAAGAAGCAGTCCCCGGGAGCGATGCGGCGGGAGTCATACGCCAGTCTGCTCACACGTGTATCGGAGTTGCCTTCCACGCGGAGCACCTGTGTCGCCTTGATTAATTCTTGAATTTGTTTCATCTCTTTATTTGAGTGTTATGGTTACGGCTCCCCCGCGCGAGATCCGCGTGCCGGGAGCGATGCTTTGGTATCGGACGGAGCCTCGTCCCGAGAAGGAAACTCTGAGGCCCCGGCTTTCGAGCAGGAACAGGGCGTCTTTGAGTCCCATGCCTACGACGTTGGGCATCGTTTGGTCGTCCTGTGCGAGCGTCGAGATCGTGACGTTCGAGAGGGAGTCGATCCGTACCGTTCCCCAGCCTTTGCGGTCTTCGAACGAGGTGCGGGGCGAGAATTTGTCGGCGATGCGGCGGATTTGGGCGATGTCGCCGCCTTTGATTCGCCGGGGATAGTGTTTTTCCCCTGAATTTTCCGGCGAGAGATCCCAGTCGTGCTCCCGGTTGTAGAGGTAGGTGACGACCTTCTTGACCACCGGACCCGAGAGCGGGCCGCCGTAATAGGATTTGCCGGCCTGCCGTTTGGTGTGGATCGTCGTGAGCACCGTGTAGCGGGGGTTGTGAGCCGGGAAGTAGGCGACCATGCTGCCGATGTAGTAGCCGTCGCGGTAGCCGATCTTGTCGTCGGCGTATTGGGCCGTACCGGTCTTGGCCGCTACGGTGTAGAGGGTCGTGTCGCGGAAAAATCCAGCACCCGTACCTTCCGTGCCGACGCTTTCGAGAAGTTTGCGGACCTCGCGCAGCGTGCGTTCGGAGCATATCTTGTCCACGAGCGTTCGGGCCTTGAAATGTTCGACCACGTCGTCGCCCCGGCGCAGCTCCCGAACCAGGATCGGAGAGATCATTTTGCCGTCGTTGGCAATGGTGTTGTAGAGGGTGATGACCTGGATCGGGGAGAGTTTGATACGATAGCCGAACGAGCGGCGTACGAGCATACTGTTGGGGTCGGGCACCTCCTTCCAATCCTGAAAGAGCGGTTTTTTCTCGCCGAAAGCCTCCAGTCCGACGGTTTGGTCGAGGTGCAGCTTTTTCATGAAGTCGCTGTAACGCTCCTTGTTGTCGGCATAACGCTCCCAGATCGCCTTGGCGAAATAGACGTTCGACGACTGGGCGACCGCCGTGCGGAAATCCATGTCGTTGAATCCGGCGTGCGAATCCTGCACCCGGATGCCGCCGACCTTCACCACACGTCCGTTGCCCGTGTCGTAGGTCTGGTCCAGCGGCATATCCGCGTCGTCCAGCAACAGCAGCATCGAAGCCAGCTTGAAGGTCGAGCCCGGCTCCGTGTTACGCCCGATGGCGTAGTTCTCCCGCTCGGCGTATCCGCCGCCGGGGGTGCGGCCCAGATTCACGAGGGCGAGGATTTCGCCCGTGCGGACCTCCATCACGATCGTGGTACCCCAGATGGCGTTCTGGGCTTCGAGCTGTTCGCGCAGGTAACGGTTCGCCACGTCCTGCACATCGAGATCGAGCGTCGTGACCACGTCCAGTCCGTCGATCGGGTCGATGTTGTCGCCGTCCACGACGCGGCCGTAAAAACCCCGGGCGATGCGTTGGCGCGTGGCCCGACCGTCGCGGCCGGCCAACTCTTCGCGATAGACGGCCTCGATGCCGTAGTTGCCTCGGTCGCCGGTCAGTCCGATCGTGCGGCGCCCCAGTTCGCCCTGCGGATAGATGCGTTCGTCGCTTTCACGCAGGTTGTAAACCATGCCCATGTTCCAGTTCAGGAGCGGGTATTTGCGCAGGGTTTCCCATTCGGTGTAGTCGATGTCGCGGGGAAAGATTTGGACGGGAGTGTGGTCGCGCAGGGTATCGTAGAGTTTTTTCGGCACGAATTCCCGGTCCAAAATCCGGTCGATCCAGCGGGCGATGCGTCCTTCGGAGCGGGGAACGAGGGTGTCCTTGCGGTATTTTACCTGGTAGTGTTTGGCATGCTGCGTGCGGAACATGCGACGGTATTCGGCTGCGGATCTGTCGCCGAAATAGGCGGCAAGTAGTTTGGACAGCGAGTCGCTCTGTTCGTGGAACGTACGCACGGAGTCGAGCCCCGGGCTGCCGAAATCGAATTCGACGCGGTAGCGGAAGATCGAGGTGGCCAGCGGATCTCCGTCCCGCGTGAGGATGTTGCCCCGCTGGGCCGGGATGATCTGTTCGGTGAAGATGCGTCCGGCGAGCCGTTCGGCATTGTAGGCGACCTCCGAGCTGAAGAGCTGCACCCATACCAGACGTGCGAAGATGAGCAGTCCCGCCAGGATGAAGAGGATGTAGAGCAACCTCACCCGCAGCAGGATGTCGCTTTTGATGCGCGATTTTTCCGGTTTCATCTTGCTCATCAGTCGTCGAGAATTTCACCCGGAACGACCGGGTCGTACAAGTCGATGCCCCGTCGGCGCAGCTCTTCGAGGATGGCCGAGTGGGTCGTATGGCGGAAACGCTGCTCCTGAAGGCGCGTCGAGCGCTCGCGCAGCATCTGGACCTCGCGGTAAAGCCGCGAGTATTTCATGTCGAGGTGCAGCGCCGTGAACATTACGAAGATGCTGACGAAAAACATCGCGGCGATGCAAATCATGTAACGATAGTATTCCGAGGCTCCTTTCCGAACCAGAATATTGCCCGAAAAGAGGAGCCAGAAGATGTTCGAGCGGCGGCGCTCCTCCTTGCGCTGCTCCTCCTGCCGGGCCTCCTCTTCGGCCTGCTCCCGCTCCCGGTCGGCACGAATTTCCTCGTCGGCTTCGCCGCTCTGCACGCGCAGCACTTCGCGCCGGATGCGGCGGGCGAGCTCTTCCTCCCGCTCCCGGGCGGCACGCTCCTCGTCGGTGACGGGGTCGAATTCGTGGTCGTTGTATTTCATGTCGGTCGGAAACGGTTATTGGCGTACGATTTTGGCAGCGGCTCGCAGTTTGGCCGAGCGCGAACGCGGGTTGCGGACGAGCTCTTCCGAGGAGGGAGTGACGGCCTTGCGCGTAATGATTTCGAACGGCGTTTCGGGCTTGCCGAAGAAATCCTTTTCGATGCGCCCCTCGAAATTACCGCTGCGCAGGAAGTTCTTCACCAGCCGGTCTTCGAGCGAGTGGTAGGAGATCACTACCAGCCGTCCGCCGGGGCGCAGCACCTTGAGGCTCTGTTCCAGCGCCATTTTGAGCGCTTCCATTTCTCCGTTTACTTCGATGCGCAGGGCCTGGAACAGCTTGGTCAGGAATTTCGATTCGTCCTTTTTCGGGGTACAGGGCGCTACGGCCGCAACCAGGTCTGCGGTGGTCAGGATCGGCTGCGCGGTCCGTGCGCGGACGATGCAGGCGGCGACTTTCCAGGGGGTGTCGATTTCGCCCCAATCGCCCAGGATGCGGGTCAGGGCATCGGCGTCGAGCGTGTTCACCAGGTCGGCCGCCGTGCCTCCTCCGCGCTGGTTCATCCGCATGTCGAGCGGTGCCGAACCCCGGAACGAGAATCCCCGTTCGACGGCATCGAAATGGTGGGACGACACGCCCAGGTCGGCCAGGATACCATCGACCCGGGTTACTCCGCGCAGCCGCAGGGCGCCCCGCATGAAGCGGAAGTTGCTTTCGACGTAATGGAAGCGGCTGTCTTCCGGACAGTTGTCCCGGGTATCCCGATCCTGATCGAAGGCGTAAAGACGTCCCCGGTCGCCCAGTGCCGACAGGATGCGGCGCGAATGTCCGCCACCGCCGAAGGTGAGATCGACATAGGTTCCTGCAGGATCGATGTCGAGCAGTCGGACGGACTCTTCGAGCAGGACGGGCGTATGATAGACGGAGGTCATTTGGTTTCGATATATATTTAGGGTGTAAAGTTAGGCAATTTGCAGGGAAAAATCGTTATCTTTACCGAAGAAAAAACGGTTGAGAACGGTCGTACTCTGGAAGGCCGGGGTGTCCCGCTTCCGGGATCTCCCTGTACCGATGCGGAGTTTCGATTGGAAATCCGAGCGTAGGTGCGATAGGTGCAAATCGGGCGTCGTACGACTTTCGACCGATAATTAAAAGGGTTACGTTATGCCGAAAATAGATGTCGATGCCGTGCTTGCGGCAAAGGCTCCCCGGATCGCCCGATGGGTGCCGGGATTCGTTATCCGCTGGCTCAAGCGCACGATCCATCAGGACGAAATCAACTATATTCTGGATGAGTATTCCGCGCTTCCTCCTCAGCAGTTTATCCAGGCTTGTTTTAAGTTCTGGGGAGTGACCTATTCGGTCGAAGGGCTCGAAAAGCTCGACCCGAAGGGACGGTATCTCTTTGCCTCGAACCATCCTTTCGGGGGAATGGATGGTATGATGCTGGCCGACGAGCTGGTCGGATATTTCGGCGATGCGCGGGTGATCGTGAACGATTTGCTGATGCACGTCGAGCCGCTGCGACCGCTCTGGATCCCGGTGAACAAGCACGGTTCGCAATGCGGGGAATACCTGCGCAGGTTCGACGAAGCTTTTGCAAGCGATTGTCCGATTCTGACCTTCCCGGCCGGGCTTTGTTCGCGCCGTCGGCAGGGGGTGGTGTCCGATTTGCCGTGGCGTTCGAATTTCGTCAAGCGGGCGGCGGCGTCCGGGCGCCGGATCGTGCCGGTTTTCGTCGAGGGCGAACTATCCGATTTCTTTTACCGCCTTTCCAATTTTCGGAGGAAGATAGGTATCCGGTTCAATATCGAGATGCTCTATCTGCCCGACGAGATGTTTTCGCAGAAGGGAAAACATTTCCGGATACTGGTCGGGGAGCCTGTTTCGACGGACGAGCTGGTCGAATGCGGATCGTGGCAGCAGCGGGCGGATTACGTACGCGAAAAGGCGTATTCTTTGGAAAAAAAGTTGCGTGCCGAAGCAAAACACGGATAAATTGTTTAGTTTTGCTCTAAATTTAACAGCATGGAACCCATCATAGAGCCTGTAAGCCGAAGTCTGTTGCTCGCGGAATTGACCCCTGAACGCAAGGTCCGAAATACGAACAAGGCTTCGAATGAAATCTATATTTTCGATGCCGCCGAATGCCCGTCCCTGCTGCGGGAGATCGGACGCCTGCGGGAGGTCGCCTTCCGGTCGGCGGGGGGCGGAACGGGGCTCGCCGTGGATATAGACGAGGAGGATCTCGCCGGCGACGGTTATTACCAGTTGATCGTCTGGGACCCTGCGGAGCAGGAGATCGTGGGCGGTTATCGCTTTATCGTCTGCACGTCGGAAAATCCCCGGCATCTTTCCACTGAACATTATTTCACCTTCAGCGACAAATTCCGCAAGGAATACCTGCCCTATACCATCGAACTGGGGCGTTCGTTCGTACAGCCTTCCTATCAGTCGCGCGGCAATTCGAAGAGTATCTATGCGCTGGACAACCTCTGGGACGGTTTGGGGGCGCTTGTGGTGCTGAATCCCAAGGTGAAATACCTTTTCGGCAAGGTGACGATGTACGCTTCGTACAAGGCTATGGCACGCAATGCCCTGATCTGGTTCCTGCGCCGTTATTTTCCCGATCCCGATCATCTGGTGGCGGGTAAAAATCCCGTGCAGCTCGATTTGGACGATCCCTATTACGAGCATTTTTTCACGGGCAAGACCTATGAGGAGAATTACCGTATCCTGATCCAGCGCATCCGCGAGTTCAACGAGAACATTCCTCCGCTGATCAATGCCTATATGAATCTCTCGCCTACGATGCGGGTGTTCGATACGGTAATCAACACCGATTTCGGCGGTGTGGAGGAGACGGGTATTCTGCTGACCATTCCGGACATTTATCCCGAGAAAAAACAGCGTTATATGCGTTGGCAGGGGTGGCGTGAAAACCTCAAGCAGCGCCGGGAACATTTCCGCCTCCGCCTGCAGGAGCATCTCTCGCGTATCGGGAAAAGATGGGAAGTGTAGTCGAGCCGGATTTTCCCGGGTCGGATGTCTTATTTTGATAAAATTACGCCTTTTCGGTGTAATTTTTTTGTTTATGGATGCGGAATTTCTCGAAAAATTGTAATTTTATAGAGAAAAGAGAAGTTTGTATGCGTACAAGATTGGTAGTGTCTTTTTTTATCTGTTTTTTGCTGCAGGCATGCTCCGGAGCTTCGACGACGAAGACGAATGGAGTGTCGAACACATCGGGAAACGATCAGGCCGGATGTATCGCCTTGGATACGATCGGCATCGATGGTGCGGTCGAGAAGTTCGTATGGAACGAAGAGGATGGAATCGGCTTCTTAATTCAGGATAATAGCTATTTGGACTTTATTAAATCGTCTTTCACATCGAGGCCGGTGTTTGCTATGCAGGCTGCTGACGGTCGAATAACCTATTCGACGGAGGATTTGATGAAAGAGATGTGGCCGAAAGAGCGGATCGAGGATCCTGTTTCGGTCGTAGCTTGGCGACCGTATGGATTTGCGTTACAAGAGGACGGGAGTTTTTTTCTTCCGGTCGGTGTGGCGCAGTATGATGAGAAGGGGTGCCGGAGCGTGCCTATGCTCGGCCGGTACCGGGGAAATCTGGCTGAAATGACACTCGATTTCGAAAATATGTTCTCCGCTGTGGAGTTGCGATTGAGGAAAGACAGCTTCGCTCTCGAACCGATTAAGGTGAAACAAGTTATTTTGCAGGGAAACGACGGTGAAATTCTGGCAGGATCGATCAAGGTGGTAGCCAGTAGGCAGGAGCTGCCCGACAGTGTGTGCGAAGAGAGGAAAGTCAGTCCTTGCGTCGTATTGGATTGCGGATCGGGGGTGGAGCTGACGGAAGAATCGACCTCTTTTTATCTGCCTGTACTGCCTGTGGAGTTTCGCCGAGGGTATTCGTTAACGGTCGTGACGGATCGTGACAGCGGGAATATGTTCAGGATTCAATGCGGTGGCAAATTCCCCGTAAGATTGAAAAAAGGTCGGATATACCGTGCGGCGGATACGATTGTTCGCCCGGCGTATCTGCAATACATGATTCCCGATCCCAATTTCCGGGCTTATCTTTTGGAACAGGGGTATATCGAAGAGATCGGCGAAAACGGGAGCCGGGTCGTAGTAACACCTGCCGGTCGGGCTGCGACGAAGATAGATTGTTCGAGGCGGGGTATCGCTTCCTTAGCAGGAATCGAGTATTTCCCGCTGTTGGAGGAGTTGAATTGCTGTATGAATATGATATCGACGTTGGATTTGACGCAGAATCCTCGTTTGGTAAAGTTGGATTGTTCGGGAAATTGTCTTAAATCCTTGGATGTAAGCCATAATTCGGTGCTAATGGAGTTACGGTGCATGTTGAATGAGCTGGTGGCATTGGAAACGGATCGGAATCCGAAGCTGACTGTTTTGCATTGTGCATTTAATCGCTCGTTGAAAGCGTTGGATGTGACTGGTAATCCCCTGTTGAAAGAGTTGGTGTGCACGGAAAACAGTCTGTCGAGTTTGGATGTGTCGCATAATTTGGAACTGAAAAAACTTATGTGCGGAAATGGTTTTGTCAAAAAGAACCGTTTGGAAACCCTGGATGTTAGTAAAAATACCAAACTCGACACGTTGGAATGCTCGGGCTGTTGGCTGAAAACCTTGGATGTCAGTCGGAACCGGGATTTGATATATTTGAATTGCAGTAGAAATGAATTGGAGCGTCTGAATCTCGGCGCTGTTCCGAATTTGAAGGAATTGGATTGTCCCATGAATAAATTGAGCCGACTGGACGTATCTCGTTGCAAGGCTCTGACATGGATTTCGTGCGACAGGAACTCGCTCTCCTCGTTAGATGTATCCCACAACCGGTCGTTAAATTGGCTGTCGTGTGGTGAAAATTTGCTTACTACGTTGGATGTGTCGCATAATTCGGTGTTGGAAACGTTGTGGTGTAATGACAACCAATTGACTACGTTGGATCTTTCGGGAAATCCGATTTTGAGAAAGCTGTATTGTTGCAATAACCGGTTGTCCTCTTTGGACTTGAGTAAAAATAAATTCTTGGAACCGAGGAATGTGTCCGATCACGGGAACTGTTTCCCGGAGGAAGAGGGTTCGATTGTGGTTAATTCCTGCTGTTTCTGAAAAATGAAAAAGGGGCTGTCTAACAGTTTTAGACAGCCCCTTTCGTTGCTTTTTGGTTTTACCGCGACGCGGCGATATTCGAGCTGTGCATGCCCCGGGAATCGCGGGCCCAGTCGCCCCTGGCGCGGAGTACCTGTTCGATGATGTCGCGCACGCAGCCGTGCCCGCCCGCGAACTCCGAAACGTAGCGCGAGGCTTCGATCACCTCGGACGCGGCATCCGAGGGACAGACGGGGATTCCGACTGCTTTCATACACTCCAGGTCCGGGATGTCGTCGCCCATGTAGATAACGTTCGCCGGATCGAGTCCGTGGCGTGCGAAGAAATCCTGCATGGCTGATATTTTGTCCATGCAGTCCAGGTAAACATCTGTGAGTCCCAGCATTTTGAGCCGGTGGTCGAGCGTTGCGCCCCGTCCGCCCGTGATGATGCACACTTTGTAACCCATACGGAGCGCATAGACGATGGCATAGCCGTCCTTGGCATAGTATTTTCGGATGAAATCCCCATCGACCAGGGGCATGATTCCCCCGTCGGTCATTACGCCGTCCACGTCGAAAATGAACGCTTCGGTCTTTACGATGTCTTCTTTGAAGTTTCCCATATATCTTGACTTAATGATTCATAAATTCGTAACAGTCGCGGATCGTGAGCGAGTGCGGCTTCGTGTCGCCGCAACGTCGGCAGGTCGCCGCGTACGGCAGGCCCGGTCTGCACCCGATGCGGATCGCCCGAATCGACGGCTTTGGCTGCGGTTTCGGCGATCAGGGGGTTCAGTACGTCGAAGGGCAGTTCGGTTCCGTGCAAAATCTCGCCTCCCAATGCGTAGAGGTGATTGACGAAATTGCAGGCGAAAACCGCCGCCAGGTGAAGGCGTACGCGACGGTCGGAGTCGGCTCGATATACCGTGCGGCTCAGATTGCGGGCGAACGCTTCGAGCTCCGAGGTGAAAGTGTCGTCGTTTCCTTCGACGAAAAGAGGTATCTTGGCAAAATCCACGCTGCGGCCTTGGGTAAAGGTTTGCAGGGGATAGAGAACGCCCCGACGGTCGAAGCGAGCGGGAAGAGCCTCTATTCCGATGCCTCCGGCCGTATGTACCACAGCGGCTTCGGCGGGTATGGGCAGGCTTTCGGCCAGCGTGGTGATCGCCGCATCGCTGACGGCCAGGAGGTAGAGGTCTGCGGCGGCCAGCTCGCGCGGATCGGAGCTCCACGCGGTGCCGTTTTCGAGGGCGAGTGCTGTACCTCGTTTCGCGTTGCGGGCGAAGATCTGGAGCAATGTTGCTCCTTCCGTGCGGCTTATCGCGCGGGCGAGCGCTTCGGCCAGGTTGCCGCTGCCTATGAGGACGATATTTTTCATCTTTCCGAGTGTTTCGGTTCGGGCTGCGGCCCGGAAGCCGGTTTGCGGGCGGCGTTCACTGCGTCGTCCAGGTCGATGAGCCGAAGCCGGTCGCCCGCTGTACGGCAGGCCGTCTGAAGTTCGTCGAGCGCGCGGTCTATTCGGCGCGTTTCTTCGGTCGCGGCGAAGTAGAGGCGTGTCGAACTGTAATTGTCTATGGTTCTGAAAATGTTGTAGAGCGTCATTTCGTGGATGTCCCGTCCGGGGGCGAAGGCCACTTCGCGGTCGTCGTTCGGATTCCGGATTTCGATCAGCAGTCCCGTGCGCACGAGCTGGTGCAGGACATCGTTCACGATGCGGGTGGGCAGCGAAAGTCGGCGGCGGAGTTCGTCGATGGGGAGCGCCCCTTCGTTTTTCCGAAAGCGGTGTACGACCTGGAGCATGACGGCCAGGATGATCCGGCGGCGTCGGTCGTAGCTGATGCCGAGCGATTCGCGCTCTTCGGCGAAACGGTCGATATTCTGGTAGGCGAACGAGAGTTCGCCGCCGAAGAGCAGGATTTCCCACGAGATTTGCAGCCATAACAGAAAGAGCGGCAGGGCTGCGAAACTGCCGTAAATCGCGTTGTAGGAGGTCATCCACCCTTGCAGATAGAGGTAGCCCCACTGAAAGAGCATGAAGACCGTTCCGGCGACGATACCCGCCATGAAAGCGCTGTGCCACAAGACTTTCGTATTGGGTACGACGGCATAGATCAGGGTGAAGCTGCCCCAGATGATGACCAGGGCCGAGAGTTTCGAAAGAAGGATGCCGAGGAACGTATTCCCCGCGTCGAAGAACCGGAGCAGATAACCTCCCATCGTGCTGGCCACGAGCCAGAGGATCGGGGCGACCATCGCGATGACGATGTAGTTGAGGTATTGGCGGGCGATATTGCGCGAGGACTGAACCTCCCAGATGTTGTTGAAAGCGCTCTCCACCGACCCGAAGACCCGGATGACGGCCCAGAAAAGGGTTACGACGCTGACCAGGGCGATAAGCCCGCCCTGCGTATTGGCGAGGGCTTTGCGGGCGAATTCCACCATGTAGTCCAATACTTCGACGTTTTGCGGGAAAAGGGCGTAGAGATCGTCGATCAGGCCGTCCAAAAGCCCGAATCCCTTGACTACGGCGAATACCAGCGCCAGGATCGGGACGATCGAGATGAGCGTATAGAACGTCAGGGCGGCGCTGCGCACGATCGTATCGTGGGCGATCAGGCCGCGTGCCGTGTAGAACAGCAGCTTGTACTGTCTGACGGCCCACCGGACGCGGGGATTGCGGTAGGAGTTTGCGTTGCGCCGCAGGATCGTGTCCGTGAAGTAGGTGAAGACGTTCTTGACTTTCATTTCGGGACGTTTCTCAAAGGTAGCTATTTTAGACGGATTGTCCAATAATCCTGCCCGAGTTTCGTGAAGGCGATCCGTCGCTCGCCGCCTTCGCGTATGCCGAGCCGTGCGGCGATTTCAGCCGCCGTGAGCGGGAAATCCTGTTTCAGAATCGTCAGCCGGCTGCCGGAAAGCTCCCGTTTCAGTTGCTTGGGGTTGTAGGGCTCGATCCGTTCGATCTCCAGCCAGCGGCCCAATGTGTCTTCGGACTTTTCCGCTGCGAATCCGTAACCGTTCGGGCTCCAGATGTCGGCGCGGCCTTGCAGGTAGGTCGGCGTCAGCCGGGCTTTTTGAAGCGCTACGTCGGGGATCAGCAGCCAGCGGTAAGCGGCCGGATCGAAGGGCTTGTCGCAGGGAGTTGCACGGGCTTCGGCCGGCGTGCAGGAAAATTCTCCCAGTTCGAGCGCAACGGCCGTCAGCAGGGGGCCGGTTCCGTCGGCATAGACGACGACTTCCTTGCATTCGTCGTGCAGGGACACCACTTCCGTGCGGCAGGGACCGAAGAGCCGGAATGTTTCGCCGACGTCGAACAGCGGGGAGTTCTTGACGCAGAGGTTCGGGGCGATGCGACGGAGTTCCGGCAGCAGCTTCGGTATGTCGGGCGAACAATCCTCCAGCCGCACCAGCTTGCGCCCTCCGGCGCTGCGACGGTCGGGGTCGGCGTAGATCCAGTCGAAGTGGTCCAGGGTCGAGGCGAGGAACGCCTCGGCGGAGGAGTTGATAACCCGTATGTTCGTTGCGCCCAGCCGCCGGAAATTCTCTTCGGCGACGGCCGCCAGCGTCGCATCCCGTTCGAGGGTGATGACTTCGCGGAAGCGTTTTGAGAGGTAGAGGGCATCGACGCCCAGTCCGCAGGTAAGGTCGAGCACCGTGTTTCCGCTGCAACTTTTGCGGGCCGCGCATGCCTCGCTCGAGGCCTGTTCGAAAGCCAGCGGCGGGAGGATGCAGCGGGCTTCATAGTAGGAGGGGAGTTTCGTCCGTGCCCGCGCAAGGTATTTGACCTGCGTGGCGACGAGTGCCGCATGCGGAATACGCTTGTCGAGGGCGATCGCCGCAGGGTCGCGGCCGATTTGTTCCTCGACGGTATGCCGCACTTCGGGAGTCAGCAGCAGTCGGTATTGTTCCGGAGTCATCATTCCGGGAGCGAAGATACCGATTTTTTCCGTTCGGCGCTCCATAGGAGTAGGGTTGCGAAGATGAAAAGTCCGTAAACACTCCAGCATTGGGTCGTCGTGAGCCGGATGTCGAGGGCGGCTGCCGGAAGTGCCGCTGCAGCTCGGATCAGTTCGTTCTGTGCCCGGGCTGCGAATCCTGCGACGACCGAGAAGAGCGGTGCGAGCGCCGTTCCCGGGATCACGAGCCAGAGCGTGCAGCTCCCGACCACGACGTAGGAGAGCAGGATGACGACGGGGTTGAGTGTCAGTCCGACGACCGAGATCTGGCCGAAGGTATGGGAGATAAGAGGTGCAGTCGCAGCGGACGCTGAAAATCCGATGGCGAGGGTTGCGGTCAGCATATCGATGCTTTTGCGGCGTGTTCGCAGGAGGCGGCAGAGGGGGAGTCCCCAGGCGATGATGCCGGCGACGGCGATGAACGAGAGTTGGAAGCTGATGTCGAACAGGTAATCGGGATGGAAGAGCAGCATGACGAAGGCTACGCCGGCGAGTGTGTTCATCCCGACGTATTCCGACGACGAGGCCAGGGCGAATTGCAGGACGGAGAACATCAGCGCGGCCCGGACGACGCTGGGCGGGAATCCCGTCGTGGCGGCATAGAGCCAGATGAGCAGGATGACCGCGATATTGCGCAGGATGTGTCCGTGCCGGAAGAGCGGCAGCCACCAGAGCAGCAGGTTGGCGAGCAGAAAGACGATGCCCACGTGCAATCCCGAGACGGCGAGCAGGTGCGAGGTCCCGCTGCGCGAGTAGGCCGCACGGAGTGCAGGGGAAAGCGAGCGTCGATCCCCGGCCGTCATAGCGTTGCAGAGGGCCTGTTCGTCGGGCGCCAGGGACAGACGGTCGAGCCGTGCGACGGCCCGTTCGTGCAGGAACAGGGAGAGATGCTTCGGGGGAAGCTCCCGGTGCAGGGTGTCGCGCAGCAGCAGGCTTGAGCGGTTCAGGTAGAGGGTGCCGACGTATCCCCGGCGGGTCATCAGCCGTCCGTAGCCGCCGTGACGGGCGGTGAAAGGGTAGATTTTGCCGCGTACGACGGCTCGGTCGCCGGGATTCAGCACGGTCGAAGAGTCGCATCGAACCACGAGGTTTCCGGCGGCGGGGAGCCATTCTCCGGTTTCGGAGTTCCGCAGGGCGCGGAGCGATGCGCCGGAGGCCGTTTTGCCTTCCCGTTCGGAGAGGCGTTCCCGGACGACGATTTCGTATTCGCCCGGAGTGCCGGTCGGCGGAGCGGGAGTGTGTCCCAGTTCGGTGACGGTCATGCCGAAAAGCAGAATGGCTCCCAGGGTGGCGAGGTTTGCGCCCCGGTCGTCGGCGAGCAATGCCAGGATACCGCAGACGAGGAATCCGCCTACTAACAACCACAGCGGCAGTACGTAGTGGTCGGCCAGCAGGATGCCGGCCGTGAGCGGCGGCAATGCGCGGAGCATGGGCATGCGCCGGAGTTTCGACCGGAGGTTTTCGGACTTGAGTCGTAGCATAACGGAGCCGGATCGCGGGAAATGGACGGAGAACCGGGCTTTGACTTTGTGTTTTTTTCGTTTTCTGCGTTCGGCGGGACCTCGTGGACAATCACGGGCCTCGTCGATCGGATATTTGCGGTTTGCCTCCTTCGGATGCGACAGAATATTCCCGCCTCTTCGTTGCATCCGCTTCGAGTGTCGGTTTTCGGATTCGGCGGTTTTCCGATTCGTAAAGATAACTGTTTTTTCGGAAGAATGAGCCGTTCGGATGTATGGATAATACAAAACGACACGCATCGAATGGAATGATGCGTGTCGTTTTGTCGTATCGGAGGTTTTTTCGCCCGTTTAGAACGATGCGAATGTACTCCAGTTCGAATTTTGCTCCGCTGCGGCCTGGATGTCGGCAGGCAGGTTGGCGAAGAAATTATATCCGGTCAGCGCTTCTATTTCGGCGACCGATTTGGTGTAGCTCTGGTAGCTTTCGCCCGAATAGACGCGGTGAGGCAGCCATACACCGACCGTCGATGCCGAAGAGATCTTGCCCGAAGCCTCTCTTTTGACTTTGAGCAGTACCTTGTAATAGTAGTTCGGTACGGGACAGTTCTTGGTATCCTTGGCCGGTTTGATATATGTGATCGTTTCATTCCCGGTTACAGTCCGTAGGATGGCGCCCGTAACCACGTAAACCGTATCGGTCTGTTGTTGTGCGAGCGTCCGCACGTCACCTTCGAGCGTACTCCAGATGCCGGAGTTGAACCCGTTCTGAATCTGCGGCGTGGAATTCGTAGCGTAGAACGTCTGCGCACACATGGTGCCATAGGGATCCTTGTTGCGGTCGGCGTTCGGGATCTGGTGGCCGCGAGCGTAGATGTTCGAGGTGGAACCTACGTTCACTCCGTACGATCCGGCCCAGACATTGATTTGTTGCGAGGTCGGAATCCCGGGTGTCGCAGCCCACGGATCGTTCGGACGTCCCGATCCCAGGTCACCGGCCGCCAACGGGTAAGCTACCCAGTAGGCCGTGTAGGTCGAGGTGTCGTAATACATCGTGTAGTTGCGTGCCGTGTCGTAAAAGGTCCGCAGCAGCATATTGCTGCCTGCGTTGTCCTTGGCCGGAAGCTCGTACCAGGCGGCATGATCCGTCCGTGCTCCTTCGGTGGTAAAGGTTGTCGAAGAACTCTGCGGCGTGGAGCCGTTGGTCGCCGTTACGACGCCGTAAACCGTGTACGTCGTTGCGGGCAGAAGATCGGAGAGGTTGGCGGTCGCTTCGTTTCCGGAAACGAAGGCAACGACACTTCCCGTGTCGCTGCCGTTCGTTGCGGAATAGAAGAACTGCACCTCGGTTGCGTAAGCGGCGTCGGTCAGACTACTGGAAACCTTCGCTGTGCTCGAAGTTATGTCGCTTACGCTCGGTGTGGCAATTCCCGGGGTAGGGTCTGGAGTCGGAACTCCGCCTCCTGTTCACTCAGGCTGCCAAGAGAAATCACCGATAGTAGTACGGTTTTCCGTGTTTTGCTCGATCTTGATCGTTGCGTCCTGCCCGTTGCATACTATATCCGAGAGCTCGAAAACTTTTTTTGAATTTTTGGTTATACTTAATGTTCCTACGCTTTCTCCTCCGGCTGTTACGGTCAAGGTTGCACTGCCTTTCGAACTTGTCAAGGCGTTGAACTTGAGTGCTGTGATTCCGCCAGGGATTGTTACGCTCAATGAACCGTTCTTACCTATCGTGAGGTAAGTTTCGCTGGAAACTGTGATCCCTGCCGTGCGTAATGTAGTACGGTCGGTTTTGGATTGGTTCGGATTACCACATTTTACGTAGGTCCATACCGGAGTCCCGGTTGTTACACCGTTGAAAGTTCCATTAGAGTTGTAGGCTGATCCTGCATCGGGTTTATAGTTTTCGAAAGTTTCCGAAACCCATGCCTTTGCGCCGGCAGCAGCCTGCTCAACAGTCAGCGTCGCTTGGGCTGTACCCAGTGAAGTAGTGGCGGTAAGAACGATGCGTGCTGTACGAGGTGTTGCGACCGTATTTTCTGTGGCTGCGACTTCGAGGCGATTTTCGCTGCCGTTGTAATCACCTGTGGTGATCCAGTCCGGCTGTTCGGTTCCTTCAGTGCCGTCGTAAATAGCGACGGAAACGTCTTGCGTTTCGGCGTTCTTCAACGTAACGGGGATATAGTGAGTTTTCGTATCGTTATAAGACAGTGTCAGGGTCGTCTGATCCAACGTGATTTCAGGCAACTTGACGTATTCGGCAGGGATTAGGGTCAGATCTTTTGTCTGACTGCCGGTATAGAATCCAAAACCGAGAGCTGCTTGATCGTTTTTCGCCAAAATACGGGAAGGGGTCGCTGCCGATGCGATTTGGTAAGTACCTTCGGACTTGTTCTTGGTAATTACCAGTTCATAAGGAGTCGTAGAGGTCGTAGCGCTGTTGTCGCTCTCCCAAGAGAGATAGTTCTCGCCTTGACTGATCGTGTAGTTGTCACCCGATTTGGTAATTGTCCAAATGAGGGTTTCATCACCCGTTTTGTAGGGATTTGACGGTGTAATCACTACGGGGGCCAAACGAGAACCGTCAGCCAGAGAACTCATTGCATAGGTTATTTCGGATTGGGTCGCCGTGATGACGTAGTCGCCGCTCAATGTTTCGGTTGTCTCTTCCGCAGCGTCGGTCATATCGACCGCGAAAGTCGAACTGTCGCCTGCTGCGAAAGCCAGGGCCCGCCCCTCCTGAACGGTTATCGTCTTGGTGAAGATCTTCGTTGCGGTAGTCACGGTAACGGTGAATGTTTCACCGGTTGCCACTTCGAACGGGAAGCAGGTGAAATAAGCCGTCATGCCCGCTTCGCTATTGGCCGTGATGTTCATCTCCGAAGAGTAGTTCAACGTCACGTTATCGGCGAAATTGTTAATATAGCCATACTCCTTGATGGTACCTGCCGTCATATCGACATAGCTGCGGCCCGTGACTTTTTTGTCGGGAGCCGTAAATTTGACGCCGAGGACACTTTCCGCAGATGCGAGGTTCTTGACCGTCATCTTACCGATGGCGACGGCACGGCCGAAACTCATTTGCAGTTCGGTCGGCTGACTCTCCACAGAGATCGATTTGGCGATCAGCAGGTCCGCGTTCGAATCGAAACTCGTAGCGGTCGGCTGCTGGACTGTGGGAGTGATGACCTTCATGTTGGTGATGTCCGTATTGCTGGAGGTAACCCATGCCGAAGCGGGGTAAACCGCGTTGTAAACGAGCGGGGTGTTCTCGTTTGCGGGGAACGTTACGGCGAATTTTGCAATGTCGCCGCTTATCACGCCCTCTTGCGAGGTAGCAAATACGGTAGTGGAAGCTGCCGTTTCGAGTACTTGCAGGAATTCACCGGTCGCATTCCACGAAACTTTCCCCGTCAGGGGATCATACGTTGTACGGGAACCGGATGCCGATTCGAGTTCTGACGATGCGGAGACCGTCATGGTTACTTTGCGCCCGTTCGACGGGTCGGAAACCGTGTCGTCTTTGGAGCAGGCTGTGAACAGAGATGCACACACCGCAACAGCCAAGATGGATTTGAAAAAAGTTTTCATAGTCGTGCAATGTGTTTGTTAGTACTCTCCGTAATCGGTGTCATTGATGCTGCCGCCTGCTTCGCCCGATCCTCCATAGTCCAGGACGGTGCTGTTGGCAAAACCTTTTTCGATCGAGATGTTAAGGATCTCAATCGAAGGAGCGGAGTACGAAGTTCCCCCCCCCTTAACCGTAGATTTGTAGTGTCTTTCCATAGTAATAGAGGTATATGTTTGAGAGTTTTTACATCCTTTCCCGGTTAATGGGCTACCACAAATATAGACAATATTCGATTAAGGAACAAGAAAGAATCCAAAATTCATCGAATCTTCATATTTCGATGCGGATTATGCGCGAAAGCGTCCGAAATTTAATATAAATTGTCGAACATGCTCTGGCTCTTGTCGTACTTCAGGTCGGCAAGGGAGGCGGCTTTGACCCCGATGTTGAAGCTCCAGCTCTGGTAATGACCGAAGGGAATCCATGCGAACGACATCTGCCAACAGTGCAGGTCGCGTGTAATGGTGATGGAGGCCGGAGTAAGCTCTTTGGCCTGGAAGTCGTAACCACCCTGGAATGTCACGCCCATTTTTGGGAGAATCGTGACGCTGCCGTTGATACCGAGGGTCTGGGTGATGTTTTTCTGGTATCCTGTCGTGCCGTTGTTGGTCGGCGAAGAGGAGTAACTGATCGTATAGTTGAATCCCAGGTTCCAAGGTAGCGAGAAGTCGTAATAGGCCTGGGTCATGTATTGTCGTCGGAGCGCAGGGTTCATCTGCCCGTAAGGGTCGTAGAACGGATTGGCGTAGGCCGGATCGATCGGGGCGCTGTTGATGTCGTTGATCGCCGGGGTGGAGTTGTCCTGGCGGGATTGGAACGTATAGCCGAACGAAGTGCTGGCCGATACCACACGGCCCGGGAAAAAGAGTTTGTTGATACGCTGGCCCTGCGGGGTGACCCGGTAAGGGTCGAGCGTAGCGTTGATATTGATGCCGAAATTTTGGAAAACGGTCGTGCGCAGCGAAATGGGGATGTTCGAAAGTCCCATGGAGTCGGCCAGGAAGTTATAGGATACCTGTCCGATGCGGAGTTCGTCGATCAGTTTGATCTTCTTCATACCCGAGGTATCGCGTTTGCTGAGCACCTTCATTTCGAGCGTCTGCGAGAGCGAGGCGTTGATGGCCATGGACTGACCGGAGCTGGGCACGCCGAAGATGCTCCCTTCGAAAGGCGAGTAGGTCTTGAAATTACCCAGCGTATCGCTCTGCACGGTCTTTACGTAGCCGTATTTCTGCTTGGAGAAGTCGGGGGCGTAGGAGAAGCTCACCGTCGGGGTGATCGTGTGGCGGATCGCCTGTACCTTGCGCGTTTTCTTCTTGGCCTCGTAGCGGCCATAGATGATCGTCGAGGCCTGCAGGCTGAAGTTGTAGTTGTACAGACGGTAGAATCCGTACTCCGGGTCGAGTTTGTCGATGCGGTTCAGCACCGGGTTCCAAACCTGCTCCTGTTTTTTGAAATACCACTTTTCGGTGTAGTTGATCGTAGGTCCGAAGTTGATGTAGTTGAAGATGTTGTACGTCGCCGAGATAGGAATGCTATGCTCGAAGCCGTACTGCATGTTCTGGAGTGTTTCCTTGGTGAAGATTTCGGACTCTTTGGCGTTGGCCTTGTTGTTGAACTTGCCGGTGTAGCGGAGCGAAATCTTTTCGTACCACCGCTGCTTGCCCATCGCCTCCTTGCGTTTGAAGGGGTAGAAGGTCGAAACGTTGAAGACGACGTTCGGCAGGGCGATCGAGAGCGTTCCGCTCTGCGAGTTCTGCGAAACGGACATGTTGGCCGAAAGGGAGAACGGTGTGCCGAGCCAGCTTTTCGAATAGGAGATCGTCGAACTTGTCTGCGTCTGGAGCGCTTCGTTCAGGCTGGTAGCCGAATAGCGGTTGTAGCCGCTGGTACGGAAATCGACCGAAGCGGAGAAGGTCGATCCCGGATTGGCTTTGGGGTCTTGCGTATGCTGCCAGTAGAGCTGGAAGTTGTTCTGCTGGAGGAAGTCGGGTTCGCCCTTGTCGCCGACACGGACGTTCGAGTAGTTGAAATTCAGGGTGCCGTTGTACTTGTAACGCTTCATATAGCGCGACATCGCGGATGCCTCCCACGATCCGAGAGTGTAGATACCGCCCCGGATGGCCAGGTCCATGTGCTCTCCGAGCGTGAAGTAGTAGCCCAGGTCACGAATGTAGAATCCCTTGGTCGATTCCTCGCCGAAAGTCGGCATCAGCAGACCCGACTTGGGGCCGGAACTGAGCGGGAAGAAACCCTCGGGCAGCAGCGGAAAGTAGATGGGAACGTCTTCCAGGACCAGGTAGGCGGGACCCGTGACCACTTTCTTGCCGGGAATCACCTTCGCCTTGGTCATCGCCAGGTAGAAGTGGGGGTGGTCCGTCTGGTCGCAGGTGGTGTATTTGCCGTCCTGGATGTGGATGGTGTTGTCGTCCATCTTTTTGACGTTGTTGCCGATCAGCCAGCCGTCGCCCTCCTGAGTCGCCACGCCTTTGATTTTCGCCTTTTTACTGCCGATGTTGTAGGTGATCGTGTCCATCGTGTAG
>UMGB01024520.1_pt1 | contig 23972 bp, 8 predicted proteins | sample 1965161 | NCBI WGS metagenome assembly UMGB01 (sample SAMEA4836060, study PRJEB28245) | human gut metagenome | biome: gut microbiome; material: fecal sample | place: Denmark | collected 2008
GTGCCGAAGGCATTGAAGCCATGCCCCTCCTCGAAAAGTGCAACGGCTCGAAGTACCAGCAAACGCGAACGTCAGCCGAAATTCTCGGCATTCATTCCGCACCGCTCGTTGTTGCCCACGACGGGCGCTTTGCTCGCGGCAAGCCCAAGTCGATGGCCGCCTTCCTCAGCGGCACGTCCAGTGACGGCGGCAAGGACATGCCGATGGTCGCTCCCAAGAAGCTCAGTCCCGAAGAGGCCAAGGCCGCTACGGCTTCGATGAAGGAAAAGTGGAAGGCCGAAGCAAAGGCTGCAGCGCAGGAAGCGGCCAAGTAAGAACAAAACAGCTCAGGGCCGGCGTCTTGAACGTTCGGCCCTTTTCAAACCCATTCGGAACTCAAGATATGGATGTCATCGGACTCAAGCGCTTCAGTGACGAAGCTTTGATTGACGAAGAATTGCGTGCGGAACGCCTTTTCCCCGCCTTTGCCGTCGATCCGGACAACAAGATTTTTCTCTGCAACGACAAGACGCTTGGCTTTGTCTTTGAATGCCAGCCGCTCGCGGGCGGCGACGAGAAGATCAACGATAAGCTCGAACAGTTCCTGGCGCAGAATTATCCCGACGACATGACAATGCAGTTCATGCTCTTTCGGTCGCCGGACATCGAGTGGCAGCTCAATGCGATGTCGAATCTGCGCTCCGGCATGAACCACCCTCTTCTCACGCCGGTGATCCAAGACCGCATCGCCTTTCTTCGCGAGCATACCCAGAAGGACTTGATCAAGCGTTCCCTTCGCGGATCCTTTCATGACATGGGGCTCATCCAGGACTTGAAGCTCATCATTTCGGTCAAGATTCCCTACACGGGCGAGACCGGCGTCGAAGGGCCGACGGCGGGCGAGATGCAGATGATCCAGCAGTGGCAGCAGAAGATGCTGTCGCTCCTTCGCTCGATGTCGCTTGCGCCTCGACTCATGACGCCGCAGGACTATCTTCGACTCATGAACAGCCTCTGCAACTGGGCACCCGACGCCTCTTGGAAGATGTCGGATCTACCCTATTGGGAAGAAGACAAGACGCTTGATTGCCAAATCCTCGATCCGACGACGAACGTCATATGCGCCCGTCCGGATCTCCTCCAATTGGGTGAATCCGGGTTCGTCAAGGTGCTCTCCGCAAAGCGTCTCCCCGATGCGACTTATTTTGGGGAGGCCATTCAATACGCGGGCGACCTATCCGGCCAAAACCAGGGCGTCAAGCAAAACTACGCCGTCGTCGTTAACGTCATCTTTCCCAATTCGGAAAAGATGAAGGGGGCTCTGGAAAAGAAGCGCCAGTGGGTGACGAACCAAGCCTATGGGCCCCTGCTGAAGTTCGTGCCGGTGCTGAACGACAAGAAGGCGAGCTTTGACACCATTTACGAATCCGTGAACAAGGGTGCCAAACCCTTGCGGCTCACGTTCTCCGTTCTTGTATTCGGCAAGAGCGAGGAGGATGTGACGGCGGCCTCCATGGCTGTGCAGGCATTCTGGGCAACGCAGCGATTTGCCCTGATGGAAGACAAGTTTGTCATGCTTCCGATCTTCAGGAATTGCCTGCCTTTGGGTACGGATAGAAGTGCGATTCGCGAGCTGCAGCGCTATAAGACGATGACCTCGAAGGAGGCTCCCGTCCTACTCCCCATCTTCGGTGAATGGAAGGGAACGGGCACCTACCACATTGCCTTGATGAGCCGAAACGGGCAGATCATGTCCATGTCGCTTCATGACTCGTCGACCAACAAGAACGGCGTCATCGCGGCTGAGTCGGGTTCGGGCAAGTCGTTCCTTCTCAACGAAATCATTCTCTCCTACATGAGCGAAGGGGCCCGCGTCTGGGTGATCGACGCCGGCAAGTCCTACAAGAAGCTCTGCGAATCCCTGGAAGGCGACTTTGTGGAGTTTGGCGAAGATTCTCACATCTGCTTGAATCCCTTTGAGACCATCACCAATTGGGAGGAAGAGGAAGACGGCATCGTGGCGCTTGTGGGCGCAATGGCCTCTGCCAATGCAAACCTGAGCGACCTTCAGATCGCGGAGTTGAAGCGCATCATGAAGCTGCTTTGGGATGAGCGCGGGCAGGGCATGACGGTGGACGACATTCGCGAAGCCTGCATAGCGTCCGAAGACCCTCGCGTGATGGACATCGGCAAGCAGCTCTATGCGTTCTCCTCAACGGGTGCATACGGGCGCTTCTTCAACGGGAAGAATACCGCCGACTTCCGCAACGACTTCACGGTGCTCGAACTCGACGAGCTCCAAGGCCGAAAGCATTTGCGTCAGGTGGTGCTCCTGCAGCTCATCTATCAGATTCAGCGAGAGATGTACCTGGGCGAACGAGACCGCAAGAAGCTCGTCATCATTGACGAAGCCTGGGACTTGTTGAAGGAGGGCGAAGTGTCCGTCTTTATGGAACACGCCTACCGCAAGTTCCGCAAGTACGGCGGCTCGGCCATCATCGCCACGCAGGCCGTGACCGACCTTTACGACAACAAGGTGGGTCGCGCCATTGCGGACAACTCGGCCAATATGTTCCTGCTCGGACAGAAGAAGGAATCCATCGAAATGGTGAAGGAAAAGAAGCTGCTGGTGCTCTCGCCCGCCGGCTTCAACATTCTCCGTTCCGTTTATACCGAGGCGGGCGTGTTCTCCGAAATCTTCCTCATCACAGAAAGAGGGCAGGGCGTCGGTCGACTCGTGGTGTCCGACTTCCAGGGGCTTCTCTACTCGACCGCACCCGAAGACGTGCAGGCCATCAAGCTCTATCAGGATCAGGGCTTGTCCGTCTCCGACGCCATCAAGTCGGTACTCAGAGACCGCAAGCGGGCTTAAGGCCAAAGCCCGGGGTAGGGGGGACTTTCCTTCCTGCTGAGGGTCTTAATCGAGACTTTTGCAGGGATGCAATCCAAGGGGGGATTCCGCAAGGGATCTCCTTTTTTTGTCCTCCCTTGGCAGGCGAAAAAGTTCGGCATGCCGAATTTTTTGCGCCCTTTCCGTTCGGGGAATTTCACCGACAAAACCTCTGTGGCTCAAACCTCAGATTGAAGAATCACTGTCGGGGAACCGGGTCGGATGATACGAAATGGCATCTCCGGACCGGATTCATCTCGCTCGAATGAGCGTCATCAACTAGTTGATTCTTCAAAAAGATGAATAAAGTCTATAAAACAGTCTGGAACGCCGTGCGCGGCCAGCTCGTGGTCGTGAACGAAGCGACCACCTCTCATTCTCAGGCAGACGCTTCTACGAAGACGGGCAGCGTCGTCAGCCAGTCTGCCCCGGTTCAGACCTTCGCCAAGACGGCGCTTGCCGCCGTGGTTGCCGGCATGCTCGTGAACCCGGCTTTCGCCGCCGACAAGACCCTTCAGTGGGAAGTCGACCAGTCCGCCGGCATTTCCGCTGCGGACAACGTCACGATTACGGAAACGGGCGGCATCACCCTTAACAAGACCTATACGGACGACGGCTTCAGCCAGACGAATGAAAACACCAAGTTCACGGCCCGCAAGACGCTCACCAACTCGGGCTACGTCCGTGGTGACGCCAAGCTCGAAGCTGCAAAGATCGTGAACAACGCCCAGGGCGAAATCGAGATGGGGACGGTCGAAATCCTCAGCCCGACGGCAACTGAAGTCATCACGAACGCCGGCACGCTCAATGCAACGGGTACGCTCAATGCTTCCGGCACGTTGACCAACACGGGGACGATGTCGGTCGGCACCCTTGAAGCCACGGGCACCGTCACGAACAGCAAGACGGCCACCATTACCACCGCGCTCAATGAAAACGGCTCCGTGGTCAATGAAGCCGCCGGCACGATTACCGCTGCGAACGGCGCCATCAATGTCAAGAAGTCCCTGCAAAACAAGGGCTCCATTGAAGCCAAGGACGTGACCATCACTTCGGGTGTGTTGGCCAACTCGGGCTCCAAGCTCAAGGCAACGAATCTGAATGTCAACGGCGGCAAGCTCACCAACACCGCCACGACCGGCGCTGAAGCCGGTGTTCTCTACGTGACTCAGGGCAGCATCGATGGTGCCGGCTCCATGAAGGTGACGGGCAAGACGACGGTGGCACAGGGTGCGTCTGTTGCGCAGGCCAATCTTGATGTCCAGGAGCTCGATGTCGACGGCACGATGAACGTCACGACGAAGCTCACCGGAAACGGAACGGCTGCCTTCAAGGCTCATGCATCGGGTACGGTTGCGTCTGCCGACATGAAGGCTGACATGACTCATCAGGGCTCGATGACCTTCAATGCCCTCAATTCCGCCTCCAAGATTGCCAACAACGCGGGCACGCTCACCGTCAAGACGCTGACGGGTACTGCCGCTGTGACGAACGCCCAGGGTGCGACGCTCGACATGACGGGCGGCAATGCTGCGGCTGCAACCCTTGTGGGCAACGGCACCACGAAGCTCAATACGGCCAACATCACCACCAAGATCACCAATGCCGGCCAGATGACGTCGACGGGCAAGGTGCAGACGGCTGCGTTTGACCAGACGGCACAGAAGTCCGCTCTGCACAGCCTCGATGTGACGGGCCTCGTGAATGTGACGGGCGGCGAACTCGCTGCGACCGAAACCCTCACGGCTCAGACCATGCAGAATGCTGCGACGGTCAACACCAAGGATCTGACGGTCAAGGGTTCTCTCAACAACAGCAAGACGCTTACCTCCACCGGTACGGCTGACGTGACGAACTTCACGCAGACGGCTGCCGGTACGGCTAATCTTCAGGCCGCGACCCTCAAGGGCACGGGTTCGATTGCCGGTACGGTAACCGCCAAGGGCGACCTCACCTTTGCGGACGCTTCCACCTATACGGGTGAAGGTGCCATTACGGCCCAGCAGGCTTTGAACGTCAACGGCAATGTGACGATGACGAACAAGGTGACGGCCAAGGGGGCTACGACCGTTGCGACGGGCAAGACGCTCACCGCCAAGGGGCTTGATCTGCAGCAGGCCAACGTTGTCGGTACGCTTTCGAACCAGGGCGCAGCCGGTACGATTGCGGACCTCAACATGACGCGTGGTGCGAAGCTTCTCAACAACGACGTGCTTACCATCGCCACGATGTCGAATGCCGACGGCGTGACGTATACCCAGACGGGCAACGCGGCCAGCATCAAGTCGACGGACGGCACTTGGTTCTCTAACTCGACCATCAATCTTGAGGGCGGCGTGATGAACCGTTCTGCCGAAGGTCTCGGCATGGGCAACACGTACAACGTCAAGGCTTCGGGCGCTTCTCAGATTCCGGGCGGCGATCTCAACAATGATGATTGGAAGAACGGGATGTCGATCCTCACCGTGGGTTCGCTCACGCGTGACAACCTCGTGAACCTTGAAGCGGGCGGTCTTCTCGAAGTGGGCAAGATCAATCTTGACCAGGGCTCCAAGGACGGCAAGACGCTCACCCTCAACGGCGGCGCCATTGAGACGACGCTTGACCAGATGTTCGAAGGTCTGAAGGTCGAAGCCCTCAACTACGAAACGGTTGACGGCAACGGCAAGATCGAGGTTTCCGGTGCATCCGTTCTCGGTGTGTCGAAGGTCGGCGAACTTCAGCAGGAGATCAAGGATCACACGACCCTGACGGGCGGCGACATCATCTTCAAGGACTCTATCAACGTTGACCAAGTGACCAAGATCAGTCAGGCGCTCAACGATGTGTCGAGCGGCAACGTCACCGTTCACTTCACTAGCAAGACCGACAAGGTCTTCACGGTTGATGTTGCCAACTCCTTGATCACGGCCAATGATCCGACGAAGATCGTCTTTGACTCTTCTACGCTTTATGCACGTGATCCTGCCACGGGGGCTACGGGCAAGACGCTCTACGTGGGCGGTCAGGACTCCGACGGCGTGCGCATTGACGGCACGATTGGTTTCTCGAACATCGTTGAAACGGAAAAGGTCGTCATTCAGGATGGCAAGGGTCTGGCACTCGTCGGCAAGGCCGATCAGTCGCACAGCTCGCTCGTGGGCGACAACGGCTCCGTTGACGTGAAGGGTGCGGGTTCCGAACTCGTGCTCGGCACGACCTATCGCGAAAGCCTCACCGGCAAGCTGAACGCCGTCACCCTGACGGAAGGCGGCAAGCTCCTCGCCAAGGGCGGCGACTATCAGGTTGCGACCATTACGGCTACCGGGGCCGCTGTTGAAACCGTCGGCGGCAGCAAGCTCTCGACTGACGCGCTTACCGTGACGGGCGCAGGCTCCAGGCTCACTAACCAAGGCGCCATCGTTGCCAAGTCCTTTACGGACGATGCCGAAACCGCTTCGACCAACAAGGGCACGCTGCAGGTGACGAAGGCCACGACCGTGGCCGGCAACATGACCAACCAGACGGGCGGCTCTCTCACGATTGACGGTCGTCTCACGGTGACGGGCAAGCTCATCAATGAAGCCGCTCAGGTGACGCGCGCAGGTTCCACCGGCATTCAGGTGGCCGGCATCGACGTCGTCACCACGGGTACGGTGAAGAATGCGGGCGTTCTCGTCTCCACGGGCACCAACAACTTTACGAGCCAGTTCGAGAACGTCGGCCTCAACAGCCAGACGCATGTCTTCCACAATGAAGCGGGTGCTACGGTTGACCTTTCCAAGGGCGCAACCGTCATTGGCGGCGCGACGACGGCCAATGCTTCGCACGTCCGTGCCAAGGCTCCGGAAACCAGCGTGCTTAATGAGGGCACGATGAAGCTCGCCGATGTGACGGTGAACGACTTCGGTACGCTCCACAACGGCGACACGGGTCAGATCACTGCCGGCACGATTACCGTTGACACGTTCGGTGCCGTCAACAACGCCGGCGAACTGCAGGCCACGTCTGTGAATGGCGACGGCGTCTATCGCAACTCCAAGACGACGATTGCCAACACCGTTGCCTTGAACAAGCTCACGAACGAAGGCGACGCTTCTCAGGGCGAAGGCTTCAAGGTCATTGACAGCCTGAGCCTTGTCAGCGGCCTCGACAACAAGACCGACGCCCTCATTGACGCCCGCACAGCTAACGTGATGTTGGGCGACGGTTCCCAGAGCCGCAACGCCGGCATCTTCCTTGCCCGCACACTTTCCCTTGGTGAGGGTGCATCTCTTGTCAACGAGGGCGAACAGGTGATTGAAGACCTGACGCTTGGTGAAGGTGACGAAGGTGTGACCAACAAGAAGGGTTCGAGTGCCGTTCACAACAAGCTCACGATGACGGGCAGCAAGTACGTCACCGAAGCCGGTGCTACCGTTGAAATTCAGGACGTGCTCGATGTTCAGGGCGGCGTCTTTGAAAATCGCGGCAAGGCTTCCGTTCTCAAGTCCGTCAAGATTTCGGGCGAAGGCGAAGTCCATCAGTTGGGCGAAGCCGGCTCCTTCACGGTGGCCGAATCGCTCGACATGACGGGCGGCAAGTTCATCATGACGTCGGGTTCGCTCGCCGTCACGAAGGGCGTTGACTTCAAGGGCGGCGTGATCGACTTCCTCGGCCAGCAGGTCAATGACGACCAACAGGCTGAAAAGAAGCAGGTTGCGGCTTCCCTCATGCTTAAGGGCGACATTGAAGGTGCGCTCAACATCGACACCGCCAAGGTGACGGTGGGCAAGTGGACGGATGCAGCTGCGGCTTCCGCCAGGACGTCCGAAGCGCTTCCGTCTGCCAACTCCATCCTCATCGCCGACACGGCTCCGCTCAAGATCGGCACCAACGGCAAGCTCGCCGTCGGCTCCGGTGCGCGTGCCAAGGCTGAGACGATGACTGCCGGTTCCGCTTGGTTCGGCGGCGACTCGCTCTTCGTGCTCGACACCTCCAAGATGACGACCATCGAAGAGGGCGGCTCCGCAGCGCTCGTGGGCAACACCAAGGGCGACCTGACGGTTGACGCGGGTGCCAAGCTCCATGTCGGTGCGCTCGGCTGGGGTGACTACTACGTGACCAAGGACTTCGCCAAGGAGACGGTCGAAGGCTGGCAGTCCGTTAGCCCGGCTGATCCCGCCGTCAAGTTCGAAGTCAAGCAGGACAAGGACGGCAACGTGATCCTCACGGTGGGTTCCGGCGACATTCATGACAAGCTTCCTGAAGTCGGCACCGGCGGCATCGTGAACGACATCATCACGAATCCCGACCTGCGTGATCCGAACCGCAAGGACGTGATCGGCTTCATCTCCAAGGCGGTTGAAGACGGCATTATCGCCGCTGAAAATCAGGCCGAGGTGATCAACTCCGTCACGCAGATCGGCGCTGCCGGCGGTCTCATGAACCAGAACTTCACCCTTGTGGGCAATGTCATGGATCAGGTGGATCGTCACATGTCCTATGAAGACGTTCACTTCAAGAAAGGCGAAGCTCAGGCCTGGGACGGCGTGCGTCTCTGGGCGAATGCGCTCGGCCAGAAGGTCGAAGTCTCGGGTGCCGACTACACGGGCGGTTCCGCCGCGTTTGACGGTGAGAACATCGGCTTCATCATGGGTGCCGACCTGATGGCTCAGAACGGCGTGCGCTACGGTGCGGCCTTCGGCTACCAGAAGGGCGACATGGACAGCGTTGATTCGCTCGTCTCGACCTCGAACGAAGCCGATGCGTTCTCCATCACGGGCTATGCCGCTCAGCAGTTCGGTCAGTTCAACCTGATCGGGTCTCTGGGCTACACCCGAGTGGACGCCGACCTTGAACAGACGCTCCCGTCCGCCATGGACATGGGCAAGCACACGATGAACGCCAAGAGCGACATCATCACTGCCGGTCTCAAGGGCGAAATGCACTTCAAGCTCTCCGACAACGTGGCTGCCGTGCCGTATGTGGGCCTGCGTGCCGTCACCGTTCTCTCGTCCGACGATACGTCGACGATGGGCGGCAAGGACGCCTTCCACTACGACAACGACACGCTCGTGCAGTTCCAGATGCCCGTCGGCATTGCCTTTGAAGGCATGAACACGACGGCCTCCGGTTGGACTTCCCGTGGTGTGTTCGACATTTCCGTGACGCCGGTCTTCGGTGACAAGGAAGCCGACACCACGGTGACGGTCAACGGCATCAAGTCTGCCGACAAGGTCTCCTCCGACTTTGCCGACAGCGTGACCGGTGCGGTGCGCGTGGGCTTCTCCGCTGAAAAGGACAACTTCTCCTTCGGCGGTGAGCTCGGCGTCTCCGTGGGCGACATGCGTGATTCCGCCGTGACCTTTGGTCTTGGCGCTCGCTATCGCTTCTAACGGCTGATCCCTTTCCATGCTTGGGAAATACCTCCTTTCTCTGCCCTCGGCAGAGGAGGGAGGTTTTCGCCCCGGCTGGGAAGGGTTCATGGAGACAAAGATGTCGATGACGTACACCAAGGCGCAGTTCGCCGAAAAGCACAAGGAGGCCATCAGTCTCTTTCAGGCCGGGCTTGGCTACAGGGCCGTTGCCACTGCTTTGCTCCTCAATCCGTACACGGTGAGGGACTGGGCACGCAACTGGCGCTTTCAAATTCGGGCCAATGCTCCTGGGACGCCTGAAGATAGGCAGAAGGCCTTTGCAATGCGTGCCAAGGGTGCATCCCTGATGGAGATCGCTGCCGAGATCAAGTGTTCGAAAAGAACCATTCTCTCCTGGCTTTCCGAAGCCAGAAAGGATGGCGCTATGGAGGACGCGCGATGATCGGTCGTTCCTCACCACGGGGCATGATGTTCGGCTTCATGGCCGTACTCTTCGGACAGCTTGCTGTGACGGCTCAAGCGACCGAGGTCAATGTCATCTACGACAAGGCTTATCAGTCGCAGACGGACGTCAAGGCATTCTTCAGAGCGCGGGCCATGGGCACGATCATCCAGGCCACGATCTTTGCGAAGGACAAGCCTGCCGTCGAGCGGATTGCCGATCGGTTTTCCGCCACGTTCACGCGTCACGAAGACCTGCTATCCGTTCATAAGCCTGGTCCCATGACGAACCTCAACGCCCATGCAGGCGAATGGGTTGTCATGCACTGCGAAGCCGCTCACGTGCTTCAGAAGGTCAAAGATGCCGCTCCACTCACGAACGGTGCATTCGACCCAACGATCGGCACGGTGACTGCACAGTGGTCCGTCGGCTTTGGCGGAACCTCTGTTCCGTCTTCGTCAACTCTTGCCGACGCCAAAGCAAAGGTCGACTGGCGAAAGGTTGAGGTCGACTTCTCGAACGAATCGCAATCGGTCTGTCGAGCCCGCATTGAGCAGGGACAGAGTGTGGATTTGAGTGGAATCGGCAAAGTCTCGGCCATACCGTCGGCTGAAGATCAGTACGACTACGTCGGGTACTTCAAGCTCGATGCTGGCGACATTGTCACGACGAGCAGCGACAAGGAACGTCATATCGACATCAAGGGCAAGCGCTACGGCCACATCATGAGCGGTCGTACAGGCAGGCCCGCAGAAAACACATTTGCATACGTAACAGTCATTGACCATGACGGAGCGCGTGGGGACACGCTTTCTACAGCACTTTGGGTGTTGGGTGACAAAGCCTTCGACTTCTTGAAGGCGCATCCGGACATTCAGGCGCTCTTGGTCATGAAGAACGAGAACGCGGCGTATGTCACGCCGAGTCTCGCGGATCGGACGTATGTCAAAAGCGAACGACTCAAACTCAAGGAAATTGAGTGAGAGTGCGCTCGCGATTCAAGGAAAAGCGGTTATTGATTTTGGGGAAAATCATGCGAAAAATGAAATTGAATCAGAAAGCACTCCGAAGGACGGCTTCTGGAACTCCGGTGGACAATCGGATCTTCAAGCCCGCAGCCTTGGCCAAGGCGATTGCAGGTGTTTTTGTAGCCAGTTTCGCTGGGATCTCGGTAGCTGTGGAAACTGTAGAGATTGGTGGTTTGTTGTTTGAGTACAATCAATATGCTAATAGTTTCGTGCTAAAGAGTGATCTAAACAAAGAACCATTGGGAACTTGGAATTTTTCAACATCAGCTGCATTTGCGAATGGCAGTTATAGAGACATCAGTTTAGAGGGGGCACATTGGAACTCTATTGCAGGAGGGGATGGTGCTCAAAGTCAGTTTAATCATGATACATTTCAGACTTTAAGCATTAAAGGAAAAGAGGTCTTTACGAGTTTTGCTATTAACAATGCTTATGTAGAGCTTTTGAACAAAGGAACAATCGCTGTTGAAGGTATAAATAGAGGAGAAGCAATTGGTTCTGTAGCAAATAACGCAAAAGTAAACATAGAGAACGCGGGATCGTTTTATGTGAAAAGTGGTTCTGGAGTTGGAGTTCGCACATTCTTTGGCAACTTTGGTAATGGCCGGGTCAATAATCTTTACGGTGCATCAATGGAATTTGGAGGTGGCCCGAGAGACGGTGTGGAATATTTTGCTTTGCTGGCTGGTGACAATAGTTTGCAGAATGCTGGAACAATAACGTTTCGTGGATCGAGTGGTGGAGGAAATGGAGCAGGTGTTGGTGTTTTTGCCGCAGATAGCATGAGCTCCATTATTAACGCGCATGGTGGGACGATTAACGTTATTGGTTCGTCTCAAGAGTTTAGTTACGGGATTCGATCGTTCGTACACGGTTATGGCAAATTAACGATAGACAATTCAGGAACGTTCAATTTTGTTGGATTTACCAATGGAGGTTTTGCTGTTGGAGATGCTACAAACGGGAACGCTACAACCACGTTCACGAACCGCTCAGATGGTGTTATCAATATTAATAACAAAGGATTTGAGTTTACAGCCTCTGGGGCAGGTGGAACCTTTACGCTGATTAATCAGGGAACGATTAACGCCGAAGCTGAGACGTTCTTTTTGAAAGACGAAAAAATAGAAATTATTGAAACGCCAGTAGACATTATTATCTTCACACCTTCGCAAGGGCAAACCAAGACAGTCAATTTGGATTCCTTTGCTACGTCAGAGACAAATCATCATTTAGATTGGAAGTTCGACGAAAAGTGGGCAAATTGCTTGAATTGGCAGAGTGGTGGGGTATTAAACATCACTGACATAGTAGCTGGTACAAAGGAAGCGGAGCTGTACAAACAAGCCTTTGAGAAGCAATTTGGTGTAGGGACTGGTACTCGCCTTAATTTCATTGGCACACAGTCCTACCCAACAGATGCTGATAGCCGTATCACAAAACCTCAGTTTACTATCGTTCATGTGAATGAACTTATTAGCAAAGGCGAGCTTCAAAATGGTTCAATTGTTACGTCAGAAGCACTACACCATAAAGGAAAATTCACTATCGGCAATACGGGTGACATGACCCAGGACACGGGTTTCATGGGCATTCTCGGTTCATCCGGCATTACGGTAAAGGACGGCAAGACGCTGACGCTGATGGGCGCTCAGGCCTCCATGGCAATGGCCGTGGGGGCGGATGACCGCGCGGCGTCCTATGTGATGACGGACGCCCCGACGACGCTCCAGAACGGTACGCTCAATCTCGGTCACAAAGCGCTCTCGGCCACGGAAGGCACGCTTGCCGACGTGACGTTTGACCGCATGTCCACGGTGAACGTTGAGAACGGCATCTACACCCTGGCTTCCTTGAAGGGCGAAGGCACGCTCAACCTGAATGCAGGAGCCCGTACAGATGTCACGGGCGAATTGTCCGCCACTCAGGTGACGAATGCGGGCACTCTGACGGTTGCCGGCCAAACGGTGCTCGGTGCTGCGCCCGAAGGAGCTTCGACCTATGCGAAGCCGAAGGCTCAGACCTTCGTCAACGAAAACGGTGCAACGGCCAACTTGACGGGCGGCCTTGTCGTCAACGATTTCGCTACGGTGAAGAACAAGACGGGTGCGACGATCAACGCCGGTGCCGTGACGGTGGATACGTTCGGCACGATCAACAACTACGAAGGCGCAACACTTGCTTATGCGAGCGTCAATGCCGACGGCATCGTGCGCAATCTGGGCACCTTGAACGTCACGGGCACCTATGCCATCGGCGACGAAGGCGAGACGACCTTTGCGGGTGACACTAAAGTCGGCACGCTGTCGATTGGTCGAACTGCAAAGACGATGCTCATGGCGCGTGACGGTCAGGAAGCCGTTCTGCACAATACGGGCAAGACCTACGCCGACGAGCTCGATCTCGTCTCCGGTCAGGTCATGGTGGAAAAGGATTCGATCCTTGCGGGCAAGTCTCTGAAGAACGGTGCCGTGGGTTCCGACATCATCGTGTCTGCCGGCGGCACCTTCGGGTTCTCGCACGACAAGTCGAGCCTTGAGAATGCGTTGAAGAACTACACGGGCTCGAAGGCCGACAAGGCGATCCTTGCGCTCAATACCGATCTGCACTTTGGACAGGGCGGTTCGCTGACCGTCGGTGCCGTTGATGAAGCCAAGGGCACGGTGAATCTCGGTTCGGACGCTCTTCTGCTTCTCGGCACAACGCAGCTCCACGGTGAAGCCTTGCTCAACGGAGAAAGCGCCCAGCATCTGCACGTGGAAGACGGCGCCGTCATCGCCATGACGGACGATCTTCTTTGGGGCAACCACTATCTCATGAAGGGGTTCGACGCCGCTTCGACTGGCGAAATCCTGAAGGTGGGCGTGCTTGACAAGGATGGCAAGAAGCTCGAAACCCAGTCGAACGACAAGGGCATCTTCGTGACCGTCGGCTCCGACAACATCCTCGACAAGGACAAGTCCTACCGCCTCGTGAATCAGATGAACTGGCTTCTGGACGGTCGCCAGGATCTCACTTCCGTGCATGGCGATGTGGCTTTCCTCACCAACGCATTGGTTGACAAGAACGGGGCCTTAGCGACGAATCGCATGGAAGCTCTTGCTGCAGATTCGAGTGCCATGGCCGAAACGCAGCGCATGGGTGCTCAAGTACAGACGACGATGCTCGATCATGCTTCCTCGGCACGAAAGGGTTATGGAACCTTCTGGGTTGACGGGATCTACTCGAAGACCGATAGCGGTGACTTCACGCGCTCGACGGGCGCCTACGACTACGAAGCCGACACGACGGGTTTTGCGTTCGGTGCCGATCTGCCCATGGGCGACGACACTTGGCGTCTGGGCGCGGCTTTCTCGGCGCAGCGTGGAGACCTTGACGGCAGCTACGGTCTTTCGTCCGACATCGAGGGCTACGGCTTCTCGGTCTATGGCGGCAAGACCTTCTCCACTGGTCTCAATCTCTCGGGAGCGCTCACGTACATGACGGCCAATCATGAAGTCGATGCGTACAACCTGGGAAAGGTGAAGGCCAACATCGACGCCGACATGTGGGTGCTCGGTGCCCGCATGAGCATGCCGTTCGGACAGAACCGCGTTTGGATGACGCCGTACCTTGGTGTGGATGTCATGAAGCTCACGCAGGACGGCTTCACGTCCTCGTGGTCAGGAATGGACGCCTTCCGCTACTCGGATGTTGATGCCACGATCGTGCGCACGCCCGTTGGCGTAAGGGCCGGTACCTTCATGCCGCTTGAACTCTTCGGACGTTCGGGCACGGTCAACTGGGATGCGGACATCTCCTTCATCCCGCAGTTCGGTGACAAGGATGCGGACTTCAAGGTTTCCGGCATTTCGAACGGTCATTCCGACGGCATGAGCGCCGAGTTCGTGAACGACTGGCTGAGTCAGGCCAAGTTCGGCATGAGCTATCAGGGGGCTGCAGGCTCCTTCGGTCTCTACTACGCCGTTGAGAAGGGGGACGTTCGTGACTGGTCGAACAGTGTGATGGCCAAGGCATCGTTGTTCTTCTAATTTCTACTCCGTTCAATGACAACATGACCGACCGTAAGGCGGGTTGATTCCGCCTCGAATCCGGCACCACAACGACCGCCCGAGCGTGCAGAAGCGCTTGGGCGGTTTGCTTTTGGCCGAAGGAAAACGCGTTAGGAAATGTCTATCGCTCAATAGATTAGCGGATTTCCGAAGGGAATCCCGTAATTCTTCAGGAAAAACCCAGGTGTCGAAATAAAAGAGTCTGCCTATCAGACAGGCGTTTGTAACGGATTGTTGTACCAAAATGACTTTCTTGGATTTCGTCGCCTGTGCACGCACTTTTTGCAAGGTGATTTACAAAAGTTACAAACTAAAGTTGCGCAGGTGCACGTGGTGAAAACCCTTAGATTTGATATAGATCAAGCTCTTGGGGGGGGGCTGGGTAGCCTGTCAGGTGCACTTTCTCGTCATTTCGGGAGAGGCAGGACCAAACCAACCATTATTTGGAGTAAATCATGAATCGCGTTTTCAAGACCAAGTGGAGCGTGGCTCATCAGGAGTACGTCGTCACAGACGAAAAGCATACGACCAAGACCAAGTCGACGAAGAGCGCCGTGGCGTTGGCTGTGGCAGCCATGATGTTCGCCGCCGGTACCGCTTCGGCTTCCTTTGTTGACACAAGCTTTGTCGCAGACAATCCCTTCGTGTTCCAGCAGGCCAAGAAGTCGTTTGAAACGGCTGAATACCAGAAGAACTGGGGCCTCTCTGCCATGAAGGCTTCTTCGGCTTATGCGCTTGGCTATCATGGCCAGGGCGTCAAGGTCGGCATGATGGACTCCGGCTTCCTGACGACGCATCAGGAACTTTCCGGTGATCGTTGGCACACCGTCAAGGCTGAAGGCAACTACTCTCAGAGTGGCGAACGTTATCCCCAGTACGCATACGGCTCCAAACCCAAGGATCCTGTCAAATATAACAAGGGCGATAAATTCTCGGTTGATGGCGCCTACAACCCAGACTTCAACGACAACCACGGCACGGGTTGCGCCGGTGTCTATGCTGGTAACCGCGATGGTGTCGGCATGCACGGCGTAGCTTGGGGTTCCGAGTTTTATTCGGCTAACACCGGCGGCACGGACGACACCAACTACGGTCCCTTCCCTGATTACAACTTCTTCAAGGCCGGCTACGACGCTCTGGTCGCCTCTGGCGTCAAGATCATTAACAACAGCTTCGGCACCAATCTGAAGCAGGTTGACGAAAACGGCAACATCCTCGACTACTACCACAGCGGCCCCGAACTCACGACCGTCAACGACATCGAATACGAATACTTCCTCTTCAAGAAGCAGTACAACAATAACGACGCCGATCCTGAACTCAAGGGCAAGAGCTTCGTTGATGCGGCTTGGGATGCCGTGAAGGACAAGGACGTCATTCAGGTCTTCACGAACGGTAACAACGACCGTGCCAACCCGTACCATCGTGCGCTCTATCCGTATTTCAACCCTGAAGCTGAAGCCCAGTGGATCGCCATTGCCGGCCTGCGTCAGATGGACAAGAACACGGATCCTGACAACTACAAGCTCGAAGCCAACTTCAATGAGGCCGGTTACGCCAAGTACTGGACGCTCTCCGGCCCGGGCCAGAACGGCTATACGGCCAACAAGGCCGGCAACAACGTCTATGGCAGCTACAGCGGCACGTCCATGGCTGCTCCGTTCATCTCCGGCGCCTTTGGTGTTCTGGCCTCCCGTTATCAGGACATGAGCGCCGTTCAGGTTCGTGAAGTTCTGCTGACGACTGCCAACCACAAGAATGCCGACGGTAGCGACATGATCGGTTGGGCCAATGCTGACGGCAAGACGCCTGCCGAAGGTGAGGTCTCCGATCGCATGGGTTGGGGCGTGCCTGATCTTGAAAAGGGCATGTATGGTCTTGGCCAGTTCCTTGGTCACTTCGATTACAACCTAAAGAAGGGTCATACTGACGTTTGGTCGAACAACATCACCCAGGTTGCTCTCGAACAGCGTGAGCGTGAAGATATCGCCTGGCTGAAGTCTGCACTGAAGAATGCCGATCAGTTCAAGTTTGATGGCTCCGAAAGGATTGACCTCTCTAAACTTAAGTTCAATATTTCTAACGATCCTGCCGACTATAAACTCACAAATACCAGCACTGGCGAAGCCAATAAGGATGGCAAGGAACATAACTATGACCTCGCTGGTATCAAGGACAAGAACATCTCGCTTGAAGATGCAAAGAAGTGGCGTCTTGAGTACTACACGAAGCGTGCCGAAGCCATCATTAATAAGATCAATGGTGGCCTCTACGACGGTTCTCTCACGAAGAGCGGCGAAGGTACGCTCGTCCTGACGGGCGACAACGATTACGACGGCAAGACGACTGTTGCCGGCGGCACGCTTCTCGCCTTCTCTGAGTCCATCGGTACCGACCATACGGTTACTGTTGGCGACAAGGGCACGTTCGGTGTGCTGTCCGCCTACAACGATACGTTCACGCAGAAGGGTCTGCTGAACAGCCAGAACAAGGACGAAGACAAGCTGAACATCGTCATCAAGGACGGCGGTACGCTTTACATCGACGGCGCTTCTGACGTCAAGGTTCAGGGCGTTACGTTTGAAGGTGAAGGCGCCAAGAACGTCAAATTCGGTCTTGCCGGCGCTGATCATAACAAGCTGATTCAGGTTTACAACGGCGAAGGTTCTTCCGTTGCCGGTTCCTTCGCGTCTGACTCCGCTCTCGCACTTGAACAGTCCGATCTTAAGAAGGGCGAAGACTTCGTCGACTCCCTCTTCTTTACGGTCGACAGCGCCACGCTTTCTACCGACAAGAAGAAGATCGAAGTTTCGATGAAGCGTGATGAAGGCGTCACGTTCCAGTCCTTCGCCAACGGCGCCAACCAGAACAGCATCGCCAGTGCCATCGCTGCTTCCGGCAACACCCTGATGGGTGAGCTTCTCGCTGCGTCCGACAAGAGCCAGCTCGAGTATGTCTACTCCACGCTCGACGATGACTTCTATGTCACCGCCCGCAACGCCCTCGTGACGAACGCCACGCAGGTAACGCGCGCCGTCATCGATCAGGCCTCCGGCATGGGTGAAGGCCGCCGCGCTGAGTTCGACGAAGGTCGTGCTCATGTCTGGGCTACTGGTATGGGTCGCTGGGGTGAGGCCGACGGCAATGCCCACAGCCTCGACGTCGACTTCACGGTCGGCATGGTCGGTGCTGAATTCAACGTCTGCCAGGCTACGAAGCTCGGTGCCTTCTTCGGCTACGGCGACACCGACTACAGCGGCGCTCAGGGCAAGATCGACGGTGAAGACAAGCACTTCGGCATCTACGGCTTGACCGACATCGGCAACATCTCGATGACCTACGGCATTGCCTACACTGACGAAGATCGTGATACCACGCGCCACCTCGGCGGCGTTGCGACGAGCCACAGCGAAAACGCTTCCGTCCTTCAGGGCTTTGTTGAAGGTGCGTACAACTTCGACCTCGGCGTCGCCAAGGTCTCCCCGTACGTCGGCTTCACTTGGGCCCGCGTTGAGACCGATGACGTCGTTGACGGCGCTCTTGACCACAACTTCAAGACCGAAGGCGTGAAGGACGACATCCAGATCGCAACGATCGGTGCCCGTACCTCCATGCCGTTCACCATGGGCACGATGCCGGTCGCCGTCAAGGCCGACCTTGGCTACTCGCACTTCTTCGGTGACAGCGACGGTGTTGCTCGTGTCCAGATGGGCGAAGGCGGCCAGTTCGCCACGATCGAAGGCTCCGACCTCAAGGGGCAGGTCAACTTCGGTCTCGGCATCGTCGGCAAGGTTGCCAAGCATGCGACCGTTGGCGTGTCCTACACCGGCGCCTGGGGCTCCGATGTTGACTCGCACGGCATCATGGGTAACCTCCGCATCAACTTCTGATGATCTGAGGACGTGACCCGATAGGTCATCGGGTCGCACGGTACCGACCGAACTCGCAGTCGGTCGGTACCTTTCTCAAGCGTCTTGCCATGAGGATGCTTGCGAAAGGCAGTTGGTCCTGCTTGGGTTGCAGACTCTCGCTTGCAACCATTTGCGCCCTGTCGGCATCCGTCGACAGGGCGTTTTCTCTAGTCCAAATCGGGAAAGCATGCGAGGGTGGTGGCAATTAGAGGCGGCGTACTGCCGCTGTATAATGATGGCAGTTTTGTTGCGATTTTTCCTTCAGTCACGGCAAAACTGTTCGAACGTCTATAGCTATGGAGATATCATCGATATGAAGGCTGATATTTTAATTACCCCCCCCCATGCCCAATTAATGGGGGCTAATAAAGTTAGTCTGAAAAAGACGCTTTTGTGCGTTGCCACGGTTTCGGCCTTAACCATGATTGCAGGCGGTGCGGCTGCCGCAACAAACGAATATTCATTGCAGTACAACGGCATTGGCGTGAAGGCCGAGTATGCCGACTACGCTTCGGAACACCGCCACTTTTTCATTGGTGGCAACTTTGTCAATCATGGACCAACAGAGAAAGAATCCGGATACACCGATTACTACTACAACGCTGTCGACCGCTACGGCGACCACACTGCCGACCCCAACAACGTTGAAAAGTACAACACGATCGGTGACATTTCATTGACGTATACGGAAAGCACTTTCCGCAACGCAATCGCCGATGAGACGCTGGCGGCTCCCAAGGATTTTGAAATCTATGGCGGCGGCTTGGTGTTTGGTTCCGTCGGCAGTGGTGATCAACTCGGTGGCAACCAGGCCAATGTCAAGGGCGATGTGAATCTTGTTTTCCAAGATATTACGAACCGAAAACATGAAAACGATGAGGGGCTTCAGGGCTTCGTTGTGTTTGGCGGAGGCGCTATTCAAACGAATTTTGGCAGAGCGATCCTCGAAGGCAACACTCACATCACGCTGAAGAATGTCAATAGCCCCGTGAGCGAAGTCATGGGGGGCGGTTTGGTCAGTGGCGGTGGCCTGAGGGAATCCGAGGCGGACCCTTATCGCCCTAAGACCAATGCAGATGCAAGCGTTAAGGGCAATGTGACGATCGATGTGTCTGATTCGACCCTGGGAACCATCGCCGGCGGCGGCGATGTGACCGGTGACGGCACGACCACCGACGCCAAAATGAACATTGAGGGAGATGTCACCATCAATGTGAAGAACACCACGCTCAAGCTGGGTGGCGTTGATTTCGACTACGGCGTTGTGGTGGGAGGCTCCTTTGCTACGCAAAAGGGCGTGGCAAATCTCGAAAAGGGTGTCACGATCAATGTCCAGAACTCCACTATGGACTTGCTGATCGGCGGTGGCGGCACAGCAGACGAACTGTATCCGGATGATGGCGACAGGGTCAGCGTGGCCGGTCATTCCGCCGTTGTGAAGGGAGACGTCAATATTACGCTGGATGGGACGGCGGTTAGCCATACGCTGCTCGCGGGCGGCTATTCCGACAGCGGTTTCTTCGGCATTAAATATAATCCTCAGGATGGAGAGTACGGTGATGCTGACGTCAAGGGCAATGCCACCGTCACGCTCAAGAACGGCTCGTCCGTCAAGACCGTCTACATGGCCGGCTACGGCAAGGGTGCCGACGTGGAGGGTGATTCCACGCTCATCATCGTGGACCCGACCGTCAAGGTTCTTGAAGGCGGCGTGATTTATGGCCAGGGCGCTGTTGTGGATGGGGCGTACACGAGCACAACCGGTTCTTCGACGCTAGCTTTCGGTACGCCGGATCAAGCCTACGTTGGCGACTTCAAGGCCGCTTTCCAAGACTTTGACGTAGTGACGGCTTCAAAGAACTCCGTTGTGAATCTTGGCGTCATTGACAATGACAAGCATGGTCGCGTCACGGAGAAAGGCACGGAAAGCTGGCTCAAGTTCTCCGGTGCCGGCACGTTTGTAGCCGACATTGATATTTCGAACAACAACAATCTCTGGATCAACACGGCCTTCAACGCAAAGAACGTGAAGGTCAATGGTGCGCAAATCACCATCGGAAAGGGCGGTACGCTGACGGCTGAGAATCTTGGCGGCACGGGTTCCATTCTGATTCAGTCGGAGGGCGTCCTTTCGACCACCTCCAACCAGATCTTCACGAATGCTCTCAATGCGGATGGCTTGAACATCGATGCGGGTGCACTCAAGTACAACGGACTCGTATTTGAAGAGGGCGGTACGCTTACGCTGACCGACGGCAAGTACAACATCGTTTACGCGAAGAATGCTCAGTCCATTCTGAACACGGGCAAGCTTGAATTTACCGGCACCTTGGTCGATATTACCGGCGAAGAGTTGCCCAATCTCGACCTCGACAAGACGCCTGAGGACGTCACTCTCGGCGGTACGGATCTCAACGCCACCGCAGATCAGAACGGCACCGTCACGGTGGACAAGACTGTGGGCGGCAAGACGCTCGTCGTGGACGGCGGCAGCAAGGTTCAAGTCTCTCAGGATAAGACACTAACGCTGGTCGGTGGTGCAGATGCTTCGGGCGAGCTCATCACCTTCAAGGACGCCACGGGCGACACGACCGTGACGGCTTCCGGCGAAAAGGGCGGCGTCACGCTTGGCAGCGAATCTGACCAAAAGGCGGGCACGCTTTCCGCGACGGTCAATCTGACGCAGAAAGCGACGCTGACGGCTCAGAACGGTGCTTTTACGGTCGAGGCTGTCAAGGCTCAGGATGCTAATGTTGCTGTCAACAGTGCAGAGCTGATTGTCAACAAGCTTGAGATGTCGGGTACGTCCGCCATTTCGTCTAATGCCACCGGCAAGACGAAGGTTGCCGAACTGTCCTTTGGTCAGGATGGTACGACCACCGTTACGGGTGCCGTTTCCGCCGACAAGATCGTGGCTCAAGGCAATGCCACCATCAACATCGGCAAGACCGGCGAGGATGGCGAACGCGGCGATCTGACGATCGGCGAAGGCTCGATCAAGGGGCTGACGTTCTTCCTCGACCCGACCTGGGTGGACGGGCAGGAAGTGACCGATGCTTCCCGTCTTGTGCTCAATCAGACCACGCTTGACGGCAACGTCATCGTGGGTGAAAACAGCTACGTCGTGCTCGGAACCGACACCGATGCCGATTTCGTGAAGCTCTTCGCCGACAAGACCCTTACTTGGGGCAACGGCGAAGGCAAGACGCTGGCTGCCGCCTACGTTGCTAAGCCCATCGATGTTACGGCGGGCTCTCTCGTCGTTGATGGCACCCTGACCTCCGCGCCTGCGAATGAAGCAGCCGGTACAGTGAAGTTCGCCGCAGGTTCGGTGTTGGTGGCCGATGTGACCGACCTCACCACGGACAAGGCACTCATTACCGGCACGACGTTCGACGTTGCTGATACGTCCAAGGCCGTCATCATCGGCAAGCTGAAGAATGGCGAAACGTACAAGCTTACGACTGTTGCTGGTGCCACTTTCTGGAATACGGAAGAAACGTTGGTTGCAGGCAACAAGCTCTGGGACTTCACGGTCAACGATGACGGCTCCTTCACGACCAAGCTCACGGATGCCGCACTCGTCTACGGCGACCTGATGCAGGGGCATGAACTTGCCAACGCCGCCACTGAAGCCGGCAATGCCTACGGAAACGAGCTTCTGACGGAGACGGAAGGTTTGTCCAATGCGGCAATTGCCGCACGCTTTGACGCCGCGATGAACACTGCGGGCGCTGCCGCCGTCTTCACGACGGCCTACGACCGCGCGTCTGAATTGCGCGACGCCGTTCGAGGCGAAGCCCTTGAGGGCGAAGGCAACCGTCTGTGGGCTCAGGTGACGGGCGGCAAGACGAAGCTCAACGGCCTTTCCTCCGGCGCTCAGTCCATTCATGTCGACACCGATGCCTACGGCCTCGTGGTGGGCGGTGACGTCGCACTCTCGAACGGCGTCCTCGGCGCAGCCTTCACGGCTGGCACCGGCGACAGCGAAAACGACGACGTGGGCGTCAAGGACGATTTCGACTTCTACGGTCTCTCTGTCTACGGCAAGACCTCTGTGGGCGGCATCGACCTTCTCGCCGACGGTTCGATGACCTTCGTGAAGTCTGATCTCACGATGGGCGGTGTAGCCGACGTCGACACCGACACGACGACCGCCGTCTACTCGCTCGGCGTGCAGGCTCAGCGCACTTGGGACTACGTCGTTGCAATCACGCCCTTCGTCGGCATGGACATCTACCATGTCCGCGGTGACGGCTACGACAACGGTCACGGCGCTCAGGTTGACGACGCCCATGCGACCGCCGTCGAATTCCCGATCGGCGCAACGATCGCCAAGGCATTCGAGACGAACGGCTTCAAGCTGAGCCCGAACTTCTCGTTCGCCGTGGTTCCGACCGTGGGCGATCGCGACATCGACAGCAAGGTGCGTTTCGCAGGTGCTGAAAGCACCTACAACTTCACCTTCGCCGACGATGTCAAGGTCCGCACGAACCTTGGAGTTGCCGCCGAGAAGGACAACTTCCGCTTCGGCCTCAATGCCGGCTATGACTGGGGCAACGAAGAGCGTTCGGCCACGAAGCTCATGCTCAATGCGCAGTATCGATTCTGATTGACTGCGTTGTGCAACAGGCTTGCTCGTTGACGTGAGCTTGTTGCATCAAGACAAAACCGCTCGGCGAGGGTGACCAGCCGGGCGGTTTTGCATGGGCATCTTCTAGCTATCCTGGGCCACGACCTTTCGTTCGACGCCGTCCTCGGTCAAGCGGAAACGCTGCCATTGGGCATCTTCTTCCATCTTGAGGGCATGCGCAGCCTTGACGAAATCTTCAACCGAGACAACGCGCCAGATGCCCTCGACAAGATCGAGCGCTTCGCGAACAAGGTCGAGATTACGCTGGCCGTTCTCGGTCACCTCCGGCTCCTTGGCAAGGAGATGCATGGCTTCGCGAAGTCGGGTGGCGATGGCTTCGCCGTTCTCGACATGCTCGCAAAGCGATTCGCCAAAACGCAGAACCGAGTAGAGCTCGCAGCGATCCTGCCAGTCGTCGGATCCCATGTACATGCGCAGAAGCGCCGCGTCGTGCTTTTGCTTCAAGGCTTGGATGCGGGATTCCGGGACTTCCAGCTTGTGCATCAATCCGACGGGAATGCGACCCGTCGTAGGGCGGTATTTCTTGTTCTTGCGGGGAGATTTGGACTTGGGCATGGCTTTGAAGGCGCGGGCGTTGGATTGAGCTTGCAGGATGGATGAGGGACGCATTGAGCGGCATGCTCCGCTAGAATGCGAACTGCGGAGTGAGCGTTGCAAGCTCGCCTGCCTCCACGTTGG
>UMGB01057997.1_pt1 | contig 23932 bp, 10 predicted proteins | sample 1965161 | NCBI WGS metagenome assembly UMGB01 (sample SAMEA4836060, study PRJEB28245) | human gut metagenome | biome: gut microbiome; material: fecal sample | place: Denmark | collected 2008
ACGGCGCGGCATGCAGTTCGTCTGGAGCGCGGACGGGAAGCACTGGCAGGACGTGGCGGAAGGAATGGTCTTTATGCGGTGCGACTTCGGTGCTTGGAAATACATGTACAAGCCGCGTCTGATACAAGACCGGCAGGACGGAAGGTTGCACTGTTTCTGGGACTTGGACCCGGAAGGCAGCGCGATAGGCTATGCTTCATCCGCCGACCTGGTAAAATGGACGCCCCAAGAATACTTTATGGGCACGGAGCAAGGCAAGTTTGCCGTGAAAGACGGGCGTATGCCGGTGACTGACACGGTACAAATCGGCGACAAGACGATTGCGGGGTATGCCCTGAAAGTATCCTACGGCATATTGGAAGGCATGGAACGCCATGGCATATACCGTTCTGCCCTCAATGCCCAGAGGGGCGAGCGTGCCGAGCACGACGCGGCCCGGTTTGCCGGACTGCAAACGGTCAATGCGCGGATTACCGTGGACGAAGGCCGGGCGAAACCCATCAGTGAGAACCTGATTGGCGTGTTCTTTGAAGACTTGAATTACGCAGCCGACGGCGGACTGTATGCCGAACTGGTGCAGAACCGGGATTTCGAATACTCCGAAGCCGACGGCAACAAGGACCGGAACTGGAACAGTCGCTACGCGTGGAGCGTGGAGGGCGAGGGCATGGCATTCGACGTGTCTACGGATCAGCCCGTCCATCCCAACAATCCCCATTACGCCGTGCTCAACGTGGCGCAGCCCGGCAGCGGCTTCACGAATACGGGATTCGACGGCATCGCGGTGAAAGAAGGCGAGAAGTACGACTTTTCGCTTTTCACCCGTACACCGGACGGCAAGGGAGGCGGAAAGGCCGTGGTACGTCTGGTCGACCCGCAGGGAAAGACTGTGGCCGAGACCACCGTCAAGCTGTCCTCCAAAACCTGGAAGAAACGGGAAGCCGTGTTGAAAGCCACAGCCACCGTCGCGCAGGCCCGGCTCGTCATCATCCCGCAGTCTGCCGGACGGTATGCCCTCGACATGATTTCACTGTTCCCACAAAAGACGTTCAAGGGACGGAAGAACGGGCTTCGCGCCGACTTGGCGCAGGCCATTGCCGACATCCGTCCGCGTTTCGTCCGCTTCCCCGGCGGATGTCTGGCCCACGGGGACGGGGTGGACAACATCTATCATTGGAAAGAGACCATCGGCCCGTTGGAAGCCCGAAAACCGGCGGCCAACATCTGGCGTTACCACCAGACGCGCGGCTTGGGCTACTTCGAGTATTTCCAGTTCTGCGAGGACATCGGTGCCGAACCGCTGCCGGTCGTGGCCGCAGGCGTGCCCTGCCAGAACTCCGGTATCGGAGGCCCGAGCCATCACTCTAAAGATATTGTGACAAGCCTTGGGCAACAGGGCGGCATCCCGATGGAGGAGATGGGGCAGTACATACAGGACGTGCTCGACCTGATTGAATATGCCAACGGTGATGCCAAAACCACACGGTGGGGACGCGAACGGGCCAAGGCCGGACATCCCGAACCGTTCAACCTGAAATACATCGGACTGGGCAACGAAGACCTCATCAGCCGTGTGTTCACGGAACGGTTTACGATGATTTATGAAGCCATCCGGGCCAAATATCCCGACATTGTGGTCATCGGCACGACGGGACCGTCCTGCGAAGGAACAGACTACGAAGAAGGTTGGGCCTTGGCCGACCGTTTGAAACTGCCCATGGTAGACGAACATAATTACAACACACCGGGATGGTTCATTTACAACCAAGATTATTACGACCATTATGACCGTCATAAGTCCAAGGTCTACTTGGGGGAATATGCGGCCCATGCCCCGGGACGTCCGAGCAATATCGAGACGGGATTGGCAGCGGCTTTGTTCCTGACTTCGGTAGAGCGCAACGGCGATGTGGTGAGCATGACATCATACGCTCCGCTCTTGGCCAAGGAAGGGCATACGCAATGGAGGCCGGATTTGATTTACTTCAACAACACAGAAGTGAAACCCACTGTGGATTATTACGTGCAGCAAATGTACGGGCAGTATGCCGGAAATGAGTACCTGCCCTCTACGCTGACGGTGGATAACCGGCGGCATGATGTGCGTAGCCGCGTGGGCGTTTCCGTGGTGAAAGACGGCGAAAGCGGCGACCTTATCGTGAAATTGGTGAACCTGCTCCCGGTGGCGGTCAAAACGGATGTGGAAATCCCGTCGTTGGCCGGACATCAAGCCGTAGGGCAGAAGACCGTCCTTTCGGGGCGCCCGTCCGACACGAATGCCGTACCGGTGGAAAGCGCAATGGAAATAGGGGAGAAGTTCCCCTATGAAATGCCGGCCTATTCCTTCACGGTTATCAGGATAAAACGCGAATGTAAGTAGATGTCTCGATAACGAAAGGGATAAGACAGAAGAACAAAAGGACAGAATATTTTGGCTTGCACAGCCTTTTGTCCTTTTGTTCTTCTGTCTCATTTTATCGTTTTGTCAATCTGTCAATCCCACCCTTACGAGAATCGCGTATTTGCCCTTTGGTCCGAAGCCGGAAATAAATAAGGTATTCTCGCGAGGGCGGGATTTTAACTTGCTGTAAGCATAGACTTGTTTTTACTTTCTTTCTGTCCGGCAGCAAGGAAATAGATGCGGAAGGAAGCGGTCGGCCTGTCAGCCGGACGCGAATATCCGGAACACTTTGATTCCGTTTTTGCGAAACGGATTTTCTTCAGATAGCGTCTGAAGCCCCCCTCAAAGGGCATTTTCCTGCCTCTTTCAGCCTCCGGATTCCCCTTTCGGAAGAGTTTGGGCACACAACATGCTGAGAATGAAAAATCGCTTTCAGCCGAACGATTTACCGTTCGGCTGAGAAAAATACACGAATATGCAGGATTTATGCCATAATATTGTATTTATACCGTATAAATATACAGAAAAAAGACCTGAAAAGCCCTTTTTCTCTTATTCTTGAAATACGGGAATTCCGGAAAAACTGTCTTTTTGACAGCTTAAAGTCCTCTAAAACGTACAAATGTAAGTCCCTCCAAACGCTTCACCCATATCTGAAGTATTCCTTTTGCAACTGCGTCTTAATATCCTTGCGTGCCAATAAGATATGCTGTTCCACGGTACGCTTTGAAACAGACAATTCACGGGCGATCTCGGAAGGGGTGAGGTTCTCAAAAAAGGACAGGCAATACGCCTTGCGCCGCTTTTCCGGCAGGGCAAACACCAAACGGTCGAACATCAGTTTCAATTCCTTGAAAGATACTTTTTCCTCCGTCGTGTCTTGCAAGGCCTCCTGCGTGTAAAACAGTTCGCCCCACACGTCATTCTCCTTGCGGTATCTTCGTTGGCGGTCGGCCATCAGGTTACGTGCCACCTTGTAAGCCAAGGACACCACAGCCTCCGGACTTATGAAATCCTTATGCTTCCACAGTCTCTCAAACACATCCTGCACCACGTCTTCCGCCTCGTCGGGACGATCGATGCGGGATGCGATATAATGCTTCAAAGCTTCCTTTTGCCGTACGTAACACGCGGCCAGTCCTTTTTCGTCGTTTCTTACTTCCATGGCACATCATTTGATTTCTACCACAAAAGTAGCCTAATGACAGACGACGGAATGGGATGATTTCAGCCGATTGTTACGTCATTTTGCGCCTTTCCTTCTTTTTCCCTGAACTGTGTCGGCGTCATGCCGAACTCTTCCTTGAAATGCAGGTTGAAATACTTGATGGTGTTGAATCCCGTGAGGTCCGCTATTTCGTTCACGCTGCATGTGGTGGCCTTCAGCAACTGGGCTGCCCGTTTCAACCGGATGGAACGGATGAACTGCAAGGGCGTGACGTTGACAATGGCCTGCATTTTGCGGTTCAACTGGGTCTTGCTCATCCCCACGTCCAAGCTCAGGTCGCCCACGGAATATTCCGGATTGCTGATGTTCTTCTTGACGGATTCCAAGGCTTTCTCCATCAGCTTCTCGTCTATCGAAGTCGTGGTGATGGCCTCGAAAGACACGTCGATGGACTTGCGGAACATCTTTTGCCGCCGTTCTTTCTGCTCGATGAGTTGACGGATGCGCACTTGCAGCATTTCCCAGTTGAACGGTTTCGAGATATAAGAATCCGCTCCTGCTTCGTATCCCCCGATGCGCGAATCATCGGAACTGCGGGCCGTAAGCAGGATGAACGGGATATGTGAGGTCTGTATGTCGCCTTTCAGCCTGCGGCACAGTTCCATGCCGTCCATGCGGGGCATCATCAGGTCGGACACAATCAAGTCCGGCAACTCCGTCCGTGCCGCCTGTTCGCCCTCCACGCCGTCTCGCGCTTCCACCACACAAAAGTCCTTTTGCAGTTGCTCCACCAGGAAATGACGAAATTCGTCGTGGTCCTCCACCACCAGGATCTTCTTCCGTCCCGTCTCCGTGGGCGGCATGTCGTGGATTTCGCTCTCTTCGTCCCGGTATTCCGCCTTTTCTTCTGCCGCAGGTGCCGTCCCTCCGCCATGCAGGTCGGTCGGGATATACAGGGTGAAGGCCGTGCCTTCTCCCGTCCGACTTTCCACCGTGACCTTTCCTTCATGCAGCTTGGCGTACTCGCGCACCAGATGGAGACCTATACCGCTGCCTTGCCCGGCCGATTGTCCCTCCGTGGCTGTCTGATAGAAACGGTCGAAAACGAAGGGCAAATCCTTTTCCGCAATGCCGCATCCGGTGTCTTCCACCCTGATTGCCGCATACGGCCGTCCGTCTTCCGATACCTTCTCCAGCGTGACCCGTACCTGTCCGTGCGCGGAGGTGAATTTGAAGGCATTGGAAAGCAGGTTGTTGAGCATCTTATACATCTTGTCGGAATCGTAATTCATGAAAAGACGTTCCACCTTAGGCTCGAAGGAAAGTTCTATCTCACGGCTTGCCGCCAAGTCGGTGAACTGCCTGACTGCTTCTTCCAAGAAAAAGACCATGTCGTTCATCTTCAACCTGAGACGCTCGCCCTTCATTTCCAATTTACGGAAATCGAGCAACTGGTTTACCAGATTGAGCAGGCGGCGCGCATTATTGTAAATAGGTTCCAACTTCTTTTTCAGCTCCGGTTCGCCCGTATCGTGGATGAGTGCCCCCAAAGGCGTAAGAATCAGGGTGAGGGGAGTGCGGAACTCATGGCTGATGTTCGTGAAGAAGCGGAACTTCATCTGGTCGAGCTCTTCGCGCTGTTTCCGTTCGTTGGCTTCTTGAGCCATCCGGATTTTGAGCTGTGCCCGCCTCCGGAACCTTCTCCACGACCAGACCATCAAGCCGGCAGCCAGCACGACGTACACCGCGATGGCCCATGCCGTCGCCCAAAACGGTGGCGCAATGGTAATGGTTATTTCGGCCGGTGTCTTCCCCCAAATCTTGTCCCCGTTGGCGGTGTAGACCACGAATTTGTACTCGCCGGGCTGTAATCCGGTATAGGTGGCGCGTCCGCTCCCGTCGGCCACCACCTCGTTCCACTCCTTATCGTAATTCAGCAGTTTATACTTATAGTAAGTGTGCGAAGGGTTGACATAATTCAGTCCTGAAAATTCTATCATGACGAAATTCTCGTCGTGGCGGAGCCGGATTTCCGACGTTCGGTCCACGGTCTGCGTCAGAATCACATGCCCGTTGTATGCCTCGTTCACTTTCAACGGGTTGTTGAACAGATAGAAACGGGTGAAGACGGGATGGTTGTCGCTTCGGTCGTATCGGATTTCCGAAGGATTGAAATAATTGAATCCGTGGGCCCCGCCGAAGAACAAGAGTCCGGACCGGGTTTTCAAAGCCGCATTCTCATAAAACTTGCCGCCTTGCAACCCGTCGGTTTCCCCATAGCTCACCACGGAAAATCCTTTCCCGGCAGGGTCTTCACGAGGTGCGATTTTACAAAGTCCGTTCAACGTGGAAGCCCATACCATTCCCACGTTGTCCTCCAACAAGGCCGTGACAGCATTGTTGGGCAGTCCGTCGAACTCGGTCAGCACCGTGGCCTCCTTGTGGCGAGGGTCAAACACCAAGATGCCGTCTTCCGTCCCGAACCATTCCACGCCGTGACGGTCTTTCAGCATGCAGAAATATTTGGTGTCGGCATACCGCTGTTCTTTCAGAAAAGCCGGAATCCACACGCTGTCTTTCTGCGTGTCGTAATAGTAGATGCCGCTGTTGCCCAAAGCGGCGAACGTATGGCCGTCCACCGGATAGAAGGCATGAACCACGGCGTATGAACGGAGTTCGGGATGACGGTCGTGCAACATATAGGCAATCTTTCCCGTGGCCGGATCGAAACGTCCGACCCCGCCGGTCACACTGGCCCAATAACGGCCTTCGCTGTCTTCGTACAAAGCACGGGATATGTTCTGGTTAGGGTCTTGTTCCCAATTCACCGTAGAACGGAGAAGGTTACGGACCTGTCCGCCCTCGATGCAATAAAAACCGTGAAGGAAGGTGCCCACCCATATACGTCCGCCCTTGTCCTTAAAGACGGAAAGGCAAATGTCATTCGGTTCGGCCTTGAATACTTGCTCCATCGCACCGGTAGACGGCCGGAAACGGAAGAGGCCGAAAACGCCTCCGATAAGTACAGACCCGTCGGCATCCTCCAGAAAGCACCGGATGCTCTCGCTGGTGACGGACGAATAGCGGTTCACGGTGTGACCGAGAGAGAACTTCTGCATGCTGGGATGGTAATAACACAAGCCCTGAAAAAGGGTGCCCACCCATATACCCCCGTTCCGGTCGGAAAATACCGTATAAATATCGTTTTCCAATGTCCCTCCGTCGGTCAGTTCCAGTGCAGGAAGTGTGGTTGCCTCGAACGTCCGGGCATCGATGATGCGGAGGCCGGATTTGGACGTGCCGACCCACACATTGCCGTCCCGGTCCAAATCCATGCACGTGAAGAAGTTGGAAAGTCCGCTTATGCCGCATGCCTCCTTCCAAGTGCGTTCCATACGATTGTAGAAGAATAGTCCGTTGTTGTACATCAGCCAGATGTTTCCCTGAGCATCCGGATGCAGGTATATGCGGTCGGTAAGCCGGTTAATGACATGCAGGAAACGTGTCTCTTGCGACACGAACTCGGCCGAAGAGTAGTCCCAGTAGCGAATCAGTCCGCTTTCATATACAATCCAACAGAGGTTCTTGTATTGCGTCATTTCCACCGGTACGCCGTATTTCCGGGTAAATTCACTGCCGCCATCCTCAATGGTGCGCAAACGCCCCTGTTCCACGTCGTAGAAGGAGACGGTGTTGTCTTCGGTCACGAACCAATAATTCTTGTAATCATCTATGAACAGGTTCTTCAGCCGCCGGTTTATTCCCATGGAAGCCAACACCTCGGAGACGGAATAATCATATTGTCCGCTCTTCATGTCGAGCAAAAGCAGGTAGCCCAACTCTTTGAGCCACATCCGTCCTTCGCGGTCGTAATACTCTTTGGGCGGACGGTCGTATGCCCAAATGTATTTACGTGCCTTGTCGTATGGGAATCGGTCGAACGTGGCACCGTTGTAAATGTTCAGAATGAAACCGGTCTTGATGGCGATGCAACCTTCTTCCGTCATCGTCAGGCTGCGGATTTGTCCGTCCGAAAGTCCGTCCGAAGCATCGATAAGACGGAATTTGTATTGACGGTCTTGTGCGTGGAGGCACGAGGCCAGCAACAGGAACAACATCGGAACGACTGTCCTTATGGCACGCTTTCCTGCTTTTCGTTTTACGGTATCCATGGCTTTTCTTTCAAATAACAAATGATGATTAGACAAAGATAAGTAATCGGCACCACTTGGCGTAGGATATTTTGGTTCAAAATATAGGTTGTTTTGTTGCATCGTACTGAATCTGCTGTCTTTTTCGGACATTTTCCTTTATGCCGTGGCTGAAAAACAGCCTTCAGGCGCATTTGGTTCAGAACGACATAAAAGATGCTTTTTTTCAGCCGTCCCCGTACGGTATTTACCTGCTAACTTTGCCACGGTTCATTAAAAACATTTACCATGAAGAAAAGATACTTGATAGTCATGACGCTGTGCAGTTCGTTATGGCTGAATGCACAAAACTTCATCCATCCCGGCATGTTGCATACGCAGGCCGACCTGGACCGGACAAAAGCCAAGGTAGAAGCCGGCGAAGAGCCTTGGGCTTCCGCTTACAGGAAACTGCTGACCAGCCCGCATGTCAGTTTGGACTGGAAGGCTGCTCCGGTCGAGAAAATCGTACGCGGAGGCCGGACGATTTGGGAACCCGACCCGGACAATTACCAGTCGGCTTACCGGGATGCCGCCACGGCTTACCAATGTGCGTTGGTCTGGCACATATCCGGCGATAAGGCGTATGCGGACAAGTCCGTCCAAATCCTTAATGCTTGGGCCAAGACCTGCAAGAAGGTGAGCGGAGACACGAATGCCTGTCTGGCATACGGGCTGTATGGCTACCAGTTTGCCAACGCTGCCGAACTGATGCGCGACTATCCGGGATGGGATGCCACGGACTTCGGACGATTCAAAGAATGGATGCTGAAAGTGTGGTACCACGGGGTAATCGGTTTCCTGCAAGGACGCAACGGGACACAAGACGACCATTATTGGTCGAATTGGGGCTTGTGCAACGTGCTGTGTGCGATGAGCATAGGTATCTTGTGTGACGATATCTTCATCTACAACCAAGCCACGGAGTATTATAAGTATATGGAAGACCACCGTTATGGCGAGTCGCTGCATCATTTGGTCTGGAAACTTCATCCGGACGAACGCGGCCCCTTCGGCTATTTCGGGCAGATGCAGGAATCCAACCGCGACCAAGGGCATGCCGCCATGGCGCTTGCATTGGCCGCAGACCTTTGCGGTACGGGGCGAAACCAAGGCGATGACTTTTATGCCCTGAAGGACGACCGTATCGTATGTGGGTTTGAATACGTCAACGCCTATAATTCCGGAGTGGACGACTTGCCGAACAGTCCTTATACGAATTGCGACGGGACTTTCATGAGGATGGGAGACGGAGGACGGGGAACCAACCGTCCGGCTCAAGCCCGTATCGTGAATTACTATGAAAACATACGGGGCATAGAGGTGCCTTACTCCAGAAAGATGCTCGAAATGAACGAAAACGGCATAGACGCAGGAGGCGGATTCGGCGGAGGGAACAGCGGTGGATACGACCATTTGGGTTTCAGTACCCTGATGTGTACGCTCGACCCATTGGAGGACAAGACTAAAGTCCCCACGGTCCTGAGTGGAAAAATCGCGTATGAAGGTCGTGAAATCGACCGGCCTGACGTGAACTGTATCCCCAAAGGGGCGACCGTGACCCTGACGGCCCTATTGCCGGACGGAGAAACGGATACCGGTAAATGGACATGGGACGATGATCCGGCATGCACTTCTTCCACACGTGACATCGTGTTGGACACTTCGCGTACCTTCCGTGTGCATTATACCAATGAAAAAGGCGTGAGCAACACGCAGTTGTTCGCCCTTCATGTGGAAGGGGAGGGATGGACCGGTAACTTTACTCCTTATTATAAAATGAACGGTACCACGGGAACAGACACGCTGATTTACGTGAAGAAATATGATGAACTGACATTTGGGATGGAGTATATTGATACTCCTGTGCGTGAATGGAAGTGGGAAAAAAGTACCAATGGGCAGAATTGGAATGCACTGAGCCACAACGAAAATCTGATGACGCTGCCGAGCGTTTCATCGAATGCTTATTACCGGGTGACAATGACCAATCAGGCCGGTGCCCGATTACAACAAACGTTCCGCGTGGAGGTATCGGAAATAGACCCGTTCATTGCGTATGGCGACGATAAAAACTATAGCGGGACGACCTTGGCCGTGCCACGCCACACAGCCGTGTCTTTGTACGCCTCGCCGAACTCCCTGCTCGCCCAGTCAGCCAACTCCACACGCATTTACAAGTGGATACTCGACAAAGACACCATACAAGCCGACACATTGACTTTCCACCTGAACAATTTGGGCGGAAAAGTGGCCGATCTGAACGATACTTTGTGTGTCGGAGTGTTGGACACCTGCATGGAATACACGTTGATGTTCCACCGCGTTTCACAAACAGGCTCGAAAGCCGAAACCGTATTGCATTTCAACCTGCCGGTATATGAGACCAATACGCTCGAACCGCAAGCCAAAGACAGTTTTTATATTAAAGACCCGCAAACAGGCCGGTATTTGAGGAATACGGATGCTACGTTCACCGGTCTGGACGAAACCGACGACCAGTCTTTTTTGTGGAGAATACGTCCCATGCCACTTTATGGCGACCGTTACATGTTTGTCAGCCAAACGGATAACAATAAACATTTGTCTGACGAGGGGACACTGACTACAAAGAATGATTATTCCAAACATTCCTTCAATCTCTTCCGCAAATATTCGGATGAAGACCTGTATGCCATCGGTCTTTCTTCGACCGCAGGCTCAGGTTTTCTCGAAACCGATGCCGACGATCCAGCCTTAAGTGTAACTAAAGGAAGCGTGTTTTCGGAATTTCCTTTCGTCATAATCCGGAAAGTACAACCGAACGACCCTGACGGCATCAAAGACTCTCGGAACGAAACAGAGTATACCGTAAATCCCATCGTCAGCTATTCCTGCTACGGGCAAGAGTTGTATTTGAAAAGCAAAGAAGCCGGAATATTACGTATTTACTCGTTATCCGGCGTGCTTCTGCAAACGGAAACCTGCGAAATGGGTGACAACCATATACGTCTCCTCTTTCGGAACAAAGGGATATGTATCGGATTATACGCTACTTCTACGGGCAAACGCCAGTCCATTAAAATTACAAGAAATAGCGTCATATAGAAAAATTGTTCATAAGTTGTCCGCATCAAACTGATGCGGTAGGTATGAGTTTTGCCCCTAAGGTAGAGATTGTTTTCAGATAATAACGACAAAAAACGACCGATTCCCTTATGAACATACATAAAGAAATAGACCTGTGCAATGGATGCGCAGGTCTATTTCTTTAATTATTGCAATCAAATGGATTTGAATCAATCTTCGATGGCAGCCTGCGCCGCAGCAAGACGGGCAATAGGCACGCGGAAAGGAGAACAAGATGCATAGTCCATTCCTATTTTAGCACAGAACTTCACGGAAGAAGGTTCACCGCCATGCTCTCCGCAAATGCCGGTACGGATGTCCGGACGTACGCTGCGTCCCTTTTCCACTGCCATCTTAATGAGCTGGCCCACACCGTTCTGGTCCAACACCTGGAAAGGATCTACTGTCAGAATCTTCTTTTCCAAATATACCGGCAAGAAGCTGGCAATATCATCACGTGAGTAACCGAATGTCATCTGTGTCAAGTCGTTCGTTCCGAAAGAGAAGTACTCGGCTTCCGAAGCGATACGGTTGGCTGTCAGAGCCGCACGAGGAGTCTCTATCATAGTACCGATTTCGAATTCCACTTCGATACCTTCTTCGGCGAAAACTTCTTTAGCCGTAGCCAAAATAACTTCTTTCTGCTGTTTCAACTCATAAAGAATGCCTACCAACGGTACCATGATTTCGGGTTTCGGGTCCTTACCTTCTTTCTTCAACTCGCAGGCTGCACCCAAAATGGCACGGGTCTGCATTTCGGTAATTTCCGGGAAAGTAATCCCCAAACGGCATCCACGATGACCCAACATCGGGTTGTTCTCGGCAAGGCTTTCCACACGTTTCTGAATTTCTTCCACACTGACACCCATCTCATCGGCCATCTTCTGTTGTCCCTTCAAGTCATGGGGCACAAATTCATGGAGTGGGGGATCGAGCAAACGAATGTTCACCGGACAGCCATCCATAGCTTCCAAAATGCCTTTGAAGTCACTCTTCTGATAAGGAAGCAGTTTGGCCAAAGCTTTTTTACGGCCTTCCACACTACTAGCCAAAATCATTTCGCGCATGGCCACAATCTTTTGGTCTTCAAAAAACATGTGTTCCGTACGGGTCAAACCGATACCCTTTGCTCCGAAAGAACGAGCCACTTGCGCGTCGTGCGGTGTATCGGCATTCGTCCGTACCTGAAGCTTCGTATATTTGTCACACAAATCCATCAGTGCCTTGAAGTCACCGGAGAGTTCAGCCGCTTTCGTCGGTATTTCTCCGGCATAAACTTGTCCCGTAGAACCGTTCAAGGAGATGTAATCGCCTTCTTTATATACAACGCCTTCGATCTCCACTGTCTTGTTCTTGTAGTTCACATTGATGGCACCGGCACCGGACACACAACATTTACCCATACCACGAGCCACTACGGCCGCATGGGAAGTCATACCTCCACGAGCGGTAAGGATACCTTCGGCTGCCGACATACCGGCCAAATCTTCGGGAGAGGTCTCGATACGTACCATAACCACCCGATGGCCGTCCTCACGCCATTTCTGGGCATCATCTGCGTGGAACACAATTTGTCCGCAAGCCGCCCCCGGAGACGCCGGCAACCCTTGTGTAATCACCTTGGCTTTTTTCAACGCATCTTTGTCAAACACGGGGTGGAGAAGCTCGTCCAGTTTTTGAGGCTCGCAACGTTTCAATGCTGTCTTCTCGTCTATCAATCCTTCACGCACTAAGTCCATGGCGATTTTCACCATAGCTGTACCGGTACGTTTACCGTTGCGCGTCTGCAAGAACCAAAGTTTGCCATCCTGAACTGTAAACTCCATATCCTGCATATCGCGATAGTGGTTTTCCAATTTAGTCTGAATGGCATCGAGCTCTTTATAAATCTCAGGCATAGCCTCTTCCATCGAAGGATATTTGGCGGCACGTTCTTCCTCCGAGATACCTTGCAGGGCAGCCCAACGGCGTGAACCCTCTACCGTGATTTGTTGGGGTGTACGGATTCCGGCCACAACGTCCTCACCTTGGGCATTCACAAGGTACTCGCCGTTGAACAGGTTCTCGCCAGTTGCGGCATCGCGGCTAAAACAAACACCCGTAGCCGACGTTTCGCCCATATTGCCGAATACCATGGCCATGACAGAAACCGCCGTACCCCATTCATCGGGTATGCCCTCCATCTTACGGTAAAGAATAGCACGTTCGTTCATCCAACTGCGGAATACGGCGCAGATGGCTCCCCAGAGTTGCTCCATCGGGTCGGTAGGGAAGTCATTTCCGGTCTGTTCCTTGATGGCTTTCTTGAAACGGGCCACCAAATCTTTCAACTCATCCACCGACAAATCCTTGTCCAACTCTATCCCGCGAATGGCTTTCACTTCGTCTATGATGGCTTCGAACGGATCGATATCTTCCTTATTCACCGGTTTCATTCCCAGCACCACGTCGCCGTACATCTGAACAAAGCGGCGGTAAGAATCGTACACGAAATGAGGATTACCCGTCTTACGTACCATTCCTTCGGCTACTTCATCATTCAAACCTAAGTTAAGAATGGTATCCATCATACCCGGCATGGAAGCCCGGGCACCGGAACGAACCGAGACCAGCAGCGGATTCTCAGTGCTTCCGAACTTACTGTTCATCAAGTTTTCTACATGGGCCACCGCAGCATTGACCTCAGCTTGAAGTATTTCTACGATTTTCTCTTGCCCCACTTCATAGTATTCGTTGCAAACATCTGTTGCAATGGTAAAACCGGGAGGTACAGGTATACCGATAAGATTCATTTCGGCGAGATTAGCACCTTTGCCACCAAGTCTTTCTCTCATCTGGGCATTGCCCTCAGCCTGCCCGTTACCAAAAGTATAAACTCTTTTTTCACTCATTTTTCAAAGCTTGTTTTTGAATTAGTTAACAAAATGAATTAATGCAAAACTACTCAAAAAAAATGGGCTGCAAAAGGAAAAACGAGAAAAAATGCAAAAAAAATGCTACTTTTGTCCCCTGAAATCAAAATAAAAAACAGAATAAACTCATCGGATATGACCCGAAAAAGAAAAGAATTCCCTATATTAGAGAATATTACAATTACGGATGTGGCAGCAGAGGGCAAAGCCCTGGCCCGGGTGGACGACATGGTGGTTTTCGTTCCCTTTGTCGTTCCCGGCGATGTGGTCGACTTGAAAATCCAGAAGAAAAAACATCATTATTGCGAAGCGACAGCCGTGAAGTTCCACCAATATTCTCCCCTTCGGGCCGTACCTTTCTGCCCGCATTTCGGAGTTTGCGGCGGTTGCAAGTGGCAGTGTCTCCCATATAAAGAGCAGCTCAAATACAAGCAACAGCAAGTTCTGGATAATCTTACCCGTATCGGTAAGGTAGAACTCAACGGTGTACAGCCGATACTGGGTTCCGTGAAAACGGAAGAATACCGGAACAAGTTGGAATTCGGTTTTTCAAACAAGAGATGGCTTACACCGGAAGAAATCGCATCCGGAAACGCATATACGCAGAACGGAGCCGTAGGATTCCACACCAGCGGTTCGTTCGACAAGATTTTACCCATCGAACAATGTCGTCTGATGGATGATATCAATAACCGTATCCGTAACGCCATCCGTGACTACGGGTACGAGCACCAGTTGACATTCCACGATCAGCGAGAACATGCCGGACTATTGCGCAACATGATGATTCGCAACTCCAATACGGGCGAATTGATGCTTCTTATGCAGTTCTGCATCACCGACGATACGGAAAAAGCGCAAGCCGAGGCATTGATGGGTTATCTGGCCGAAACATTCCCGGAGATTACCTCTTTATTATATGTAAACAACCTCAAATACAATGATACGATAGGCGATTTGGATGTCATCACGTTTAGAGGAAACGACCACATTTACCTGCAAATGGAAAATCTGAGGTTCAAAGTCGGTCCGAAAAGTTTCTACCAGACCAATACCGATCAGGCGTATGAATTATATAAGGTAGCGCGGGACTTTGCAGACCTCACCGGTACGGAACTGGTTTATGACTTGTATACCGGAACCGGAACCATCGCCAATTTCGTGGCCGGGAAAGCCCGGAAGGTCATCGGAATAGAGTATGTGCCCGAAGCCATTGAGGATGCCAAAATCAATTCACAAATCAACGGAATCGGCAATACCCTGTTTTTCGCCGGTGACATGAAGGACATCCTGAACAAGGAATTCATCACGGCACATGGCCAACCGGACGTAATCATCACGGACCCTCCAAGAGCCGGCATGCACAAAGACGTCATAGAGACTATCTTGTTTGCCGCACCTCATCGCATCGTCTACGTCAGTTGCAATCCGGCCACACAGGCACGTGACCTGGCTTTGCTGGATTCTCAATACAAAATCATGGGAGTACGCCCCGTGGACATGTTCCCGCATACGCAGCACGTGGAAAACGTGGTCATGCTGGAAAGAAGAGCGTAAACACAGAAAATGCCGGAAAGGTTTCAAGTTCCAACCTTTCCGGCATTTTTTCATTATGCTGACGAAAACCGGAACAGCGTCATCGCCCTCCCGTCAACACTGCGCAAATCCGGGGTGTATATCGCCGAAGCAATTCGTAGAGTCCGAATGAGACGGCAGTAGTCAAGCAGGGCACGATGAAATAAAGTGCAACCGTATAAAAAAGACTGTCCACGAAAAATACTTTTGTGATACACCTTGCTAAGACGAGCATGAGCAAAGCGTGTAGGGCATACAGGAAGAAACTGCCATCCGACAAGAACTTGTTCACCCGGATGACACCGCGTTCCAACAAGTATGCCGTCAGCACGACCGCTGAGAATATGCCGAAAATGATGCCGATATTGTGGATATAAATACCGTATATACCCTCCACCTTTAGCATATCAGCCACCGCCCAAAGGGGATACAGCAGGGCTATCCACGTGCGGTGGCGCATCGAGGCCACCAAGTCCATACCTTTCAGACCGTAGCAGGCTCCCCACGAGAAGAAGAAAGCCGCTGTGAAGAACTGTCCCCAGTAAGTTATATTGCAAATGGAATGCAAGGCAAGCCAAACCATACCCAAAACCACAACTGCCAACCATCCAACCTTTTTGAGCATCCAATAGAATACAGGAGCCAATACGACCATGACCATAAGGTCGCGAACATACCACAAGGGAAAATCCTGCGGATAAATGTATGACGATGCAGGTACAGGGAACACACCGCGACTTTTGTCCCAGAAACACGCCAACACCGCAGACAACGACCAGTTGGCTTGCGCTGTGTCGTGGCTTAAGCCAGAGAATGCGGGAATGTCCCGAAAAGCAGTTCTGATCAAGTAGAGCAGGTTCCATAGGATATATGGGACGAGGAGCGTACGTACCCTTCTGCGCAACTTGTCTGTGTAAGTCCGTATCATGAAACCCGAACGGAAAAACAGGTAACCCGAGATAATGAAGAACAACGGTACGGCAATGCGCGGCAGGACTTCGCTAAACAAGTTGAACATACATACGAGCCACGTGGGGAAGTGTTCGGCGTTTCCGGTGCCACGCACGGCCAAATTATCGGAAAGAACGTTGAAATGGATGAATACGACACCTACCGTCAACGGAAACCGGAGCGCACTGATAGTGCTCGATGTCAGACTACTGATTTTTTCTTTCATAACAGATGATAGCTTTTACGCATCGGCTATCATCCGCATGGGCGCACAAAGAAGGCGTGAACCTTATCTGTGCGTCCACCGAGGCAGTGTAGGAAAAGGAAGCCTCCCAAGAAAACAAGACAAGTCCACGCCTTGACGGCGCAAACATTAGTCCTATCTTTCTTGGTAAGCTTCAACCTCCCACGGCAAGCTTGTCTATTATTTGCATGTTCTATTTCCTAATGAGCTTCCTACACTTTTCGGTGAACGCAATAATAGCTAATGCTTTGTTAATATTTAAATATGTCGTTTATTTTTATTTCATTCCTGATATGCTTTTTTAAAGTTCCACATGGATGGTCCGGATTCCCGCCCGACCTTGCCGGCCTGCCTTAACGGACACAAAGGGCATCCGCACAAACTGAGAACAAAATTACATAAAAAATGCGAGACCACGTGCAATGGGATGCCTTTTTCTCACCATCCATTCATTTTGGACAAATGGCAGGGAAATAAGGGTTTCGTATGCAAAAAGAAAGTTTCAAGCGTTTCTTCGGATAGGACGTGAGCCGCTGAAAAAACGGAAAAACAAGATTTCTGTTTAAGTTTAGATACGTTTCTTCACAATTTGGCCTCGTTTTTTATACGATTAAACGTTTTTTAAGTTCAAACGAGGCCGAACTTTTTTTCGTTTGGCACAGAAAACATTTTTTATCTCCTCAAGTCGTAGTGAGGTCATCCGCATTCCGACACTTAAAACAGTTGAAAACGGCAAACTAAACAGCGCAAAACGCCTCGTTTTTTTCTATTTGGTCGGTACCTGATACTGTGGAAAGGGCGGCATGATGAAAGCTTAAACACGATTTTTGCTATCATGAACCCCGACAGGAAAGGCATAGGACAACAGTTCTTCTTGCAGGATGCAAGGAAAAGAACTGAGGAGTTGTCTTTTTGTTTCCGCCAGACCGCACGAGAATCGCTTGTTTTCGTCTTCATCTGCCTTGCCCCCGAAATATCACAATCCTGCATGGGGGAAAATGGCATTTTGCCAAAATGTCAAACACAAAGCAGGAATTTCTCCACCACTGCGGCCACACCGTCCTCCTCATTCGAGAGGGTGACATAGTCGGCGGCTTCTTTTACGACATCCTGCGCATTGGCCATAGCTACTCCCAAACCTGCAAACTGAATCATGGACAAGTCGTTGAATCCGTCGCCCACAGCCACCATTTCTTCCGGTTTCATGCCCAACTCATCCAATAGGACGGCAAGACTCCGCGCCTTGTCGATACCATTGGGCACCAATTCCAGGAAAAACGGTTCGGAACGGAATACATTCATCCGCCCTTCCAAATCTTGCTTCATCTTTTGCTCCAGTACGGACAACGGTTCCGGGTCGCCCACAATCAGGCACTTCGGAACAGGGAAATCGAACACTTCCAGGAAATTCGGCACGGTAATGCTGGGCATCCTGTTCAGAAAAGCCTCATGCTGCACGTACGGATTCCCCGCGTCTTCCGATACGATGTATTCGTCCTTGTAGCTCAATATTACGAAACCGTTCTTTTTCGCGCATTCATATAAATAAGGATATACTTTCGGGTCGAGTTCATTCTCATACATCATCTTCTTGGTCTTCCAATCAATGATTTGCCCCCCGTTGTAGGACAGGATATAACCCTCGAAGTCCCCGAGGCGCAGTTCTTCGGCCAAAGGGGCAATGCCGTAGGTGGGCCTTCCGGAAGCCAGCACGATCTTCACGCCCGCTTCCTGTGCCCGGATGAGGGTTTCCCTCGTATGCACCGTGATTTCTTTTTTCTTGTTCGTCAAAGTCCCGTCCAAATCCAGGACCAAAATCTTGTATTTCATAAATTCATCAGATTTTCAATGATAATGCAATCCGTTTGCGTTCCTTGTCCACTTGCAGCACGCGCACGTTCACCTGTTGGTGAAGCGAAACGACTTCGTTCGGGTCGCTCACATAGCGGTCGGCCAACTGCGAAATATGCACCAAACCTTTCTCGTGCACCCCGATGTCTACGAAACAACCGAAATTCGTAATATTGGAAATGATGCCCGGCAATACCATCCCTTCCTTCAGGTCGTCCATCGTATGCACATTGGGATCGAAAGAAAAGGCCTTTATTTTGCTGCGCGGGTCGCGCCCCGGTTTGTCCAGTTCGCTCATGATGTCGTTCAGCGTAGGAAGGCCGCAATCCTCCGTCACATATCGTTCCAACGGAATGCTCCGCCGCAATTCCTTGTTGCGGATGAGTTCTTCCACGGAGGCCCCCGCATCCTTGGCCATCCTTTGCACCAAGGCATAACGTTCGGGATGCACGGCTGTATTGTCCAAAGGATTCTCACCTCCCGGAATGCGCAAGAAACCGGCGCACTGCTCAAAGGCTTTCGCCCCCATGCGTTTCACTTTCATCAAATCCCGCCGAGTGGGGAAGGGACCGTTTTCCGCGCGGTAGTCCACGATATTCTGTGCCAGTTGCGGCCCCAGACCCGACACGTAAGTCAGCAGTTGACAACTCGCGGTATTCAAGTTGACTCCCACGGCATTCACGCACGATTCTACCGTACGGTTCAACGTTTCCCGCAGTTTCGTCTGGTCCACGTCGTGCTGGTATTGTCCGACACCGATGGATTTCGGGTCTATCTTCACCAATTCCGCCAACGGGTCCATCAACCTGCGTCCGATGGAAACGGCACCGCGCACCGTCACGTCATATTCCGGGAATTCCTCACGGGCGATTTTGGAAGCCGAATAGATGGAAGCCCCGTCTTCACTCACCACGAACGCTTCTACCGGACGGTCGAAACGGACAGATTGCACGAAGCTCTCCGTCTCGCGACTGGCCGTACCGTTCCCTATGGCTATGGCCTGTATGTCGTACTGTTCCACTAATTTCTGCAACTTCCGTTGCGCCTGTGCATATTCATTACGCGGAGGGTGGGGGTATATCGCTTCGTTATGCAACAAATTCCCTTGGGCATCCAAGCATACCACCTTGCATCCCGTACGGAATCCGGGGTCTAAACCCAACACACGTTTCTGCCCCAAAGGCGGAGCCAACAGCAGTTGGTGAAGATTTTGCGCGAAGACCCTGATAGCCTCATCATCGGCTTTCTGTTTGGAAGCGGCTGCAAATTCCGTTTCGATGGAAGGTTTAATCAAACGCTTATAACTATCTGTCAATGCAGAAGCTACGAGTTTGCTGCATTCGCCGTTTCCTTTGACGCACAAACGGTTCAAGTTCTCCACACAATCCTCGTCGTCCGGAGAAATAGCCACCTTCAGGATACCTTCCGCCTCTCCGCGTCGCAAAGCCAACAAACGATGAGACGAGCATCGCTTCAACGGTTCGCTGAAATCAAAATAATCACGGTATTTTGCCCCTTCCTCCTCTTTACCTTTCACCACTTTGGAACTGATGACGGCTCCACGGCGGAACTGTTGGCGCACAGCATTCCGACAACGTTCGTTCTCGTTGAACTGTTCGGCCAGAATATCCGAAGCCCCGGCCAAAGCCTCGTCCGCATCCTTTACCTGCCCGTTCACATAACGTCCGGCCACTTCGCGTATGTGCGCCTCACGCTGCATGGCGATAATCACGGCCAAAGGTTCCAGTCCTTTCTGCCGGGCTATCTCGGCACGCGTACGACGTTTCGGTTTATAAGGCAAATAGATGTCTTCCAATTCCGTAGCGTCCCAACAAGCCTCGATTCTCCGTTTCAGTTCATCGGTCAACTTGTCTTGTGCCCCGATGAAAGCCAATATCGTTTCCTTTCGTTTGCCCGTCTCGACCAATTTGTCATACACTCTTTTGATTTCTCCGATTTGCACTTCATCCAGCCCTCCGGTCATCTCCTTACGGTAACGGCTGATAAAAGGGATGGTAGCCCCTCCCTCCAATAAATCCAAGGTGCGTGCCACTTGTCTTTCGGCAATGGAAAGGGTAGCGGCAACCATCTTGCTCAATTCCGGTTGCATAAAAATAAGATAAAAAATTATTCTTCGCGAGCCGCACGCAATATCAGCGTGGTAGCCCCGATAGTGACTATGCTGCCATCTTCCAGTCTCACACGGTCATAGTCCGTCAATATGTCATTCATATAAAAAGTGCCGGTATTGCTCGGCGCGTCGCGCAAGGTGTACACCAGACGACCGTTCTTATCCCGCTTCACATTGATAATGCAATGCTTGGTGTCCACACTGGGGTCTACTGTCTCAATGGGGGTAGAAATGGCAGTCCCTTTCACGTACCTTCCGATTACGTTGTCGCCCAACTTCAGCGGAAGCACCTGCTTATAGTGGAAGACGTTTTCCACCACAACGATGCTGCCGTATGCGTCATCGTTCTCGTTCTCGTCCACAGTCTCTTCCTTACGTGTAGCCCGCAACTTGGATGCCCCGATGCGTATGCCGAACTGCTTGCGGCATTCCGGACATTCGAAAACAAGCGACTGCCCGTCTTCATACTGGGTTTCGTCAAAAGTGATGTAATGATCACATTTAGGACAGCGTACTCTTTTCATTCCTTGTATTCCTTACTTGATATGATAAACCCATGCAGACGCAAACTCTTCCGACCGGTCGCTCAAAGCGTTCATCTTGGCATGCGCTTCTGCTTCGGATGCAAATCCCGGGAAAACCACACGCACCATATTTCCTTTTTTATATACTTGCGCCTCTTTGTAACCTTCCTTATGAAGCCGTTCGACATAACTCTCTGCGTTCTTTTCCGAAATGGCACTGGCCACCACAACGCAATAACCGCTTTTCACTGCCGCCGCGTCCTCCGTATTTTGGACGGGTTCCGGTCGGGCAACGGCCGTTCCTGCGCCTTCCACATCCGTTTCCATACCCTTGGCCTGTATCTCTTCCGGCTTGTCGAAAGCCTCAGATACGGTTTCCTGTACCGCAGGCATCCACATCAGACGGGCGAAATCAGCTTGGTTCGCGGAAGACACGCCCGTGTTCTTGGCATCGGGAGACATCAGGAAAAACAAGAGCACCACGGCAGCCACGGCAGCAATGTTTTGCAACCACACCGTCTTCAGCCGGATGGTGATTTCGCCGCGTGCCACAGGCTCGATTTCCGTTGCAGCCGCTTCGGGCTTTCTTTCGGGAACCGTACGCGACACCTCGACGGCCAATGACGCTTCCACCGCCTTTTCCGCTTGCAAAGGTTCGAACAGCAAGGCATCCAAACCATAATAAGCCGGACAGACCGTACCGGCCTGACAAGGTGAAAATTCCACATTGTTCCGCTCATCCAACATCAATACCCCGATGCTCCCAAGATCGTACGTGCCCGTCTCCCACAATTCCTGTTGCAGATCGCGGATCTGTTCCCCGAGCATGGCTCTCGCCTCAGTGTCGGAACAATCGTATGCTTCCACGTATGAACGAACCAACAATCCGTCGTCGGCTTTCAGGCGTTCGTTGAACCCCACCGTACGGATAGGGGGTAAAAACAGATTTTCTTCTTCCACGTATTTGGCCGGAGCATTGCAAGTCACGAATCCCCCGATTTGCGGAACCACCACACAATCGTGATCCAGCAACAATATCTCGATATGTTTTACTAACTCTTTCACACTACAAATTTACGGCTTTCCCGTGGACATTGCTAATTTTTGCAGAAAAAGTTATCAAATATTTCAGCTTGTATTGTTGATAGCTCTATTTTTCATTACTTTTGCCTACAGTTAAAGCAACGAAAATATGAATATAGCGATTGTAGGCAGCGGCTACGTAGGTTTGGTAACCGGTGCATGTTTTGCCGAGATAGGGGTCAATGTCACTTGCGTGGACGTGGACCGGAATAAAATTGAAAAGCTCAAACAAGGTGAAATTCCTATTTACGAACCGGGCCTGAAGGAGTTGGTCCAGAAGAATCAAAAAGCAGGGCGGTTGGACTTCACCACTTCACTCGAAAGCGTGCTCGACAAGGTGCAGGTGATATTCAGTGCCGTGGGAACTCCCCCCGACGAAGACGGAAGCGCGGACTTGAAATACGTCCTACAAGTTGCTCGAACAATCGGCAGATATATGACTGATTACAAATTGATTGTCACCAAGAGTACCGTTCCCGTCGGTACGGCTCAGAAAGTACGCCACGCCATTCAGGAAGAGTTGGACGAACGGGGAATCGACATCGCTTTCGATGTGGCCTCCAATCCGGAATTCCTGAAAGAAGGCAACGCCATCAGCGACTTCATGAGTCCGGACCGCGTGGTGGTAGGCGTGGAGTCTGAAAAAGCCAAGGAACTGATGACCAAACTCTACAAACCTTTTCTTATCAACAATTTCCGAGTGATATTCATGGACATTCCCTCTGCCGAGATGACGAAATACGCCGCTAACTCCATGTTGGCCACACGCATCTCATTCATGAACGACATCGCCAATTTGTGCGAACGCGTGGGAGCGGATGTCAACATGGTGCGCAACGGTATCGGAGCCGACACCCGCATCGGCCGCAAGTTCCTGTATGCCGGATGCGGCTACGGAGGCTCCTGTTTTCCCAAAGACGTGAAGGCACTCATCAAGACGGCCGAGCAGAACGGCTACGAAATGACGGTACTGAAAGCCGTAGAGGCTGTGAACGAACGCCAGAAGTCCATCCTCTTCCACAAGCTGGACACGGCATGGCAACATGAGTTGGCTGGCAAGACTGTCACATTGTGGGGACTGGCTTTCAAGCCTGAGACGGACGACATGCGCGAAGCACCGTCCCTCGTTCTTATCCGGAAATTACTGGAAGCCGGATGCACGGTCCGTGTCTACGACCCGGAAGCCATGGATGAATGCCGCCGCCGTTTGGGCGATGCAGTCATTTATGCCCGCGACATGTACGAAGCGGCATTGGATGCCGACGCTCTGCTTTTGGTGACCGAATGGAAGGAATTCCGCCTGCCGGCTTGGGGCGTGCTGAAGAAGACGATGAGCGGACGGCTCATCATCGACGGGCGCAACGTATATGACGCTGACGAAGTACGCGAAGCCGGATTTGAATACCATTGTATCGGAAAGTAATGAAATGGATACATCATATTATATACGGTAGTCTTTTAGTGTCCGTGGCAGCATGGACAAGTTGCGGCACAAGGGACAACCGTACTCCAAGCGGGGATACTCCCGAACCGGAAGACCAGGAGGCCAAAAAAGCTTTGCAGGGAATCTGGATCGACCAAGAGACCGAGACCGTTTCGTTCTGCGCCAAAGGGGACACCATCTATTACCCCGATACGGCCAACGTACCGGTACGTTTTTTTATCCGTAAGGACACTTTGTTTTTGGCCGGAGGGGGAGATACGACCGCTTATCCCATAGACAAGAGGGGAAATCACCTTTTCCACTTCCATTCGGCCACGGGCGACGTCGTGAAGCTTGTCCGATCGGAAGAC
>UMGB01004591.1_pt1 | contig 23896 bp, 23 predicted proteins | sample 1965161 | NCBI WGS metagenome assembly UMGB01 (sample SAMEA4836060, study PRJEB28245) | human gut metagenome | biome: gut microbiome; material: fecal sample | place: Denmark | collected 2008
GTGGCGGCTGTCGACGAGGACAAAGAGGTTAGTCATTTGCTCACGTTGCAGGATGTAGGTTTCTATGATGCGCTGAATCTGCTCTTGTCCTTTCTGCCCGCGCTTGGCGTAGCCGTAGCCCGGAAGGTCAACGATATACCAACTCTTATTAATCAGGAAATGGTTGATGAGCATGGTCTTTCCCGGAGTTGCGGACGTCATGGCAAGTCCCTTGCGTCCTGTCAGCATATTGATGAGGCTGGATTTTCCAACGTTGGAACGTCCGATGAAGGCGTACTCGGGGAATGTCCCGCCGGGGCATTTGGTTACGTCTGTGTTACTGATGACGAATTCAGCGTTTGTTATCTCCATTTTGTTATCTGTTTTTTAATTGTTTCTTCCTGCAAAGGTAGCACTTATTTCAAAAATCTTTGTTCATAATGAGGAATTCTCTCTATCTTTGCCCGTCAATAGGAGAACTTTAAGTATGAACGGACAATTTCCCTCGATATTACTGGAGAAAGCGGTGAATGAGTTTGCCAAACTGCCGGGTGTGGGCCGGAAGACTGCCATGAGGCTGGTACTCCATCTGCTGCGGCAGGATACGGCGGTGGTGGAAGCCTTCGGCAATGCCATCGTTACGTTGAAGCATGAAGTGAAGTACTGCAAGGTGTGTCATAATATTTCTGATACGGAGACTTGCCGTATCTGCTCCAATCCTCAGCGTGATTCTTCCGTTATTTGCGTGGTGGAGAACATACGCGATGTGATGGCGGTGGAAGCGACACAGCAATTCCGTGGATTGTATCATGTGCTGGGCGGTGTGATTTCGCCGATGGACGGAATAGGTCCCGGTGACTTGGAAATAGAAAGTCTGGTGCAACGGGTGTCTGCCGGGGGGATTAAGGAAGTAGTGCTTGCCCTCAGTACTACCATGGAAGGTGATACAACCAACTTTTATATTTATCGCAAACTGGAAAAATTGGGAGTGAAGCTGTCTGTGATAGCACGTGGTATTTCTGTGGGAGATGAACTGGAATATGCGGACGAGGTAACGCTTGGGCGTAGTATTGTAAATCGTACTCCGTTTACGGGTACGGTATGACGTAACTTTAAAACCGATTGCATGGAAGAAAAGATAAAGCGGGTTGCAGCCCGCACAAAGATGTTGTTTGTATATTTCTGGATGTTGCCCGTATTTCTCGTGGTATTTGGTGAAACAGGTGGAGAGTGGGTTGGTGCCTATGCGGGAGATGTGCGTGCTACATATTTTGCGGAGACTGTTACGATTTTGCTTACGGCTGTATTAGTGCCTGTTTCCCTGAAACTTTTTTCGTGGGTGCTGACTAAGCAAATAGATGTTGTTGCCATTACGGATGCGCTGCGCTTGTATGTGTTGTGGAGTGGGGTACGTCTGGCTCTGCTTGCCGTGCCGGTATTGGCGGGATTTCTCACCTATTACATGATGCTGAGCAATAAGGGAGTGCTTTGTGCCTTAATTGCTTTGACTGCGTCTCTGTTCTGTCTGCCGGGTGAAAATCGTTTGCGTAAGGAACTGCATATAGATAAAGAATAATGAAATCTTCTTTTTTTATAAGTGAGCGTGTGCGTCTTCGGGCCATGGAGCCGGAAGATTTGGAGATAATGTATGCCATGGAGAATGACCCGCAAACGTGGGATGTCACGAACTTCTCGGTGCCGTATTCCAAGTATGTCCTGAAACAATACATGGAAAACTCGCAATGCGATATGTTTGCCGACCGTCAGCTCCGTATGATGATAGTGCGTCGCGAGGATGATGCCGTGGTGGGCACTATTGACATTACGGACTTTGCACCGATGCATTCCCGCGGTGAGGTGGGGATTGCGGTACGAAAGGAGTATCAGGGGAATGGATATGCTTCCGACGCCTTGAAACTTTTGTGTGACTATGCTTTCGGCTTTTTATTTCTGAAACAACTGATTGTGCATGTGGCTGCCGATAATGAGGTGAGTCTGCGTCTGTTCGGCTCTTGTGGTTTTGTACAGTGCGGACTGCTGAAAGAATGGTGGTTTACAGGTGGTAAATTTAAGGATGTTGTTTTGATGCAACGTATTCGTTCCGGGAGTACGGAGTCGGGTAGAGGATAGTCGGTAATCGGATTAGTCGGTTACTGTCAGTTCAGAGTGGGGATTTGCGGAAAACGTGACCACATTTCATATTTTCCGCCGAGCTTGCCAAGTGCGTCTTTCCACAGGTTCTTGCTGGCTTTCTCATCCATGAGCGAGGGAATATCCGCTTTGTCCACCAACCAGGTATTTTCTTCTATCTCTTGCTTCAGCTGTCCGGATTCCCAACCGGAGTAGCCGAGGAAGAATCGTATTTTTCCTTTTATTGAATTGCCTTCCGCCATAAATTGCTTGATGGCGGCGAAGTCACCGTTCAGATAGAATCCGTTGGCTATCGGGAGTGAATCTGCTATGTTCTCCAGCGTGTGCAGATAGAAAAGAGTGTCGGTGCTGATGGGGCCGCCTTTATAGATAGGAATATCCTCCCGACAGTCGATTTCACTTAATAAATCATTCAAAAATAGAGGCAACGGTTTGTTCATTACCAATCCCATTGTTCCGTCTTGTGTATGGTCTACTAATAAAATAACAGATCGCCCGAACATATGGTCACACAAAAAAGGTTCAGATATAAGAACTTTTCCTCGTGCAGGAACTATATGGTTAGTTTCTATTTTGAATATGTCTGTATTGATATACATGCCCCCAAATTAAGTATTTTTCTATAAAGGAGCAAATTATATTTCTCTTTTTTATGAGAAAAGTATCTTTCTTGGGAAATTTAAGGTTTTACAGAGAATGAAGCGTCTTCAGGGAGGAGATGCTCATTCTCTGTAACAAGGTATATGCGTCTTATTTTATAGGATGATTTTCTGCAAAGACAGCCATACGTTCGTCCAACTGGGCATATTGATGGTCTTGGATGAATGAGGTGCAAGCGCGTAGTCCTTCTTGATGGCTTCCGGTGGTTACCAATGAAATGGCACTTACTCCGTAGTACATCAGTTCTTTGGCAAGTTCGCCGCTGCTCATACCCGGATAGCCGATAGTGAAGTAGAATCCGTCGGCTACGGGATCGCCGAGGTCGTTGTCGTATACCAGATGGAAGCCATGGCGCAGGAAAATCTCTTTCAATCGCCGTGCACGTTCACCGTATACCTTTACTTCGTCCAGGAAGTTGTATTTACCTTCGTTGGCAGCTTTCAGCATGGCGGCGAGCGCATATTGCGCCGAGTGGCTGGTTCCGGAAGAAAGAGCGTAAAGAACGCGATGAATGAATACAGTGCCGAATGTACCGCCACCATAACGCTGTGTCAGTCCCGGATATGCCCGGTGATAAAGTTTGTCTGAGATGCAGCTTACTCCGATACGTTGCCCTGCATAGCTGAATGCTTTGGAACCGGATATGAGTAGGACATAATGGTCTGTGTAATGAGCCACGGAAGGTTGATATGGCGCTTGAAACGGTTTGCTTAGGTCTTGGCGAAAATCCATGGCGAAATAGGCAAGGTCTTCCAGAACGATTACATCATATTGAGTGGCGAGTTCGCCGATAATGCGGAGTTCCTCTTCTTTCAGGCATATCCAGCTGGGATTGTTTGGATTAGAGTAAACAATGGCGGAAATATTGCCCTTTTTGAGATAACTTTCCAGCTTATCTTTCAGTTTGTCGCCACGGTAATCGTACACATCAAAGGTTTCATATTTCTGTCCCATTACAACTAATTGTTGTTTTTGCACGGGGAAACCGGGGTCGATGAACAGGATGGTATCTTTCTTCCCGTCGCACTGGCTGCATGTGAGGAATGAGGCAAAAGTCCCCTGCATGGAGCCTGTTACCGGTACACATCCTTCCGGCGCCACATCTACGTTGATGAATGCTTTGATGAAACGGGACGCTTCCTCTTTCAATGCCGGCAAGCCGTTGATGTCCGGATATAGGCTTGCTATCCCTTTTTGCAGAGATTCAATTTCCGCCTTTACACCTACGGCTGAGGGAGGCAGTCCGGGAACTCCCATTTCCATTTTTATAAATTCTACACCGGAATCCGCTTCTGCTTTAGCTGCGATAGCTTTTACCTCGCGAATAGTGGCTTTTGCAAAGTCTGCAATATGAAAATCTTCGATAGTTTCATCGATTAGTTTACGTTCGATAGGGGTATTTTTCATAATTTCTATTTTTTGTCTATGCAAAGGTAACATAAATCTCTTATAATCAACCAATGTTAAAAAAAAGATGATTTTTTTTCTTTCAAGCTATTGCAGGTTTAAAAAAAACACCTACCTTTGCAACCGCAATCGAGAGAGATAGCAATGATAAAATGAAATTCTGGTGCGTTAGTTCAGTTGGTTAGAATACATGCCTGTCACGCATGGGGTCACGGGTTCGAGTCCCGTACGCACCGCAATAAACATTGAAAATCACCAACTTACAAAAATAACACCCAATATTACACCCAAGCATTGTAATATTGGGCGTTGTTTTTCATTTAGGATTTCATTATTAATATTTCCTCGTTGCTTTCCTTGCATATCATTCCACAATGTAGTTTTAAAGTCATAGAAAGTGGAACAATGTGTGTAAATAAACAATAAAAGCGCAATTCATAAACAATCCGAGTTACGCTTTTATTTTGCTTTATAGACTCAATGATTTGGGCATAGGTTTACATTTCATCAAAGACTGTTTGCATCAAATAATTAAGAGTTTTATCAGGTTCAAATCCGAATTTATATGCAATATCGCCAATAAGTCCTTTTTCTTCATCTGTCATTTGCCCACCAGCAATCATTATAACAACCATATCATATAATATACGTAGCTTCTTATGATTATCAGCAGGCGCCATGAAACTAATAGATGCAGCATTATTATTCACTCGGTTGAGATGTTCCTCTGTCATATTTTCACGTTTCATGATAGTCTCTATTAACTGTCGTTGAGATGAATTTCTAATTCCATTGGTTTTGGATATAGCAATGACACACATCAAATGCCATAGTTTAACTTTAGTTTCATATGAGTCATCTTCTTTGGGAGTAACTTCTATTTGGTCAAAAATAGGAACAATAAACTCTACTATTCGTGAAGGATTAGTTATTGTAAATTGTAATTTTGCTAATCTTCCTTGTTTGTAAAATAGTGATAGCATGTCGGGATACCTGTATTCTCCTATTCCCCCTGCGAATAAATTTGTGTTCAATAAGATCCTATCTTTATTTTCGGATTTCTCTTTGAAAAAACCGTTTAGGTTAATAAACTGCCCTAATTTTGGGTTAGTTATTATATAACTAACTCCTTCAGATTGAGTATCTAAAATTATAGAAGTTGGAGTTACACTATGTTCTACAACACTTCCGTTTTCCCAAATATTAATATTATCTGAAATAACCTTAACGGATGGTATTGTAATAGGACCTTGAGATTCTAAAAGGTTTATGGGAAATTGGTCATATATTTCCATTGTAATTTATGTAATTTAGAGAATATAATATTAGAATATGCGATTTTAATGAACTGTATCTGAATATTTCACCAGATAAGGCTCAATATTGAAATTACTTCTTCTATATTTAGTTATATAGAAACTATTAGCAAACTTTGTTAGAGCACGATTTATATATGAGTGCATAATGTCTATTTTATCTTGTTCGGGCATTTGTTCTTTTACCCGAGCTTTTAAAATAGCTTCCATCATTAAAATGATTTCAGAAATAATCCGGAAAAGATCAGTATCAATAAGTCTATTAAATTCATTTATGTGTTCAGTAACGAAAACATCAAAAGCGTAATAAAATGCTTCTTCTCCTCTATCTTTGTAGTCTATTATATCAATAAGTTTTTGGATGTCATCTGCAAAATCCTTCTCACCGTAAACAATTTCTGCATATCTTCCCAAACGAGGGTCATAAGAAGGAAAACTTATTAAAGGTTCTGGAGCTGGAGCAACATGGCAAGTTATTACAAAATCAGTGGCTTTCATTGAAAACTGAAAGACTGTACATTTCTTGCCTTGAATAATCTGATGATTAATAGAAGGCTTTTTACTACCAAATTTTAAAAATCCCATTTTGATTATTTCTTTAACACTTCTCCCGTTCCTTCAGAGAAGTTTCGCTAAAATAGAAAGCGTGGAACTGCAATGCCATGTCTTAGTTTGAAGGTCCTGAGAAAACCTGAGATACAGATATGGATATAGCAGCCCACGCTATAGCGTGAGAACCACTATGCCCTCCTTGTATCTCATTTTGAAAGTTTCTCAGGTTTTCAAACTACAAGATAAGCATAACGCTTCTTTAATTTCTATATGTCTTGGAAGAACCTATCGTTCAATCCAATGCAAAAGTAAATGAAATAATCAAAAAATCCTATGAAACACAATGATAAATTGTATTTTTCACTTGCTGTGTTTTATATTCTCAATCCCCACTTTGTTTTGTTTTCTTCTTTTTGGGTGCAGCCTACACCCAGTTTCTCTTTGAGTTCCTGAAACTTCATTTTAAACCATTCGAGTATTGGTATTCCGTCAATGCACAGCCTGAATTTCCCTTTCTCCTGCGGGTTCCTCTCCACGGTTGCTGTTGAGTGCTCCGTCCTGAACTTTTCCTTGTGTTCCTTTGAATAGAGCCTGCCCTTGAACTCTACGGGCTGCAAGCTGACAATTTGCCTTGTCAGTTCCTCGGTGAACCCCACTTCCCGGCATTGTTCGGCTATGGGCAGCAGTTCCTTTACGATAGGGAAATAGGTGTCTACCAGTCCCAGCCTATTGTCGTATTCCGTGATTTTCTGCCGGTAGCCCCGGTCTATCTTGTTTATCTCGCTGTTGTAGTGGTGCTCCATTTCTTTTTTTTCCCTCTGTTCTGTTTGTATCTGCTTTTGCAGCTCCGCTATGTCCTGCCTCAAATTTTCATTCTCCGCTTCCAGTCTCTTGACCTTGCTGCCGCCCAAAAGAGAACTCACCCCGTCCGCTATGGCTGTGGTTGCGTTCACCGCCGCCCCTTTCATCTTCTGTACGCTGATTTCCCCCTTGACCTGCTTCAGTCTCCTTTGCGCTTCCTCTTCCAGTTGCAGCAGGTTTTCTATGTTCTCCTGCAGGCTGTCCTGCCGTTCCACCAGTTCCTTGTAGTATTGCGAGGTGGAAACGTGCCTTGCCAGCGAGCCGTCCACGCCTCTCTGCAATCCGTACTTGCTCATGGCTTGGGCATAGGTGTCCTGATAGTGTTTCAGCTTGTGCCTTGCCATGACGTCATCAGCGCACAGCCTCACGTCCTGCGTGTTCTTCTTTCTGTATTTCTTTTTCCCGTTCCGTTCTTCTTGTCTGGCTTTCCTGCGCTCCCCGGTCACTATCGGTACGACTGTGGCGTGTATGTGCGGTGTCTTTTCGTCCATATGTAGGACTGCCGAGACGAGGTTCCGCTCCCCGTATGTTTCCCTTAGCCATTTCAGGCTGTCGCTGCACCAGCCGTCAAGCCGCCCGTCCGCTTCCATACGCTTCATGTCCTCGTTGCTTCCGGTGAGCAGCACCCGGATTGCCCTTACCTGGTTGGTACCTATCTTGCGTTTGATGCCTGCCGTCTCTATCCGGTGTGCTATCGCCTGCGTGCGGTTCTTCACCCCTTCGGGAAACCGCACCAGTTCCCGGTTCAGATGCGTCCGTTTCGCATCCGCGTTCTTCGGGTGTATTGTACGTTCTATGTGTGTGGACATTGCACCGTCCGCACCTTTCGCCTTTTCCAAATGCAAAACTGCATATCCCATAACTGTAATACATTTTTCGGTTAATACTTCCCCTGCCTTGCTTCCATGCCGCATGGCTCACGGGGTTTCCAAAGGGGCGGCGCCCCTATGGCTCATTGGGGCTTTTTTAGCAATGCTTGCATTGCGTGAAGAAAAAGCCCTAATGAGCTATGGCTTTTTTAAAGCCGTCTCCCTCCCCACACGCCTGCCTTCTGTTCCGCTTGTCCGTTCTCCCGCAGATAGTCGTTCAGGTCTTTGTAGCCTCCATATATGTGCGATGCGTCCCGGATGCGCAATCCGTATTCCTCTTGCAGTTCCCTGACTGCTTCCATTCCCGCCTTGTCGTTGTCAAGGAAACAGTGGATGCGCCCGTAACCGCCCAATGGTCGCATGGCTTTGGAAAGGTTTGCAGTCGAGTTCAGCACGATGTAGTCCTGCCCGTCAAGTCCGGGGTGCTCGGGACACCTTTCCAGCCGCAGGGTGAGGAAGGAGAGGTAGTCCATGAAACCCTCGAAGAGGTAGCAGGCTTCCTTCGGTTCTCCCTGCCGTATGTGGGTGATGTCCTTCGGAGCGATGCAGCCCTTGAAGAACTTGTTGCGTATCTCATAGCCTCCCGAACGGTTGGGAAAACCGACGGCAAAGTAGGGTTTGCCGTCGGTCAGATAGTGCACCTCCCTGCATTCTCTTTTTGCCAGTTCTGTGTTTATCCCCCTTTGCCGCAGGTAGGCGAATAGGGCTGGGGAAGATAGCGGCACCGCCTCCAACTGCTGGAAGCTCGGCTTGGAGAAGGGTTGCCCGCCAAAAGAGAAGGAGACGGGGTGCGCATTGGACGCCTGCTCCGCTATCCTTTCCAAGAGATAGGGCAGACTATCGGATGCGTAGAGTTCCTGCGCCAGTGCGATGATGTTGCCGCCCCTGCCTGCGCCAAAATCGTACCATAGGTTGCGCTCGGTATTCACCTTGAAGGACGGTTCGCCCTCGTCCCTGAACGGTGACTTGTACCATAGGCTGCCGCCCTGCCGCCTTACCGGGCTGTAGCCGAGACTGTGCAGATATTCCTCTATGCGTATCTGCTTCGCTTCATTCGTATTCATGTGGGTTTACGTTTAAGTGTTAAGTGGGTATTGTTTTTTGTTTTCGCCCGTGCCTTTTGCATGTTACGGGCTGCATCCGCTTTACTTTACTTCACTATATATATGTCCCCTGACCAAAGTAAAGCGGTTTCCGTGTTGTCATGTCCATGCTGCTTTTCTTGTCAGGTGGTGCGAATGTCTTTTTTGTTTTCGCCCGTACCTTTCTATACATTACGGGCTATATCCACTTTACTTTATTTCCGTATATATATGGTACGGGATTAAAGTAAAGCGGTTGTTCCCATGCGACACTGCTAATAGTGGAAATCGGGGTTGTAGGTATATTTCCTGCCGTTCTCCTGCACTATCATCCGTTTGTTCTTCAATAGGGTGATGAGGTCTGTCACCTTGTTCCCGCCAAGCATGACCTTGACAGAGGCGTAGGTTTCCCGCAATACTCCCGCAAGTTCCTTGTAGCCGTATTCGTCTTTGAGTGTGAATGCGGCTTCCAGTGCGATGCGGTGTTGCTGCTCGGTGACATCCTTGTAGGGGTCGAATTTCCTCCTCCCTTTGCCCGGCTCCTTCTCTTCGGGCTGGTAGCCGTCCAGCAGTTCGGGCAACGCCTCCCCGTTGATACGGAATGCGAACGGCTCGAAGTCCACAGCCCTGATGTGTGCGGTTTTGACCGTGCTTATGTCAGGGTTCCTGCTGTCCTTTTCCACTTGCAACACGGTTTCCGCCTTGTTGCTTAGCTCGGTTCCGATGTGCCCCCTTGCGTTCTCGTCCCCCTTGTTCTGGTGCAGTATGGTATGGATGTGGATATTCCTTTCCCCCGTCCATGTCATCAGATAGGAGATTACCTTTGTGGACTCTCCGGGGCTGTTGATGTCATGCACCATGTCCCGTATCCCGTCAATGATTACCAGTCCGATATTCCCGGTGCGGTAGATTGCCTCCTTCACGATTGCTATGCGCTCTTCGGGCGTGTACTTCCTTAGGACAAGGAATTCAAGGTCTTCATGGTTTCTGTCCGCTGGCAGTCCCGCCATGCGCAATATCCGCTTTGCCACCTTTGCGCAGTGGTAGGTGCTTTGCTCGGTGTCCACATAGAGTATTTTCCGCTTGTTTCCGGGCAGTTCTGCGGTATATTTCAGCACTGTGCCGTTTTTCAGTGCAGCCGCCACGATTGCGGAGACATTGAACGTCTTCTTGCTCTTGGCTTTTCCGATTGACGCGCTGAAATTTCCCAGCGTGCCGATGACGGAGCCCTGCACTTTCAGGATTTCGGGTTCCTTCTCGTAATCTTCCGAAAGGTCGAGCCGTGAGGCTTGCCATAGGATTACCGCCTCCTCGGGCGTGATGTTTCTTTCCTTGTTGTCCATGCCGCACCTCCTTATCTGCGTCCCCCGCTTTTGTGTCCCGCCAGTTCCAGTGCCATGTCCGCATCGACGATGATTTTGCGTCCTATCTGCGTAATGGCTCTGTCTATCCTCCCGCTTTTCTTGATGCGGTTCGCGGTGGGTATGCTGCACCCGAACAGCCGGGCTATGCCGCCTATCCCGTACACGTATTTCTTGTCCTTGTCGGTTGCGGGCTGCGCTGCTCTCATTTCTCTTTCCTGCAAGGCATGGCGGTTCAGGAATATGAATTCCTCGCCCGTCATCTGCCATACGGGTTTTGACAAAAGTTCTTTCACTTCCATTTTCTTGATAAGATTAAGTTTACACTGCAAGCCCTGCGCACGGGCTTTTTACCTCGTTCGAACAGTGCAAAGTTAGCTCCGGGTACGGGTGGTAAGGATGTGGATAGCGTGATTTGGGTATCACGCTATCTTATTAAATATCAGGAAGTAATAATGAGTGGTAAAAAATATTTTGAGTGGTAAAAGTGGTTGTATCGTGGAATGTCGTGACGTATCACCGTCTATCGGAATATAGACCGCATTTCCTTTGCGAACTCTTGATTGCTGTCACTGGGAAAATCGGAAACGGGTTCTTTGTATTTTGACTTGTAGTATGCATCGTCTATTCCCAGCAGGTTCATGATGTCCCCTTTCCACTTTTCTCTGTCCGGCTTGGGCAGCGTTTCACCCATGAGGAAAATGAGATGGCATACGCGCGCCTTTTCTCTCGGTCTTATTTTCAGTTTGCCTTCGCACGGTTGCAGGTTCATGCTGGCATAGAAGTCCAGTTCGGAAACGGCTTCGAACTGCTCGCCGTTGCATTTTTCGTAAACGGCTGACAAGAGTTTCATGGGGAAATAGGCGGGCTGGCTTGCCGATGCGCTGCCGGGGGCTGCGGTTTCCCTTTCCTCCTCTTCCTTTTTCTTTTGGTCAGTCAGGTATTTTTCAAGGGTTGCCAGCAGCGAGCCGCCCAGCCTGCATATGTCCCCGCAACGGTTTTTCAGGCATTGCAGGGCTTCCCGCCTTGCCTGCCCCTTCTGCTTGTACAGTTCATCCAGTTTGGCTTTCTCCTTGTCATACTCATGCTTGCACCGTTCGTACCTTCTTTCCAAAAGCTCCTCTTCCTGAAGGTCGTGCTCCCTGAAGCCTACCGCCTCCAAGGAGCCGTTCGCCTTCATCAGTTCCCGGTAATATCCGTTTGTGATTTGCATTTGTCTGTCAATCTCCCAGTCAAAACGGCTTTCATGCTGTCGGCAGACATATTCGGTATCGAGGCGGTCAAAAAACTCCTTGCAGGTGTTGTAAGTCGAGATATTGCTCTCAATCTCCCGTTTCAGGCTGTTCAGCAATATGGAGAAGTGTGCGGCATCCATTTCAAGCATGAGGCTGATAAGTGCCGTCTCGAAGGTCTGCGTGTCCTCGTACTCTCTGTAGAAATCGGAAATGAACTGCTGCTTCTCAAAGGAAAAACTGTCACCGGACATTATTCCGGTGTATATCTTGTTGAGTTTTCCGTACCGGGGGATCATTGATGTTATTCTTTCGTCCATGATATTATTGTGGTTACAGTTGGTTGAATTTGCTCATGGCGTTGGCTTTCACGTCATCGGCTATGTCTATGTAGGGCTTCATCGCCTTGTAGTCGCTGTGTCCCGTCCATTTCATTACTACTTGTGCGGGAATGCCCAATGCCAAAGCGTTACAGATGAATGTCCGTCTTCCGGCATGGGTGCCCAGCAGGGCGTATTTGGGTGTGACGGTGTCTATGCGCTCGCTGCCTTTGTAGTAGGTCTCGCTTACCGGCTCGTTGATTTCCGCAAGCTCTCCCAGCTCCTTCAGGTAGTTGTTCATCTTTTGGTTGCTGATGACCGGGAGTGCCTGATGTCCTTCAAACTCCACATCCTTGTATTTGTCAAGTATCGCCTTGCTGTGTTTGTTCAGTTCGATGACAAGGTGGTCGGCTGTCTTTACGGTGGTGATTTCTATACGCTCATCCCTGATGTCGCTTTTTTTCAGGTTGTGAACGTCCGAATAGCGGAAGCCCGTGAAACAGCAGAACAGAAAGACGTCCCTTACCCGTTCGAGATACTGCTTGGTAGGGGGTATCTTGTAGTTTTTCAATTTGTTCAATTCTTCCCATGTAAGGAATATGACTTTCTTTTGGGCGCTTTTCAGTCTTGGGTTAAAGCTCTCGTAGGCGTTGTTCATGCAGTACCCTTTCTTGGTACACCAGCGGAGAAACCATTTCAGATAGGCTATCTGTTTCATGATGGACGTGTTGCGCAAGCCTTCCACGTCCTTGAGGAAATTCACGTAGCTTGTCAGCTTGGGTTCGTCCAGTGCCTCGAAAGTCAGTTCCTTGTCGAACTTTTCAAGATGTTTCCTTACTGCGGCAAATTTTTCATAGGTGGCGTCAGACCAGCCGTTCTGTGTGCCGCATTCCTTGATGAACTCCCCGAAGACCTCCATAGGGGCAAACGTTAAGGGTTTCTGCTGTCCTTCTTCCCTCTTTTCGCTGTGCAGGTTGTTGAAAGCCTCTTTCACTTGTGCGGTGGTCGGCATGGTTCCCTGCACCTCGAACTCCTTGAAGATGTTCTGTATTTCCGTGTAGTAGCGCAGTAGGTCGGTGTTGATTTCGGATGCGCTTTGTTTCAGCTTGTTGGTACAGCCCGGCTTTACACGCTGCTTGTCAGCGTCCCATTTGGCTGCGTCGATGCGGTAGCCCGTAGTAAACTCGATGCGCTGGCTGGCAAATATCACGCGCATACGGATAGGCACATTCTCCACGATTGGCACGCCGTTCTTTTTCCGGCTCTCCAAAGAAAAGATAATGTTTCTCTTGATATTCATATTCGGGTGTAATTAAATTAGCACCCAAATATACACCCAATTATTGAGATAGCAAAAGATTTTAAGTGATATTTTACGATATATCAACATGTAATAACCTATTTATAAGTAGATAGTTACAAGTTTCTGATATTTTATAAAATTGTAGGTTAAAGTCCCGTACGCACCGCTTCTCAAGAAAGCAAAAATAGGAAAAGCTCTGATTCTCAACGGAATTAGAGCTTTTTTATTGTTTGCGACGAGGCAAAATGTAGTAAATTATATCCGTTTTCTCTTGCTTTGTTAAGGAATGATTCTAATTTAATTACACCTTTCATAGATCAAATGACAGGATGAGTATAAAAATGATTGTAATTTTGCTTTAATTTATTTTTCACCAATGATTTAGAGATAACTAAATTTTAACACCTTGATAGTTTTATTACCATGCTTAATAATTCTTAAAAATAGAGATTAAGGTAAATCAAATATGCTACAAACGCAGATTGTAGTGATACTATTTTCTAACTTTGCATTTAGAAGAAGTAATTGATATATCTCCAATCTGATTATTTAAATAAATCCAATTGTAATGAATGAGTTGCAGTATAATTCTGAAAAATGGCCCACACCACAATCTTTTGGGGTAGGTTTATTTACGGATTTTAGATTGTATTGGGAAGCCTTAGAGATTGCTAACTCGTTGTCTATATTCTCTATTGATGACATAATGGAGCAACTTCCGCATAGAGTAAAAGGGCTATTGTATGTGGAGGGATTTAAACGACGTGCATATCAAGATTTAATACGGGAACTTTCTCAATATAAATTTATAGAGAAAGTTAGTAATATTTTATATAAAAACACAAATGCAGGGAGTGAAATTTTGTTTTTATACAAAAATAATCCATCGAAAGCCATCTCGTTGCTTTTGGAGAAAATGCAGTCTGTTTTTGTTACGCCAGCATGGTTTATTAACCGTTTGTGGGAATTAAATTCCACTGGACAGGGGCAAATTGTTATTCCTACTCCCATTAAAGATTGGAAATCTAAGCCAAGGTTGTGGAATGATCATCTATGGACAAAGGAATTAGAGATAATTAGTAAAGAAACTTATAATAAAATAAATAAGGTTTTACCAAATTCGTTTCCTGTTTCCATAGATAAATGGATTTTAGAGCTAAAATCTGAATATGAGCGAGCTGGGTCACTAAAACCTAGACGTTCGCTATCATCTGAAGAAATTAAAAAAGTTAATTATAATCCTCGATCAAGATTGTCTATGGCTATGAAAAATGTGGCTGTCAAAATTCTCTTTTCAAGACTTAATCCACTGACTAAGGAATATGACTTTTCGAATAATCGTGCTCAACTTACTCATAGGGCCTTTACGGTGTGGTGCCCACGACTAGAAGAGTTCGGACTTTTAATGTATACAGATTATAAACCTGAAATCCCAGGACGACTTGTGTTTCCTACAAGTGTTTTTAAAAAGCCACAAACATATTCAAACTATGAATGTATTGATACGTTAAGAAATCCTCAAGGCGAAGTCCTTTATGTCTATAACCCATCTTGGGAACAAATTCGAAATCAATTTTTTCATACTTTGCAGGACACGTATGATTATTTTTACAATATTCAACGGATTATATACATATCATTACAAGATATTCGAGATGAGGTATGTCGTGTTTTAAGAATTAATACAAAATTATTTGATATATTTCTAAAAAAGACATATGAGGATTCACTCAAAAAGATATTGCCTATATCAATATCTCTAGAAACTGATTTAAGACAGGATATGAAAGTTCAACTTAATAGACGCGGTGTTTATATTAACGGAATTCTTTATACTTTAATCGCAATAAAACCTTTTTAATATGGTATCAAATTCATTTAGACGTACCCAACGTCAAGATTCTATAAATAAATATGCTAAATATGGATTCTCTCAGAATCCATTTCCGATTGATCCTACAGTAAAACCATTTAGCGAAGATCGTCGCGAGAATGGAAGTATCTTCCTTGAAGAACTCCGTTCAGAAGAACTGGAAGAATTTAAACAACGCATTATCAATAGCAGAACCAAAATAGGTTTTCTAATGGACTATGCAGCATATAAAGGGCGAGGCATTGGAAAAACTGCATTTATGAATTATGTAAAAAATGAAATAAATCATGATTTAGGAGACAAAATGTCAAATGGTACAGAGGTGCTTTACGCCGTATATGTTTCACCATCTCCTGAGAAAAGAGAGCGAACGATGTCCTTAATAGCTCGCAACATATACATATCAATGTTGAACAGCGAACTTCTTCAAATAGTCTTTTCCCGACTACGTGCATTTTCAGAAGTAATACCTGATATTGTACTCTCTAAGATTGATTCTCCTTCTCATTACATAGATACAATATGTAATGATGAATGGCTTTCCCAAGAAAAAGTAGACATAAACAAACTAAACAGTATTATTAGTCAAGAACTTTATGATATAGGAATACCTATTTCATTTGAAGAGCGAACTCTATTCGGAAGTGACTCATATAAGAAATTTTATCAATATTTTTCTTCTTTCGCTTCGAGTGATTATGTCTGGAAACGAGAGGGGTGTACAATGGTTTTTGATACATTTGTTCGTTTGTTGAAGAGAGCAGATATTACTCATTGTGTTATCTTATTAGATGAAGTAGAGAAAATTGTAACATATCAAAATTTTGCAGAAAAAAGAGCTTTTTGTGACAGCTTACGTAATTACTTCATTGATGGACCATCAATAAATGCAGTTTCAGCATATTATAAATTATTTATGACGATTCATCCAAACAGTCAAGAGTTGCTGATGCCTCATTGGCAAGCAGCAGGATTGGAGCGTTTTAGTGATTTAGGAGGTAATACCGCTAAAGATAACACGGTATTTTTTAGACCTATACAAAATACAGAAGAAATGGCTAGAAAATTGACCTTAATATACATGGACAATGCTCAAGCAGATAGGGACGCTAATTCTGTTTTACCATTTACTGAAAAAGCACTAGATGCAATAATGTTAAAAGCTCAAATGGTGCCTGGTCGATTCCTTAAGTATATGTACAATTCTATTGAGAAAGGCATTGAAAACGAGTGGGATACTATTGATACACCTCAAGTTGAGACAATGTGGAGCTCATCTAATGAGAATAATCCAGCACTTGGTGAACCAATAACATTACCAGAAACAAAGACTATATTATAAATGGATGAAAAAATTATCTCACCAGCCCAATATGATAAAGTTTTCGACAAAAATAGCGATAATATGAATTCTGATTGTATGTATTATAGTTTTGTACCATTAGAGATTGAATATTTGGAGGGACTTAGAAAAAAAGCAGATATTCAGTTCTCAGAAATGAAACAGTTTTGTACGTCGTTAGATGAAATTAGTTCACTTCTACGTATTGAATTGACTTCTGGTGATATAGCGGATGCTTTAATTGATCCTGACTTTGAAAAAGATTTTTTGAGTCAGCAAATGAATCCATATAGATTGTCTGCTATTATAGCTATAAGACATTGCAAATACCATTACTGGTCTGATGAAATTTATGATCAATATCGAGAACTTTATGAATAGATACTGTTATATAGATACTTGTGTTTTATCAGATATTTTGATACAATACAATCCGTTATTTCCATCACGACCTTTTACTACGTCTAAATTCCTAAAGCCTCATATGCTAAGTGAAATAAATAAAGCTATTGAATCTTTAGGGGATAATAGTATGATTATAACATCGACATTTGCGTTTATCGAATTGATAAACAAATTTGATGAGATATTTAAGAATAGCTCTATCCAATCTTACACTATTGGTAATTTTATCAAACAACCACCTTTGTGGATAACAATTGAAGATGTGAACAAAACAACGTCATGGAATCTATGTGAAGTCCCTCAAAGCACTCCTAAAGGGGAGCCAATATCTGGAGATGATGCTATACATATCGCAACAGCAATATCTCGTGGTGAACCAATCACCTTTTGTACCACAGATACTAAAATGAACCAGTTGAAGATTGAAAATATTACTTTCTTGACAGACTAGTAAATTGTTTGTTCAACTATTATATGTTATTGTTTGCTTATCCAATATAAAATCCCTATTTTTGCCATGTTGGAACAAAGCAAATTCCTATCGGAAAAACATAGAAGCTATGTAGGTGCAAAATCGGGTGCTTTTTATTAGATGGGGTTTACAACTTATTGAATATCAAGAATGATTTCAAATCTTGTTAGTCCCGTACGCACCGCGAAAGTAAATAGCAAATTAAAGCAAAGCTCTGAAGTTCAAGAATTTCAGAGCTTTTTCTTTTTTCCCGCTTAGGCAAAAAACAGCGGTTTCAGGCAGTTCTCACGTGGCTTATCCGTGGGATTTTTTGAAAGTCGTTTTACTCCCACGAACTCTACATTATTTATTCTGTTTGAGCAGTGCTATAAACTCCTCGAATGATATGATGGTTTCATGTTTTGGGGGTAACTCTAAATAGGTCTCTTGCAGTCCTCGTATGTTTCGCTGAATCAGTGGAAATTCTTTCTTACGACAGGCTTCAAAGAATGTTTTGTTTAACATGATAACTCTTATGGCTATATTTCCATTCGGTTTGATTTTTGCAATATGAACAATGACGTGCAACTTGCCTTTACCTGCTTTTTGTTTGTTGAAAGAGTTTTTGACTTTATCCGGTCTGATCCACAGTGTGTCTTCCGGCTTGACGCTTATATTAGGACCTGTAACTTCTACATACGTATCGGGGACGATTACATATAAATCGGCGTCTCCTTTCGTTAAACCATAGTCTGATGCACTCCCCGATAGAAAATCTTCGCTTCCGGCTCCGAGGCCTACTTCCAGCGTTTTAAAGCCTGTTTTGCTTTCTATCAGTTCTTTCACGAATATCTCTTTCTTGCTGGATATTTCCCAGTATTCTTTATAGGCTTCTTTCCAATAGTTCTTATCCATAATATATAAATTAAAAGCGCATATTTGTTGTTGTCGGAGATATTAATGCGGGTACCTCTAATCAATGTCTTACAAATGTAGGATATTTTTTTGTCGGAAAGTAATTTGAGAGATAAATTTATGGGGATGAATGCTCATTAATCAATACTGAAATTTTCTGATTTGAAGTTACTGTAATATCTTCCGGAAGTGGCGGTAAATTTGAGGACACAGTAATCCGGGTCGGTAACTCCCTCTTTATAATACATGGTATCACCCTCTTGCCATATCATTTCTTTACTGGCGTTGTCGGTCAGAATTTCCATTGTGCCGCGTAGCATGACACCTCTGAAGAAACGATTATCGCAGAAATAAATACAGGCATGATTATCCTTTCGGAATTGTGCTACACGCATAGAAGAAGTATTAGTCGTAAAATAAATGCTTCTTATTCCTTCTCTTTTTCTGGGTTGTAACATGGCTTTGATATTGGGAAATCCTTCCGCATCAATTGAACCTATAAAAGCTGTTTTCTGCTTGTCAATCATGCCACCTACTGTTTTTTCTACATCTTTCATAATTAATTTTATTTTAAGGGGTTATGTTGGGGCAAAGGTAAGTGTGATATGGGAAACAGTTGCAATAAAAATGAAGGAGAAAATGATACTTTTCAAGGTTTATGATTTTTCCGGTATGAGAGTGCCGTTTCGCCTGTATATTGACGAAAAGTACGTGTAAAATAGGAAACTGTTGAGAAGTGTAGCTCAAATGCTATTTCCGATATGGATAGTTCTGTGTAACTGAGCAGTTTTTGGGCTTCATCCATAATTTTGTTTTGAATATATTGTTTAGCGCTGATATTCAGAGCGGAAGTGACAATCTCATTCAGATAATTAGGAGTGATACAAAGTTTATCCGCATAAAACTTGACGGAATGTTCTTCTTTCAGATTCTTACTGACCAGTCGTATGAATTTGTTGATGTGCATGTTGCTTGCTTCCTTAAGTCTGTTTTTCGGAGATTTCATATTCAGATAAGCTCGATGAAGTAACATGAGCGTTTCATAGAGTAATGCTCTCAGTACATGTATATCATTCTGTTTGTATGCGTCAATTTCCTTTTTTATTTCTCGTAAAAGTTGAAGTATCCGGGGGCATAGTTCATTGGAAAGATGCAGTTTGGCAGCAGTCTTTTCGGGATGGAAAAAAGGAAGATGCTGTACGAACAGAGAGTCTTTAAAAAGAGATGACAGGAAGTTATCTTCAAAAATCAAGGCATAGCCATTGGTTATATGTGTGGTATCCCAGCTTCGGATTTCTCCGGGCTGGGAAAATAGTACGTCACCCGGTATGGCTTGATAGGTTTGATTATCAATAGAAAAAAAACCTTCTCCTTCTGTGATGAACGTAATGTCGTAATAGGTCAATTTGTGCGTGATTCCTTTGTTCAAGTATTTTTTGACATATTTCAGATTGACGATATCAATCAGAAGCTCACTTCCGTATTTTGTTTTATGAAAAGTATAAAGGGGAATATCCATATCGGAAGACTTATGTTGTAAGATTTTGAGCGCAAAGATACGGTATTATTTATTATGCAGTTCTTTTTATTGCTTATCTTTGCAGCCGCATTTATTGATTGATACAGATTGTCTGAGATTATTATATTATGAAACAGAAACGAATACCGTTGGTAGGGGAACAATATCTTGTTCCTTTTATATTGATAACTTCTCTCTTTTTCCTGTGGGGATTTGCACATGCCATTCTGGACGTGTTGAATAAACATTTTCAGGAGTTGCTGGATATTACAAAGGCACATTCGGCCTTTATTCAAGCGATGATGTATATGGGCTATTTCGTAATGGCTATTCCTGCGGGATTGTTTATAAGCCGTTTCGGATATCGCAGGGGAGTAGTCTTCGGATTACTGTTATACGGTATCGGGTCGTTGTTGTTTATTCCCGGACAATATTATCTTTCGTTCAATATGTTTCTGTTTGCCCTTTTTGTCATCGGTTGCGGACTGACATTTCTTGAAACGGCCGCCAATCCTTATGCTACGGAATTGGGGGCAAAAGAAACGGCTGCCAGTCGTTTGAACTTTGCTCAGTCGTTCAATGGATTGGGATGTATTTGCGCCCCTGTACTGGCAGGATTGCTTTTGTTTTCGGAAGACGGAAGCGGCAGTGCGGGCAATGTGGCGCTACCTTATGTCGGTATGGGGATAGTGGTGTTGCTGGTGGCGCTGGTTTTCTCGAAAATTAAGCTGCCCGAAATAGAGCATGGTGTAGAGGTGGATGAGGCCGGGCACAAAATAGGGTTATGGTCGCATAAACTCTTTATCTTTGGCTTATTGGCTCTGTTTGCTTATGAGATAGGTGAAATTTCCATTAATAGCTTTTTTATCAATTATGTAGTGGAACAAGGCTGGATGAATGCCCGTGAGGCTTCATTGGTACTCTCATTCGGCGGACTGGGCTTATTTATGCTGGGACGTTTTGCGGGCAGTTGGATTATGGGGCGTGTACGTGCGGAGAAAATGTTGCTGGTCTGCGCTACGGGAACGGTGATGACTACTTTGGTGGTATTGCTTGATGTCGGTATGGTGTCATTGATAGCGTTGCTCTGCGGATATGCCTTCGAGGCTATTATGTTCCCCACGATTTTTGCCCTTTCTCTGAGAGGGCTGGGTAGCCATACCAAGCGCGCTTCTTCTTTCCTGATGATGTCTCCGGTAGGCGGGGTAGTGGGGCCTTTGTTGATGGGACTTGTAGCGGATTACACAACAATGGTAATGGCATTTACCGTACCTTTGGCGGCTTATTTCATAGTATGGTGCTATGCGCGCAAGATGTTGTCCGTGGCAGGAAAGGTACGATAAAGCGCTTGTCAATATAAGATATATCCGGCTACTCCTGCAAGTATTATCAGCAGGATAGGATGCATATTCCACTTCCAGGTTACTCCGAAAGCGGCCGCGAAGATTAGGATGCTCTTGTAATCTATGAAATTTTCCTTATTCATCAGTAACAAGGCGGCAGCGGCAATCAGTGAGACGGACATAGGTAACAGTCCCGACATGGCTGCTTTGATGTATTTGTTATCCCTGCATTTTACGAAGAAATAAGAGATGAGCAGTACCAGTATGAACGAGGGCAGACAGACTGCCACCGTAGCCGCGATAGCTCCCCATATGCTTTGAGTAACGGTGTAGCCTACATAAGTGGCGCTGTTGATGCCGATAGGTCCCGGAGTCATTTGTGAGATGGCCACAACATCGGTAAATTGCTGGAGCGTGAGCCAGTGATAATGGTCTACTACTTCATATTGAATTAAGGAAAGCATGGCATAGCCGCCACCGAATCCGAACATCCCGATTTTCAGATATACTAAAATTAATTGCCAGTAAATCATGCTTGTAGTTTTGTCAGTTTATCTTTTAACCATAATGTGTAAATCAGTCCGCCTGCAATTCCTGCCAGTACGATATATACAGGTGACAGACCGCATTGCCAAATAAGCAATGTGGCGATGGCGGGAAGTACCAGTTGCCGGTATTTCAGTTTCAAGGCGCGTGCGGCGGAAATACAGGGAAATACGATTAAAGCGACCACCGCCGGGCGGATGCCATTGAAGATGCGTATCATAGTCTGATTATCCTGAAAGTGCGCAAAGAACATGGCTATCAGCATCATAATGACGAAAGACGGAAGTATGGTAGCCAGGGCGCATACCAGACTGCCTTTTACCTTATGCAGTTTGTAGCCTACAAAGATGGATATGTTTACCGCAAATACTCCCGGTAGCGATTGGGTTAGTGCGAACATCTCCATGAAATCATCTTTAGTCATCCATTTTTTATTTACAATTTCCCGTTCAATAAGGGGTATCATGGCATAGCCGCCACCAATGGTAAACATACCGATTTTGGCAAATGTAAGGAATAGAATCAGGTACTTCATTTTCTTTCTTGTATCTATACTAAAAGAGTTGCAATATAGGGAAAAAATCCCGTTATTGCAACTCTTTCATGTCTTATGTAAAGATGGATATTACTTCATCTTATTAAGGTTCTCCTGTGCTTTGTCCGGTTCTATAGTCAAGGCTTTGGTGAACCATTCCTTTGCTATCTCGGTATCTCCCGACAGCCATGCCAATACGCCCAGGTTATTCCATGCACGGGGCTCGTCTTTTACTCTTTCCATGTATTGTTCCGCACGGTCAAAGTCACCATAAACGATGTTGGCGGAAGCAGCGTTGATATTAGCTACAATATCTGCCGGATAGTTGGTAGCGGCTATTTCGTAGACTTCTTTATATTCTTTTGTTCCCGGTTGGAAATTTTTGGCTACACCGTACATTTCCTGCAAGTTCAGCATTTTGGGATTGGTATAAATCAACGTTGCGGCTTCGGAGTTACGTACTTCGCGTATTTCGTAATCGATAGCGATGGACAGACGACGCAGACGAGGATAATATTCATTCATCATGGCACGGTAAGAAGCGGCGCCCAGTCCCGATTTCAGTCTGGCCTCACGCACGTCGGGGTTGGTATATTTATTGATGATTTCCAATGCTTTTTCTGCATATACGGGCTTGTCTTCTTCGAGCATCTTAACAAGGCTCTCCCAATCTTCACCGGCAGAGGTCACGTTCAGTATGCTGTCCGGGAAGTGATAGCTTCCTCTCAGGTAAAGAGCAAAAGAGTCGGCGCGTTTTGTTGCCACACGGTCGTTGGTCTTGGCAGAGCCGTCGGGTGAAGCGTATCCGCATACGTTGATGGCTTTGAAAGTTACCAAATCGCCTTCGGTCAGCGGATTCAGCGTTTCTTTCAGCTTTTGGAGCTCGGCGGAGTTGTTTTTGAAGTCGGCTTTGAATTCCGTACCGCCTACTGCATATTCTATATACAGGGTATTTTGTTCCGAACGCACTTTCAGAGGTTCTTCTGTCGGAGTAAGGTAGGATACCATGCTCATGCAAGGCTCGCAGATGGAACCTTTTTGTGGCAACGGTTCTTCTTCCACTACAACCACCGGCTCTATTACCTGAATCTCGGGTAAATCCAGCAGACAGCCGTATTTCTTTCTTCCTTCCTGCAATATCCACATATCCGCTTGGCTCATCCATTCTTCGTAGGGAATGCGTACGGTATAGTCCACCAGGTTCCGGCGGTCGGCAGACTTACCTTTGATGACGGTATAAGGCGCGTTGTAATATCCTTTCTTGGCAAGCTTACGGTCTTTGTGACGCATCTTGAACTTGCTCTTTCCGGTCACAACAACGGGCGGCAAGGTCTTGTAGTTCTTTCCGGCAAACAATACCGGAGTAAAAGCGTAAGATTGGGTACTGTTCACTTTTACAGCTTCCATATTAAACTTAAAGTCCAATGTCAGCGTATCGTTTTCCAATGTCAATGCCGGTTTGGTGACTTTTACTTCACCTGCCATCGCGGCCAATGGCAGCATGGCAAACAGCAGGCAATATATTTTTTTCATATTCTTCTTGTTTTAGTTGATGAATTTAGAGTGATTGGGTTTCTACCGTTTTGTATTTACGCTTGTACTTCGGTCCGAAAGTGAAGTTGATACCCAGATTTACGTTGACGGCAGCACGGCTGATAGGAGCGTAGTAGGCCGGTTCGTATTTACACATGGGAACATCTGCGCCGATGAAGAAGTTGAAACCGCGCGGGTGGAAATTCAACATGATGCCGGCGTCGGAACCGAAGTTGGACAGAGCGTAGTTTACCGATGCTTCAAACCAAGAAAGGGGAGCGACATTGGCAGAAACGCGTGCTTCTGTCCACGAGTGCTTACCTTGCATGCGGGTGGTGGAG
>UMGB01007835.1_pt1 | contig 23804 bp, 20 predicted proteins | sample 1965161 | NCBI WGS metagenome assembly UMGB01 (sample SAMEA4836060, study PRJEB28245) | human gut metagenome | biome: gut microbiome; material: fecal sample | place: Denmark | collected 2008
GCTGCAAGGCTTTACGAATATTGGCGTGACGGTGTATGACCGTATTGGCAGAAACACCTCGCACCGTCAATTCGTAGGTGTAGTAGTCCTGTATGTGCTTGGGTGTAACATCCTGCAATGCAAGACCGGGGTGGTGTTCCTCAAAGTACGGGATGATTTTGCTTTTGATTCCCATGGAATACGCGCCATAGGTGGTTTCCTCCACATTCTTTTTTGTCATTTCCAGCCAGTCGAGCAGGAACGCAGTAAAAAGAATCGTGCCAATGGGGGCTTTACCCGTACTGCGTTCGATTGCTCTTGCTTCCAGCTCTGCTTCCTTGGCGGCACGAGCCTCAGAAAGCATCTTTTCGGCACGCTTTTTGTTTCCCTTTACCGTCAGACCTGTAGACTTGGACGGCGTGTGCCGTTTGCCGTATTCGTCCACATAGTTCAGTACCATATGATAGTACCCGTTTTTCTCTCGCAGATGTCCTGCTACCATAATAAGACCTCCTTTGATTGGTACAGCGCTGATCCATCTGCCATTGACAGCAATATTGTAGCAGATAGAAGTACATCGGCCAAATGTGCAAACGAGGTTTTACGCAGTAGATTTTTCTATCAAGTCCAAGTATTCCAAAATGTTGAGCTTCGGGATTCGATAGCGGCGACCAACAATAAAGCTCTTGATCTTGCCGGACTTTAAAAGCCGATAGGCAGTTTTATCGCAGATGCCGCCGAGCATTTCACACATTTGCTCAACATTGACTACATCGGGATATTCAGCAAATAACAGTTTGTAGGCTGTCTGTGATTCCATAGGCCGCCTCCTTACCGTTTTTTCGGCACAAGTTCATAGTCATACCCTTTCCGCTGATTACAGTAGGTGCAAGTGTCTTTTGCCGTTTGGTGCGGGTCGATCCTGCGCAAATAATAAGCACCCGTGCCGTAGAAATTGTCGGCGCAGGTGCTGCAAAGGCAGAGGATCAGTTTTTTCGGGACGCTTTCAATCAGACCGATGCTGACCGCCAGCGCATGATTGATGCCGCAAATGTGCTTTTCGGACAGATGCCCAATGAAGTTGCCCAAGCGGCGCTTATCGACGGTGCGCAGCTGTTCCAGCAGGACGATAGAGGGCAGCTTCAAGCCGTCCTCGGCGTCGATGTAGTAGTGGGTAGGAAGTTTGGCTTTCACGCCGGTTTTGCTTGTAATGGAAGCGATAATGACCGTGGGGCTGTGTTTGTTCCCGACATTATTCTGAATGATCACGACGGGACGGTAGCCCTCCTGCTCAGAGCCGATGCCCCGGCCCAGATCAACGTAATACATATCGCCGCGCAAATATGTGTGGTTCATTCTGTGATGACCTCCTTTGTGTATTTAGGCGTTTCCGCCTATGTAGAGGTCAAGCGGCAGAACAGAATTGAGGTTGGTGAGAGATAAAACATTCTCTGTTTCGTCTGACCCGTCCCGCCGCTTGACCGTAGTATTTTGAAGAAAATCTATTTGTCCTCGACACCCCGATTTCCTATTGGGAAGTCATCAAGCGGCCGATGGCTGTCGGCTCCACGGGGATTTCACCCTCACGAGGTTCTCTCATGACCGCCCCCATTGCCTGCGACGGCTTCACGGTCGAAATGCCGCTTATCACGCTCGGACTGTGGCTGGACGGGAGTATCGTTAGCCCTATTGCCGGTCGTCGCCGGGGCGGGAGCCACCCGCCCGTGATAGCCGACTGGATATCGCTCCCCGCAGTGCGGATTGTGGCGCAGCCGCTAATGTGGCTCATGCTTTCGCAATGGCAATAGGAATGTGCTTGATGAATGGGTATTCGGTTGTCAAAGGCCATCCCTGCTTGCCGAAAAGGAAAACAGGCAGAGAGTTTTCGTACCTCTCCACCTGTTTCCTCACTTAAAGGCTATTTTTCAACCACCTATTCCAAAAATTTTTTTCAATCTTTTTTCGGCGGCAGCAACCGATTTTGCAACGGCCTGAAAAGTGCATCCCTCCATTCCTGCGATCTGCTCATAGGTCAAGCCTTGAAAATAGTAGAGGATCAACCTCCGCTTTTGTATTTCGGGCAGTTCGGAGATCGCTCTATGTAACTGCGCATATTCCATGCTCTGCAAAGCGCTTTCTTCGACCGTCGCCGGACGATGCATGGCCCGGTCATACAACGATGCCTCCGTAAGCTCCGATTGCTCATAGTGGCGATCCACTTCGTTCAGATAGGAGAGGTCGTCCAGCTCAAAGGAATCAAACAGCGCAAATACGGCAGCATTGATCTCAAGATGATGCCGATGTCTCTGTCCGTCCGAAAAGGTCAGCCAGTGGCGGCCGTCCCCGGTCGTGCCGATGGTATAGGGATTGTATTTGTCCTTCCTTCGTTTCGGATGGTTTCCATCCATGATATTTTCCTCCGTTTCGATTTGAATTTTGAAAATCCAAATCGTGCGGAGGACTGCGGCAGCCTACGCTGCAGACCGAAAAGCGCAGACATAGGAAAATGCATCTGCAGAAAGCGAAGGCCTGCAAAACAAGTGAGTATAATCTATATGGGGTGGCTGTTTTTACTACATATTTCATTGCTCGGAGAGCGCTTCTTGAGGAACTCACCATTCGCAACGCAGGCTATAGAATGAAATAAAACTTGCTACTTTTTACAGGGAAGGCGGTTTGCAAACAAATAAACACAAAAAATCCCTCCAATCTAAAAAACTCAGATTGGAGGGATATACGCGCAATGAATCAGCCCGCCAACATTCGTTTTTTTATTTGGCGGGATATATGATTTCGTATTTGTTGCATCGCTTATTTGCTGATACTTGTACAGTTGACATGAATGGCGCTGCTATAACAATTACTTACTATAATGAAGCTCCATTAACAAAAGTCAAGCCAAAAAACAAAAAAACATGCGAACATCTTAGCGGAGAGAAGGAGATCATTTTTCATGGTCATCTTTTGGAATTATATTTTCTAATAAATTCTATCAAAAATATAAAAACAGTATTGACAGAGGAAAATGGGTTTGTCATAATTACACCAATACGTTTCATTTTTTTACAGAAACGTACAAAATTTTACTTTGTGGGGTAAAGAAATATGAAAGAAGGCGTAAAGAAGAGCATATCCCTCATCCTTGTGCTGACGCTGCTGGTGCAGCTGCTGCCGGTGGTGGCATTCGGTGTCGGCGACGAAACAAACGATCTGGACATCAGTACAGACAGCGAAACGGTGTCCATGAAGGACGACGATGCGGAGATCGTCGGCGAGGAGGACGGGCTGCGCGAGGAATCCGTCAAGCATTTCCGGCTGCGGGACGGGGGCTACATGCTGGTGGAGTACGAGACGGCAGTGCACTACCAGACGGCGGACGGGTCCTGGGAGGAGATCGACAACACGCTGCAGAAAACCGGTCAGCAGTATGTTGCCCAGGCGGGAGACATGACGCGGAAATTTGCCGCGTCGCTCGACAGCGGCTTCCTGTTCGAGACGGCGTATCAGGGGCAGAGCGTGTCGATGTCGCTGGCGCGGCGCAGCAGCCGCGACGTTGTGGCGGTCGCGCCGGACGTTCCGGCAGCGGAGGAAACGGCAGCCCCCGAAGAAACAGCGGCACCGGAGACCGTCGACCAGCCGCAGGAGGCGGAGCAGACGGAGGCAGACCTTCCGCGAGCGCCCGCGGAAGCCGCGGCGGAGACGGATGCGCCGCAGCAGGAGACGGATGCGCCGCAGCAGGAGACGGCAGAGGAGCTGCCGCTGCTGGACGACGCGGCGTATACGTTGGTCACGTCCACGGCGGCGGCCAGGATGGAAAACCCGGGGGCCAAAATGCGCACCTTCAGCAAGCTGGCGGAGAAAGACAAGATCCAGCCGCAGAAAATCCGCTCCAGCGTTGCGTTCGACAACGTGATGGACGGTGTCAGCCTGCTGTACCAGAACTATGGATATAACGTAAAAGAGAGCATCATCATTGACAAACAGCAGGAGCAGTATGCCTACTCGTTTGTGCTGAATATGCAGGGCCTGACACCGACGCTCGAGGCCGATGGTTCCGTGCTGCTGCGCAGCGCCGGCGGCGAGGTGATCTACGAGATCCCGGCGCCGTCTCTGGCGGATGCCAACAACGTCACATCGGTGGAGGACGCCGCCTATCGGCTCGAGCGCATCTCGGGCGGTTATCTGCTGACTGTGGAGGCGGACCCGGAGTGGATGAACGCGCCGGAGCGTGCCTACCCCGTGACGCTCGACCCGACGATCCTGCTGCACAACAAGGGCAACGTTCTGACGACGTATGTCCGTTATGCAGCCCCGAATTCTGTCGCCCCGAATGCGGCAGATCAATATTGTGGTTATATTGAGGATCGTTCGTACGGTGCGTGCGACATTTACATGAAATTGACTCTGCCCAAGATCCCCAGCGGTTGTGTTCCTGTGCGGGCAGAGATTGCGCTGTATCACGCAGGCTTCTTCGCTTCCAACCACTTTGGCGGAGCTGCACCCGACGGAAATCTAACAGTGGAAGCGCATATATGTGACGGAACGGTGTCAAATGTGTCAAATCTGACATGGAACAATGTATATGCCGGCGCATTGTCTCTCGATCGCACGATACTGGATTACCGGCAAGTCAGCAAAAGCACGCTCAGAACTTATGTTACATGGGACATTTCACGAGCGATCGTCGAACGTTCCGTCACCGGTTCCGAGACGATTGGACTGATCCTCGAGTCCATGGACTGCATTGAGAATTACCGCGCGGCAAACCTGATCGGCAGCGGATATCATGACTACGCGCCCTATTTCGCGGTGTACTACCGCAATCCGGTCGGGCTGGAGAGCTACTATACCTATCAGGAGGCCTCGGCAGGAAAAGCGGGCAATCTCTCCATCCACAATTTCACGAACCAGTTCACGCTGGACCGCACGGATGTCTCGCTCTCTCTCGAGCCGGCATCCTACGCGCTGCGCCACATCTACAACAGCGCATATTCCGGAAGCTGGTTTTCGGAGAACGGATCGGTCGGCCTGCACACGCGGAATTTTTCTTCCATGCGCATCGGCATCGGCTGGAAGCTCTCCGCGCAGCAGACGGTGGTGGAGTGTAAGGTCGGCGACAAGACGTACCTGGTCTATAACGACGAGGATGGCACCGAGCATTACTTCAGCGAGACGGCAACTAACACGTATGAGGACGAGGACGGCCTCAGCCTGAAGATCGTCAGGTCCACCAGCGGCGGCAACACGATTTACACCATGACGGACATGGACAAGTACCGCACATGGGTGTTCCACAACGGCTACCTGATCTCCATCACGGACAACAACAGCAACACGATCTATTTTGCCTACAATGCTGCATACGGCAGCGGCAGCGCGTGGAAGCCGGTCAAGGACGCTTCCACCAACCGGCTCGTGCAGATCGTCATGGCCATTCACGACGGCGCAAGCCAGACGGTCGCAAACCTGACCTACAGCGGCGACCGGCTCTCCAGCGTGACGGACTACGCCGGCCGCACCACGAGCTATACCTACGACTCTGCCGGACACCTGACGCAGGTGACGTATGCGGACGGCACGTGTGCGTACTACCAGTACGATCCGGCGAACGGGACCATGATCACGCTGTATGACGGCGAGGCGCAGTACGGTCTGGAGATCTCGTACATTTTCAATTTTGGTGTCCGATCCACGTTCCGCGTGCGGGAATTCACCGCTGGCAGCGCGCCGGCGGACGGTCAGCGGCAGTATGGCAGTGCCTTCCACGCCTACCGCGACGGTGTGCGGCAGACATCGTACCGTTTCTACGGCCCGGATCATACCCGAGATACCGCGGACGACACGATCACCAGCTACATTCTCGACTATACCGGCAAGACGATCTGCGCCTTTGACAGCAACACGGACCGCTCGGAGCTGCTCGGCGTCAGCGCCGCCAACTACACGAGCAACAACGGCACCAGCAAAACGAACAACCGCCTGACCGGCGCAGCGGCCATGGGCACATCGTCGCCGAACCTGCTGTCCAACTCCGGCCTGGAGACCTGCACCGGCAGCGCCGCAGACGGCTGGGCGCAGCTGCCGTTCAGCACGTCCGCCTCGGCGGGCATACAGTCCGGAAACCAGACGCACCTCGGCAGCGCCTCGATCCAGACCACGGCGCCCGGCAGCGGCATGTATCACGAGGCCGCGCTGCAGGCAGGCACGACCTACACCTTCTCCGGCTACGTGAACACGTGCGACATGACCGCGTTCGATTCGGGCGGCAGCGTGTATCTTGCGGCGCTCACGGCCGACCAGATCGCCGATCTGTCGCAGGCGAGCCGCTCGCCGTGGAAGAGCGAACGGGTGAACTACCAAACGGACGCCTCGGTCAGCCGCGGCTGGGAAAAGGTCAGCGTGACCTTCACGCCGGAAACGTCGGGCACATACTACATGGCCTTCCTGCAGGACAAGGCGGACGGCACGGCCTATTGCGATGACCTGCTGCTCGAAAAGGGCGAGGCCGCGTCCGAGATCAATCTGGTGCAAAACGGCAGATTCTCGCAGCTCGTCAACGGAAAACCGGACTTCTGGACCGCCAACAAATACACGATCACCAACGAGCACCCCACCGGCCAGCCGAACAGCAAGTCCATGCACATCGGCAGCACGATGAACGGCTACGCGCGCACGCATCAGGTCATCCCGCTCAATCTCCCGGCAGACGAGGCGACGTTCCTGCTCTCCGGCTGGGGCAAGGCGACGAGCGTCGGCGGCACGGCCCGCAAGCACGTCCACGGCTACGAGCGGTATTTTGGCCTTGTCGCAGAGATCGCCTATACCGACGGCACGACCGAAAACCAGTACGTGAGCTTCAACGGGGACTACGCGGGCTGGCAGTTTGCATCGGGCGTCATCGTGCCGGGCAAGCGCGACGAGTGGGTCAAAGAGATCACGGTGCGCTGCGCCTATGACTACAACGCCAACGAAGCATATTTCACGGACATCAGCCTCGTGCTCGAACCGGCGGAGACCTACAGCTACGACAGCAAGGGCAACCCCGTCGCGGCGACGGACGGCAGCGCCAAAACGGCGAGCGAGTACTTCACGGACTCCCAGCGTCTCAAGAGCTATACCACGCCCGGCGGCGCAAAGCACACGCTGTGGTACGACGCAAGCAACAACCTGCAGGAGGATACGCTGGCCGGCCTGACGAATTACACCTACCACAACGGTTCCGGCAGCCCCACGACGAGCATGACGCGCAAGGGGTACAGCGGGGACTATCTCAAGTCCCAAAACGTCTACGACAGCACCCGCCGCTTCCGCACGCAGGCCGTGGACGTCAACGGCATCACAACGGGGTACGCATACGACACCGGCGCTGCGCGCCTGTACAGGACGACGGCGGCCAACGGCACGCAGCAGGATTACCGCTACTGCACCGGCAGCGACCGCACCGCCCTCACGTACATCAACGGTGTCGCCTCCATCCGCTATACCTACGACCGCGCGCAGCTGAGCGACCTCATCCGCAAAGGGTATCTGGGCTCGACGGGCTTCTGGCAGCACTACCTGCTGAACTATGATGCCTTCGGCAACATGACGCGCGTGCAGGTCTGCGCCTCGAGCGCGGAGCAGACGGGGTACACCTCCCCCGTCACCCTCGCGTCGTATACATATGAGGGCAACGTCAATAACGGCCGGCTGGCCACGATGACCTACGGCAACGGCGACAGTGTCAGCTACACCTATGACGCGTTTGACAGGCAGCGCACCGCCGCGTATAATGACGGTACAACCTACCACTACGACTACAGCGGCGACAACGACCTTGCGCGGCAGTATGCCACGGACGGCAGCGGCGCGGTCACGGAGCAGTACAGCTACCAGTACGACAGCCTCGGCCGGCTCATCCATTCGCGCCAGTCGACGGCCAACGGCGCGCTCATCCAGTCCACGCAGCATATGTACGATGCCGCCAACCGCATGACGTCGCAGTCGTGGCAGTTCGGCACGGGCCTTTACCGGCAGCAGTATTCCTACACCGGCGTCAAGGCCGACGGCACGACCGACAGCTCGGTCGACGGCACGATCAGCGCCATCACGACCACGATCCCGGGCCAGCTCGACGTCACGTCTAAGTACGAGTACAACGACCTGCGCCAGCTTGAGAAAAAGACGGTCACTGTGCCCAACCAGAACAGGGGCACGACCACGGTCTACACCCGCGGCTATACCTACTCGGTCATCGCGGAGGATAAGGACTGCAACCGCGTCGGCACACGGCTGGCGAGCACGGCCTACACGTTCGGCTCGAGCAGCCGCAGCTTCGACTATACCTACGACGCGGCCGGCAACATCCAGACGGTCACGACCGGCGGCACGAATGTGCCCGCGGCAGCCGCCTCGAAGACGTATACCTACGACGCGCAGGGCCAACTTGCGACCGAGACCAACGGCGGCGCGTCCCGCGCCTACGCCTACGACACGGTGGGCAACATCCGCAGCGTCACGACCGACGGCGCGGTCATAAAGTCCTTCGGCTACACGAACCCCTCGTGGCCCGACCTGCTCACGAGCGTGACAGTCGGCGGCACGACGAAGGACATTCTCTACGAAGGCCAGACCCAGACGAGCGGCATCCCGTCCTCCGGCAACCCGGTCACGTATTACAACGGCAAGGATTATTCCTTCACGTGGACGAAGGGCCGCCAGCTCACCTCCGCGACGGTGGACGGCGAGCAGGTGTCCTACACCTACGACATGTCCGGCGTCCGCAGCAACAAGCAGGTCGGCGATACGACCTACACCTACACCACGCTCTCCGGCAAGGTCATGCGGCAGACTTGGGGTGACAATAACGCCCTCGAGTTCGTCTATGACGACGGCAACCAGCCGTTCGCCGTGATCTACAAGCACGGCCAGACAACGGAGCTCTATTACTACGTCCTCAACGCGCAGGGCGATGTGTCCGCCATCCTCGATTCGAGCGGCAGACTCGCTGCGTCCTACGACTATGATGCTTGGGGCAACTGCACGGTGTATGACAGCAGTGCGAAAGTCCTCACCGATCCCACCAGCATCGCCAACCTCAACCCCCTGCGCTACCGCGGCTATTACTATGACGCCGAGACCGGCTTCTACTATCTCCAGAGCCGCTATTATGACCCGGCCATCTGCCGGTTCATCAACGCGGACACCTTCGCTACCACCGACGCCAACGGCTTCCTCAGCGCCAATATGTTCGCATATTGCGAGAACAATCCGATTATGCGGGTTGATGCGGACGGAGAGATATGGAATGTCATTGCGGGTGCTGTAATCGGCGCAGGCCTTGAAGTTTTAGGCCAACTGATGACAGGCACGAAATTCGCTGATATTAATTGGGGCAGCGTTGCAATGGAAGGAGCTTTGGGCGCTGTATCAAGCCTTGGCATACCGGCTCGAATAACAAGCAAGTTGGGCAAAGTTGCATTTACCGCTTTTAAAGATGTCGTAATACCAACCACGGTTGAAGTAAGGAGTCAAATAAAAACCAATAAACGTGTCAATTACACAAAAACTGCAATTACGGCTTCGAAAGCAAGTATAAATTCTGCTGTTACTGCTGGGACCGATCGCTTATTAAAGAGCACTAGCAGTCGAATGGCAAAGGCTGTAGTTCATTCGACACGTCAACTGTTTTTCTTCACTTTCGGGCTAATAAGCAAGTTTTGGAGGTGACTTTATGAAAGAGTTGATTTTTCAGCCTTATAAAAGAGGTGTAATTAGCGGTGGAATTATATCAGTTATCCTTTGTGTTGGGCTATTCGCCTATCTTACATTTGAAGATGGGGAGTGCCCATCAAAGAATTCGTTAATCTTTTTGTGTGTATCTTCAGCCGTAGTTGTTCTTGTTTATGCTGTAACAGTGTTTAGTATAGTTAGATCGGCTGGATACAGAACCAAAATTGTAGTCAGCCAGCAGGGATTTGCGGTTGTAGACCCCAAGCGTTCGGAACCTGTATTTGTACCATGGAGCGAGCAGATCTATCTGTGTACTTGCATGGAAGGAGACGTCTATAGCTATCATTGGATTCATGATACGATACTTTGCTTTTCCAATCAGGACATAAGCGGACAGTGGATAGAAAGGGGCCAAACCGTGAACTACCGGCAGACGTTTGAAACAGATGCCGGACAGCCGTGGGTCGTTGCACTGACTTATGGCAGCAAGGCGAAATGCAGGAAAGATGCAGCACGCGTCCGCCAGCACATGGACGGCTGTTCACAACAATCAGAGTAATTCTACATAGTAAGCGGGCGGTGCAACAGCACCGCCCGCGTTTTGTTTCTCTTGGTGGGGTTGCGTTCGCGCCAAGAAAAATGAACAAATGCCATCATATATGGTTTTTTGTGCTCTTTCTTATCTATTCCGGAATACCGTAGCCTAGAATTTCGTAGTATCCCACCGGATATTGGCGCTGTCGGCAGCTGTCGCCGGAATTGCCCTCGATGGTGTAGACAATGCCGTTTTCGCATTTTTCCACGATGCCGACATGATCGGACTGCCCGTCCTGCGGACCGGATAAGCCCTTGTTGTCCCAATCGAAGAAAATGATCTGACCGGCAGACGGCTCAAAGCTGCCGTCCTGCCATTGTCCACGGTCCTTGAACCACTGCACCCCATTGACACAGCCTGCGAACTTCGGAATAACGCCGCTGTCGATATAGCCGCACTCATTCGCACACCAAGATACAAAGCAGGCGCACCACTCCACACGGGAGTTAAATCCATACCATGACCAATAGGGCTGACCGCCCACATTGCCGATCTGCGACAAGGCCACCGTGACGATAGCATCGTCCCCGGAGTAAATGCCGTAAAGGGCGGCTGACCACATACTACGGTTTTCCTCGGCAAGCAATTCAGAGAGCTGCTGCCGCTGATCGGCGTTGAAGTTGAAACGGTCTGCCATTTCTTCGGCGGTCTTGTGGCTGACCGTAATATAAAGGTAGGTGTGTGTGACCGTTGTAATGGTTTCTACAATGTTCCCGTGGCCGTCATCGGTTTCGGTGATAATCTTTCCGGGCTTTCTCTCAATGTGAGAAGATATTTCATTCATCTTCCAGAAAATATCTTTGAGGATGGCTTTCTTGGCATCGTCCACCGTGGCGACCTCCTGCGGATCGTTGGGGTCGGTGGTGGTTTTCACCGCATACACGGCCAGCACCTCCGGCCAGACGGCACGGGAGCCGGACATCTCCAGCTCATCATAGGTGAGATTTGCCCTTGCGGTATCGATCTGCGACTGATAATCGGCGTTAATTTCCTGCACAGCCTGCCGCATAGTTTGCCCCGTGCCGCTGCCCTCGCCGGAGAAGAAGATGCCGAAACAAGAGCCGACGATCAGCCCGATCAGGCAGACTACGATGATGACGGTGACAGAGACCCATCCACCGGCGGCGATAGCTGCGGCTAAGGCCTTCGCTTTGGCAATTACGGCTTTGACAGCGGTAGTAGTAGCCTTGACAGCCGTCTTCCTTGTGGAACTAGCAAACGCCTGCCTACTGCGGCTATTCGCTTTGATGGTGCTATGCGCTGGATTTTTCGGCAAACCCGCCGCTCTCGCCTGAAAATTCCCTTTTGCCTTGGAGATGTTTTGCTTGGTGACCTTTACACCCTTGCGGTTAGCCTTATCCACCCCGTATGCGGCTTCGTGAGCTGCCGTTTCCACCCCGGTCAAAGTGCGGTCGGCGGCGTATTCTTCGGGAGAGGATTCCGCCGCAAAGACGCCGTGCTCCGCCTTGTCCTTGGTGCGGACATAGGCATCCTTCATCCGCTCAGCGGCCACCGCCGATTTGTCGATTGCCTTTACCGTTCCCTTGACCACATCCCGTATCTTGATGTCAGGCATTGTTGCCCACCTCCGCAGAGGGTACGGCGATCCGCTTGGCAACAACGACTATGCGCCCGTTTTTGCGGCTGTATTCGCAGGTAGAGAGCGTGATCAGCCTGTCGCCGTATTCCGCCGTTACGCCGGTGTCATAAAGAGAAAGTGCCTTGCATTGGGCGATATAATCATCAAAGTCCTCCGCCGACTCCGCACGGGTAAAGTGGTAATACTTGAAGCCCTGCTCGGAATAGGCGACGGTCTTGAACACCGCCACGATCTCATATTCGCCAAAGCCAGATAGCGTATCAAAATGGATGGTCTTGTGCTCTCTATAAAAGTCCTCGTTTTCATACTTGCAGAGATCGGTAAACATCGTCCCGTTGTTCATGTGGTGGCCGTAGATCACGCAGTTGTCGGACAGCGCAATGTCGCAGTTTTCCTGTACATAGGGCACGCCGTAATCGCTGTACTGTTTGTCAAAGCCCCGTTTCAGATAGAAATTCGGCTCGTCCACGGTCTGCATCACGGGATAGTCGATGTTCGTGCCGGGAACGGAGAGCCAGCCCACAAAGTCACTGTTCTGTTCCTGCACCGCCCGATACTTTTCAAATGCCGTCAGCTCCGGCAACGGCTTGGTTTCCACCAGTGCGGCGACCTGTTCAAAGGCTTCGGTGGCCTGTTTTCCGTCCGCATACTGCCGACAGAGCATGATGCCGGAGAAAAGGAAAAGGGCGGCACATACGGCCGCCCCGATCATCAGATATTTGCTTTTCATATATGGCCTCCTTTAAGATGCGTTTCCGCTGCCGAACACACCCTCGCCGGGGCGCGTCGTCATCAAGCGGTAAAGGTCGGTATCTTTGGGAAAACGGTTGATAAACGGCACAAGCGCCGAGCCGTATTTGATCAGCCCGCAGCCTGCGTCGGCGTTGGTGACATAGCTCATTTGCTCGTCGGAGATGTTCAGGAGCTTCGAGAGCTTGGCACGGTCGGAAAACGCCTGATTGAGCATAACCACGAACTCGGAGTTGGAGAGCATGGTGCTCGCCTGCACGGAATCCAGCAGGTATTCCACATTCTGCGTGATGGCGGTGGGATAGCCGTTGCGCTTACGGAACTGCCGCCATGCAGAGTTGAAGAAAATGCCGCTCTGCTCATTTTCAAAAACGACATGAAATTCGTCGATGAAGATGTGGGTGCGCTTGCCCTTCTTCCAGTTAAGGGTGACACGGTTGAGAATGGTGTCGGTGATCACCAGCAGTCCCGTCGGCTTCAACTGCTCGCCAAGGCCGTGAATATCGAATACGACGATGCGCTTGTCGAGATCGACGGTGCTTTCGTGACCGAAAATATCCAGTGAGCCGGTGGTGAACAGCTCCAGCGACAAGGCGATCTCCTTTGCCTTTTCTTCGGGCTGTTCCAACAGCTTGTTTCGCAGGTCGCAGAGCGTAGCGGGCTTGCCCGTCCGCTCGGCGTCCTGATACACCAGCGCCGTGCAGCGGTCGATGATGGATTTCTGCTGTGGGCCGACACCGGCCTTGTCGATCTGCTCCACAAGGGACATGATGAACTGCGATTTTTCCACGATGGGGTTGTTCTCGCCGTAGCCGTCCACCATATACATGGCGTTCAAACGGTCTTTGCCGCCTGCCGCCATATGAATGACGGTCGCCGTTTCCTTGCCCAGAGCCGCCGCCAGCGCACCAAATTCGTTTTCGGGATCGCAGATCAGCACATCATCGGTGGTGTCGAGAATGAGAAAAGCGATCAACTCCTTGGCGCTGAACGATTTGCCCGAACCGGGCACACCCAGCAGGAACGCCGACTGGTTCAGAAGATTGGCCTTGTTGCACATAATGAGGTTGTGGGAGATGGCGTTTTCTCCGAAGTAAATGCCGCCCTTGTCCTGCACCTCTTGCACCTTAAAGGGCATGAACACCGCAAGGCTCTCAGTGGTGAGGGTGCGAAACGCATTGATCCTCCGTGTGCCGATGGGGAGAACAGTGTTCAGCCCGTCGAACTGCTGGAATTTCAGCACGGCGAGCTGGCACATATGCTTTCGTGCCACGGCAAGTACCGTTTCGGTGTCGCTGTCGAGCTGTTTTTTGTCGTCGGCGGTAATGACCATCGTAATGACCGCCAGCATCATCCGTTGATCCCTCGTGGTAAGGTCGTCCAGAAATTCCTTGCTCTCCTTGCGTTGGAGCTCCATATCATAGGGGACGACGGCGGAGAAATTGTTGTTGGCATTCTGCCTGCGCTGCCAATTGGTAATGTTGGTTTCGATACCGAGCAGACGGTTTTCCACCTCCCGCACGGCCTCGTCGGTGGGGATCGGCACAACATCGATCGACAGCATCATATTTCGGTTGAAATCGGTCAGCTCCGTGACCATGCTGTCTTTGATATACGAAGCGTAGTCTTTCAGAAACAAGACCCGGCAGTATTTCTCACCCAGTTTCAGGCAGTCGCTGCTTTTCTCCATAGAGTCGGGGCAGATATAGTCCTTGAAATCGTGCCCCTTACGCATCATGTCCTGTGGGTCGAAGTGAAACGCCGCTTCTTCACCCTGACGGTAGAAGTCGTGGAGCACCCGTAGCTTTTCGGCGGCGTCCAGCTCGGTACACTTAGAGCCGAGGGCGGCAAAATGGGCAATCAAGTCAGCGCCGATCCGGGCAAAGTAGGTGCGGGCTTCTTCAATGTCCTTTTTGCAGACCGACACCGTGATATATTTTTCCTGAATGATGCCGTTGGCGCCGGTGGCCTTGTCCAGCAACATTTGATTGTATTCCCTGCGGTACACATCGCAGGCATCGCCCCGCATGGGCATCAAGATCGACTGCTCGAAATTTGCCCGGTTCAGCCTGCGATTGTTGATGGTGATCTTTGTCGTCGCCCCGGAATCCAGACTGTTCAGCAGCTCCGAATAGGCAAGAAACATCTGCTCCTTGTCCTCACGGCTTGCCACGAGGTAGTTGATGTCGGTGAACTGATAGGTCTTGGAAAAGCGGCTGCCCACCTGAAAAATGCCGTCCTTCCAGATGCGGCGGACGGGGATCACATCCTGCACCTTGCGGGGCACGGTGTACCGCTCCTTGTCCTGTTTCAGCAGGTTTTTCAGCGTCTTGATCATGATTTTCCTCCCTCCAATTTGTCTTTAAGCGCTTCATAGTAGAGGTTCGATGCTTCAAAGCAAAGCTCTTTCGGCTCTAACAGCTCCGAGCGCAGCCACGCCCAGAGGAATTGCTCGGCGGTCATACCGTGGTAAGTGATAAAGCCCAGCGCCGCAAAGGGTGCGGCACCGAGAATACACATCCAACTGACAGTTTCCGTCCCGAAGTGGGGTTTCAGCAGAAAGTACAGCCCCACGGCAACGAGGATCGCCAAGACAGAAAAAACGAACTGCCGCATGGACAGCCCGAAAAACATGGATTCCGTATAGTTGCGGATCTCCCGATTGATTTTCACTTCCAAATTTCTCCCTCCTTACAGTCCCATCATTTCTCTGACAACACGGTCGGCCATTTTAACAGCGCCGACGAGTACCAGCATATTGAAGATCAGCTCACCCACATACGACCACACCTGCGTGACCGCCGCGGCGTCGGGATCGACGACAGGCGGACTGGATGCAAACAGCGAGAAGATGATGCAGGCAAGCACGATGATCGCGCCCTCCAAGCAGACGGCGGCATAACTTTTGATAAAGCTCTTGCCGATGTTCTGTGACGGCTCACCCGCAAAGGCCGAGAGCGGGACTGGGGCAATAGCCGTGTAGAGATAGAGTTTGAAAAATCTGCCGTACACGGTCATGATCATGATAAACGATAAGACCGTAATGAACAGCCCGCCGATCAAGGTCACTGCCCATAATGGGATGCTTTCAAAAAAGCCGCAGTCCTCCACGGCGGTCACGATTTCGGCAGGCAGCACGGTTTCCTGCGCCGCCCCAAAGCCTGCGGCGTTCATGATGGTGGAGATCAGCCCCTGTACGATGTTGAACAGGGCAATCATCAGCTCCAAGCCGTATGTGACGGCGGCTTTGGCAAGGACGAAGCGGATGAACACTTTCAGGGCGTGCTCCGGCCGTTTCAGCTCTGCAAAGCTGCCGCAGGTTTTCATCACGCCCACCACGAAGAACAAAACGAGCAGCGCAAACCCGATGGCCTGCACCGCACCGTGGATGCCGACGATCACATTCCAGATCGTGCCGCCCTTAAATTGCTCCGGCGACTGCGTAATGAGCTGCCAGATCTCTGCCAGCTTTTCGTTCCAAGTTTCGAGTGCGTTTTCGAGATTCTGTACGATCCAGTTATCCGACATTCGGCTCACCTCCCGTCAGCGCGATATCGCAGGCGACCTCGTTGCCCCAAGCATCCCAGCCGTCCGCTTTCTGACGGGCAAACAGCTCAATGCGGGGCAGATCACCCATCAGCTCGACAATGCGCCGCCTTGCTTCGTCCGGCTTTTTGCTGTGTTCCTCGATGTGGGAGAGGATGACTTGATGCACCCCGGCTGAGCGGCGTTTCGGGTGTCCTTTGGTGGCAAGCATACAGAACTCCGCATTGGCTCTCGTCCAGTGTCCCATGCCCCAAAACAGACTGTCGGACTTGCGGTTCTGCTTGATCCATACGAAAGCCACCGTCTTATACGAAAAGCCCCATGCACGCATGACCGAAAAGCAATCGTGCAGCAGCGGGATCGTTGTCCATAGAAACAATACGCAGTCGTCTGCGGCAAGTGTGCCGACCGGCAGCGCCCGTATATCTTCCAGTTCCATTGTCGGGTAGTGGGATTCGGCTGAGCGGCCAAGCCCCTTTTTAGAATAGACCTTGTACCGCCAAGGCGGGTCTGCGTAAATAATGCTGTATTTCTTCACAGCTTCCTCCTTTCCGGCAAATAGGGGCAGGCCAAAGTGACCTGCCCCGTGCCCGTGTCATTTATCTGCTGTCCCGGTCGGGCGAACTGCGAATCACGCCGTACACATCGTCTACAAAGTAGCGCCCGGCAAAGGGATTGAATATGGCGTGGCACTTCACACCGTTGTATTCAGCAAGGTAGTCGTTGTCCCCGATGCGTTTGAGGATCGTCGCCTCACCAAGCACATGGGTTTCTCCCTGTTTCAGAGAGTGGATATAACACTCGCACTTTTCCATTTGCGGCCTCCTTTCAGCCCGTGATTAGGTTGAGAATTTCTTTGGCAAAGGTGATGACGATGCCGCCCGCAAGGGTGAGAAAGCCGTTGCTGCGCTGGCTGGGGTCGTGGGACTGGAACGAAAGTCCCACCTGCACGATGCCCCAGCCGAGCAGGATCAGCCCGACCGCACGGATCAGACCGAAAATGAAATCGCTCAGGTTGTTCACGACGGCGATTGGGTCATTGGCGGCAAAGGCCGGGACGGAGCAGCCGAGCACAAGAGCGACTGACAGCACAGCGGCGCAGTAGAAACGAACGCCCTTTCTGACCTTGCCGGGCACGGGCAGCTTGTTTGAGGCCTTTTTGGTGTTCTTCATAGGTTCATCCTCCTTGAATTGGATTAAAAAAGAGCCTCTATATCCTCATCGGAAAGAAGCTCATAATCGGGTATGGGTTTATTGAATTCAAACAGCGTTTCTGCGGCAACGCCTGCAAGTGAGAGCGTTGCAACGGCATTTTCCGTCCCGCCGTGTTCATAGGGTGCTGCGCCGCCGTCCTCGGTCAGCGCAATGTTCGGGTGTTTTAGAATGTCGTATTTTTCGTCCATTACCGGCCGCTCACCACGGATAAACAAAAGGGCGTAACGGTTGTCCAGCATACGCACCTCGTCCGGTGTCAGAAGATCTCTGCCGCTGATCTGATAGTTCGTGCTGTAATTGCCGTTGCGCCCGGACGATTTGCCGTAGGTGTTGGTGTCGATGGTGGATTTGCCGAGATAGGATTCCGAGATCAGCTTGTGGGTCGAAGTTTCGTTGCCGCCGAGATAAAGGAACTCATCGCAGTTGCCGAGGATCGACTCCCATTCCTTTTCAAACAGCGCTTTGAGTGCCGCTACATTTTGCAGAATGATCGACACATACACATTGCGGGAACGCATGACCGCAAGGATCTTGGAGAAGTCCTCCGGCAAGCTGACATTGCTGAACTCGTCCATCAAGAAGTGAACGGGAACGGGCAGACTGCCGCCGTATTTGTGGTCGGCCAGATAGAATAGCTGCTGAAAAAGCTGGGTGTACAGGATGCTAACCAAAAAGTTAAAGCTGGTGTCATTGTCGGGGATCAGGGCAAAGAGCGCCACTTTCTTTTCTCCGAGGGACGGCAGATCCAGCTCGTCCGTGGCGGTCAGCGCCGCCAGCGAGGACAGATTGAATTTCTCTAACCTCGCCGCCAGCGTGATCTGAATGGATTTCAGCGTTTTGGCGCTGCCGGAATGATAGTCCTTGTAATATTTCACGGCGATATGGTCGGGCTCCCGCATTTCCAGCCGCTCAAACAGCTCGTCCAGCGGTGAGGTGTATTCGTCGCAGTCCTCCCGCACATCCGCCGCACGCAGCATCTCCATGACCATCGGGAAGTTCTGCTCGTCGGGCGGCGCTTCGTATTTCAGATAGAAGATCAGTGCCAGCAGGAGCATAGATGCGGCGGTGTCCCAAAAGGGATCGTTGGACTGGCTGCCTTTCGGCGTGGTGCTTTTGAACAGATTGGTCACGAGCCGCTGCACATCATTGTCGTCCCGCAGGTAGACAAACGGATTGTAGCAGTGGCTTTTCTCCATATTCAGAAGATCCAGCACACGCACCTCATAGCCCTTTTGCCGCAGCAGGTGTCCCGTGCTTCGCAGCAGCTCACCCTTCGGGTCCAGCACGGTAAAGCTCGTGTTTGCCTGACACAGATTCGGCTTTGCGTAAAACCTCGTCTTACCCGCGCCGCTGCCGCCGACCACGACCGTATTGAGATTGCGGCGGTGCTTTCGCCCGTCCAGTCCCATACGGACATTCTGTGTGAAGATCTTGTTGTCCTCCGGAGCGGCTGCCCGGTATTTTCGGTTGACGGTTCGGGCAGAACCCCACTTGGCCGAACCGTGTTCCTCGCCACGGCGGTAATTGCGGCGAGACGATAGAATGACACCCACCGCAAGCCCGTAAGCGCAGAGCAGAACGAGGACAGTTTTCAGACTGTCCCCGCAAAGCTCGATGTGAAACGGGTCGTTCATCACCGCAGGAAACCGGGCGACGATCTCCGGCAGACCGCCGTGGGCGGCAGGAGCGAGCAGCAGCCCCAGCCACACCACGGGGAGAATACCGAACAGGCAGAGGACAAGAGGGTTATTCTCTCGCTTCATCGTTTCGGCACCTTACCTTCTTTGCGGGGGCATCGATCACCTTCAAAAGAACTTCGTCAACAATGTCGGTGGGGCGTTCTTCCTCCAGCAGATCATTCCGCATTTCATTGAGGGCATTGACCACAACGCCGTGCTCATAGCGGTCAAGAGTCAATACCCGTTTTTCCTGTTTCCCCATATTCATCGCTCCTGTTCGCTTAGGCGGGGTGCTTTGCTCTGTTCCAGCGACCGCATCATCCTTGCGGAAATATCATAGGCGGTGTCCCGGATGTCGGTCAGCTCAGCACGGATCGTCTGCGGGTCATCGGTACGCAAAAAGTCGGCAGGCGTTTCAAAGGCATAGCCGCTCACCTCCACACCGAACTCTTTGCCAAGGATATAGGAAACGCACTGCGCCTTGAAGCCGGTATTTTCTTCGGTGTATTCCTCGCCGGTCCGGGCAAGCTCCGCCTGCGCCAGCGCTTTGGACAGACCGCAGAAAAGGTCGTTTGCCGACAAGCCACGGCGGACAAAAACGGCGTTCTGCTCATGGTCATACACGGCATCGATGCCATTCGGCAGCTCATCCACGGACTGCACCGGCGTAGGACGCTTGTAGATCAGGGCATTCAGCAGCGCCCGTGCGTCATGGGAAACCGCCTGCGGCGTTCTCGTCCGGGCAGTGGTCTGCGAAATGTCATAGACCCGCTTGATGTTGTAGGACACGCCGATGCTGCCATCGTCACGGGTGTACTCGCCGTTGGACTCGACAATCTTGATGGGGCGGCCAAATTCCTGCCGCTTGATATACACGCCCTGATCCCGCCAGAAATCTTTGTCGCCCAGTCTGCGGGCGTCCGGCTTCGTGGCAAGGATCAGCAGGGCGTTGGTGGCAGAGTAGTTGCGGAAAGCCGCCTGCACATCCAGATAATCACGGAATTTGCTGCCGTCTGTGCAAATCGTCTCGGCGGTGGCATCGGCCAGAGCATAAACCTCGTAACGCTCCGCCTTTTTCTTTGCCGCCCACGCCTCCTTGTCAAATTCGTCGGTCTGCGGGGCGGATTCAAAAATATCGTCAAAATTGCTCATCGGTCATCGTTCCTTTGCTTTCTTCGGTTTCTTTCGGGATGGCTGTTTGTGGGTGGTGGTCGGCTGCTTTTTCGGCTCTTTTGCCGGGATGGGTTCGGAAATGCCCGGCTCTGCCGCCTCTTTCTGCCTACTCTCCCGGATTACCCGCAATTCCTCACGGACAGAGGGGCGTTCTTCGGGAGACTTAGCAGTACCCTCGGCGGTTCTGCTTTGCTTCTCGGAGATAGGCGCGGACGGACGGGATTTCTCCGCCTTTGCCGCCGCAGGGTTTGGGGATGCGTGTTCCTCCTTTTGAATGGGTGTGCTCAGTAAGTCATCCAGCAGGCGGTCGTCCGCCGCCTTGTCGGGCTTCTCCTGTTCAGGCACAGACGGAGCGGCTTTGTCCGCCTTGGACTGCTCGATGTCCCGCTTGATGGAAACGGCATCGACCGTCGCCAGCTTGAAGCGCTCTACGATGCGGTTGATCTTGGACGCATCCTCGGCTCGCACCATAATGTCTACCATACCGTCAGCGGAACGCTCTTTACCCCGCAGGGCGCAGTAGACAACACCGTACCGCTTGGCCTCGGTCGCAAACTGTTTCAGATGCTCCTCGCTGACGGTGAACACTTTCAGCTCCTTGCCGCTTTTGAGCATGGCAGAAAGCCGCTGGTGGCCTTTGGTTTTGTTCTTATCTCGGTTTTTCCAGACAGCATAGAGCATGGCGGCAATATTCTTTGCCGCCGAGCCGGTCAGCTTCAGGGCAACTTCCGTACCCTCCAAGCTGATCCGCACGACTTGCTCCGCTGCGTCACCGGAATTGTACATGGTCGGTTTTCTCCTTTCTTTCGGGTTGCTCGTCCTCACGAACGGCTTTGATTTTCTCTTGGATCACGCCGGAACGCTCGGCAATGCTGTTACATAAAACCGCCTCCTTCCGCAGTGCGGCAAGTTCTTTGGAAAGTGCGTCGATCTGCGCTTTGACCTCTGCTGCCTTTTCAAGGTCGGACTTCACCGCCGCCGTTCGCTGTAATTTATAGAGTTGCTTTCGGTCGGCGGTCATAACTTCGATTTTTCCATTCACCTCGTCACGGTAGCGAAAAAGCTGCTCGGCGGTATCGATCCGATGCCCTACGATCAGCCTTGTTTCGGCGGTGATAGCATCCAGCTTCAGCAGATCCTCCCGCAAGAGAAAGTGCAGCCGTTTTCTGCTTTGCTGCGGGCAGTTCTTCGGGAAGATGCCCAGCAGATAGCAGTAGTGAACATACAGCGCCCGAAAGCCGGTCAGTTTCCGGGCGGTTTTCAAGCTGCCGATCAGCCTGACCCGCAGGATCTCCGGCGTTTGTTTCGACTTTTCCCGTTCGGGGCGGCTCTGGGATAAAATGCGCCTGCGGATGCTGTTCAGAGAGTAGTCCTCACCGAAATTGCGCATCAGGCGCACGAATCGCTCCTTGCCCGGCGGTCTGACCGAAATATCCTTGCCGACCTTCACCGCATAGCCCTTTTTCCGCAGAGCGTCAAAAAACTGCCGCTCGGTCATGGACTGCCGTATTGCCTCGTCGATGTCAGAGCGGATCAGCCCACGCCAAGTGGGGCGCTGTTCCTGCTCGGCACGCCATTCGCCGTATTGCTTGCCCCGTCCTTGCTGCGGGTGCTCGATCACCGACAGCCCGTATTTCCGGCAAAGCTCATCGGAAACCGCCTGCATCTCGTGATAGTCCTTGCGTGTGCGATGGTATTTGATGCCGTCCGCAAAGGAAACTGTGTTGACGACAAAGTGATTGTGCAGATGATTTTCTTTGTCAAGGTGGGTGGCGACGATCACCTGATAGCGGTCGCCCCAGAGCCGGGTCGCCAGCTTTACGCCGATCTCATGCGCCAGTTCCGGCGTGGCCTCGCCGGGGGCAAAGGACTGATAACCGTGGTAGGCCACTGTGCCGTTCTCCTTGCCGAACCGCTTTTTCACAGCCAGCATTTCATCACGGGCAGTGGCGGGAGAGCAGTTGATGCCCGACACGAAGCGGTGGAGCGGTGCGTCGTCCTCACTGCCCGTTTCCTGTGTTTTCTCGGAATTGACAGCATAGCGGATCACATCAGAAAGCTGCTGCCCGTCCTGCTCGGTCAGTTCCCGGTCGGCGTAGAATTTGGGGGTTGCCGTCTTTTCGGGATTTTCCGCATAGATCACCACCTTGCCGAGCCAGCCTTTTACCCGCCATATTGATGTCGTCGCCATAAGCGTCACCTCATCGGGCGGGGCAGAATGACCGCTGCGGTGATTGCCTTGACGGCTTCATCCAGCTTGCGGCAGTTTTCGTCGTACCGCTGCACATCCAGTGCGTTCAGGGTATGAGCTTTTGCGGCGATCTGATTGAGGTTGTTGCCGATCCCGTGGAGCTCTCGCATCATGGCGTAATAATCGGGCGGCGGTGCGTCCTGCGGTTCAAGGCCGTTTACCAAGTGCCGAAGATACGCTTCACGGGAAAGTCCGCTTTTCTTGACCTTCTTCTGAAACGCCTCGGCCTCTTTCTTGTCTAGCCAGAATTGAATGTGAACATTGCGTTTTCTCATAGGACCTCCTTGTTCAGCTCGTTTTGAATTTCCACGATCCGCTTGCCGACCGCATACACAACGGGAATCGTTACGCCGTTGCCTGCCTGCTTGTAAAGTTGGGTGTCGGAATTGACGGCGGCTGCCCGGTCAAACATATCGTCCGAAAAACCTTGCAGCCTCCAGCACTCACGGGGTGTCAGCTTGCGGATGCGTCCGCAGCCAAGCGGCACGCCCTGATTGCAGGAAGTGTCCAGCGTCTGCGCATGGCCTTTGCTGACACGGCCTCGGCGGGTCTTGCTGTCGGGAAACGCCAGATTGATGCTGTCGCCGCAGTGGGCCTCCGCATATCCGGCAGCAGTGGCGTTTTTGATACGCAAAGCAAGCTCGCAGGTATCGCAGGCGCAGAGATAAACGCCGTGCTTGTCCTGCGTGTTCAGACAAAAGGCCGGTTCGCCGCACTCCTTGAAGCGCCGTCCGTTCTGCCGCTTGTTTTCCCGGTCGGGGGTGAGGACGGCACGGCAGCCATAAAAAATGCCGGAGCTTTCGCCCCGGTTGCTGACCCCAATCTTGTCATAGCCTGCGATTAGGCATTTGGTGTGATCCTGCTCCAAGATTTTCGGATCACCCCGTTTTAGCTGAATGAGCGCCGTTTCTTCGGTGCGGTTTGGGCACTCGCAGCTCATGCAGAGAACGCCGCTTTTGTCGCCGCTGTGGTTGGTAATGCCGCTGTCATACCTTGCCTTGATGCAGCGGGCGTGTTCGGTCAGCCTCGGTTCACCTTTGCACAGGTCGATGAAGTACATCCCCGTGCGACCGGCAAAGCCGCCGCCCTCGCTCATCAGCGTGCAGCTCACGCCTGCGGGGTCATAGAGCCGCTTACCCTGCGTGCCGCCGATCAGTTGTATAAGAGCCTTGCCGTCGCCTGCGGTGACAGGAAATATTTTTCGTCCACCCTCGGCTCTAAAATGTCGATAAGCGACAAGGTAGATGCGTTCCCGGTTTTGCGGAACGCCGTGGAAGCGTGAATTAAGCAGTCCGTATTCGATAT
>UMGB01068731.1_pt1 | contig 23732 bp, 15 predicted proteins | sample 1965161 | NCBI WGS metagenome assembly UMGB01 (sample SAMEA4836060, study PRJEB28245) | human gut metagenome | biome: gut microbiome; material: fecal sample | place: Denmark | collected 2008
TATGCCCAAAGGCGATATACTTACTCCTCTGTAGCAGCGGCAGCCCGACGGCGACGCTTCGGCTTTTCTTCTACCGCCTTGCTTTCGATTTCCACTCCGGCCAATTCCGGGTCTATCATGATACGGCCGCAGTATTCGCATACGATAATCTTCTTGCGCATACGGATATCCAACTGACGCTGGGGCGGGATTTTATTGAAACAGCCACCGCAAGCATCGCGCTGCACGTAAACGATACCCAATCCGTTACGGCTGTTCTTACGGATACGCTTGAACGCCAACAACAAACGAGGTTCGATAGTAGCTTCCAGATTCTTGGCACTTTCGCGCAGCTTCTCTTCTTCCGACCGCGTTTCGGAAATAATATCGTCCAACTCGGATTTCTTCACGTCCAAATCCGCACGCCGGTCGTCCATCAGCTCCGTGCAATGGGCGATTTCCCCGTTCTTGTGTTCAATGGCACTGTAAGCCTCGCGGATGCGCTTCTCGTTCAGTTCCACGTCCAAGGTCTGGTATTCGATTTCCTTGCTCAAAGACTCGTACTCACGATTGTTACGCACATTGTCCAACTGCTGGCTATACTTTTCGATAGAGGCTTTGCTGGCTTCGATATTGGCTTTACGCGTGGCAATGTCCGCATTCAGTTCCCCTATCTCTCCATGTATTTTTTCAATACGGGTAGACAAGCCTTCTATCTCGTCCTCCAAGTCCTGTACTTCCAACGGAAGCTCTCCACGCAACGTCTTGATTTTGTCAATTTCGGAAAGCATGGTCTGCAACTGGTACAGATTCTTCAACTTTTCTTCAATCGACAGGTCCGTCGCATCTTTCTTCATGTCTTTTGCCATAGTGCTTATTACAAATATTTTATGGGATTTGTGTCTACCGCCGTCATGTAAAGCGGCAGTTCGGGACAAATCTCACCTATGATGGAATAAAAAATTTCTTTCGTGTATTGCTCGCTCTGGTAATGCCCCATGACGGCAATCTGCAACTCCTGATCGTGGCCGAAGTACTGATGATAGTGCATCTCCCCTGTCAGGAAAGCATCGGCTTTCTGGTTGAGCGCCTCTTCGAGCATGAAATCGCCCGCCCCTCCGCAAAGCACGACTTTGCGCACCGGACGCTGCAACAGCTCATTGTGCATCAGGCATTCAATATGGAATACGGACTTGATGCGCTGGAGAAACTTCAGGGAATCCTCCGGCTGGGGCAACACGCCGATAACTCCGCTGCCCGCCATGACGGTGTATTCATGCCCGCCGTCCTTCACCTTCACGGGATGCGGCAGAAGCAATCTCACCTGCTCCAGTTCCAACTTTTCGGCGATTTTGAAGTTCACGCCATCCTCGGCATTATCCAAGTTCGTATGCGCCGCATAGACCGTCACGTCGTTTTGGATAGCTTTCCGTACGCACCGCTCCACGTAGTTGCGGTCGGACACGGTCTTCAGCCCGTGGAACAACAACGGATGGTGTGACACGATGAGATTGCAACCCAAAGAAACGGCTTCATCTATTACCTCCTCGGTCACGTCAAGACACAATAAAGCCCCTGATGCTTCCACCTCCGTCAATCCTACTTGCAGACCAGCATTGTCATAGCTCTCCTGCAAAGGCAAAGGCGCGAATCTTTCAAGGGCAAAAACTACTTCCTTAATTTTCACGTCATAGAAAATTTTCACAAAGATAGGGATAAGACGGGAGGTTCCAAAGAAACCCGGTGGATTTTATCATTTATTTAGTATTCCGGCCTTTTCTGAATATCGGCTTCAGTCGCCCGAACTCATCGAACGTGCGGCGCACGGAAAGCGAAATCGTAATGACCAAGGACAGCATGGAGGCCACAACCGTGATGACGCTTATCATCAACTGGTATTTGATGGCTACTTCGGGCATCGAGCCGCCGAGTATCTGGCCTATCATCGTCCCCGGGAAAGACACGATGCCCAGCACGGCCATGTTGGCGATGCACGGGGAAAAGGATTTGATGACGGCCGAACGGAGGAAAGGCAATGTAGCCTCGAAACGGGTCGCCCCGTTGCCCAACAGGTAATAATACATATCCTGTTCGCGCTGCAACTCGCTGTAATAGACATTCACGGCCATGATATTCACCGTCAGCATATTACCGAACAACACACCGGCCACCGGAATGAAGAAACGGGCGGCAAACACATCGTCGGCACGCACTACGAAGGCCAGGAAATACAACGACACCAACAAGACCGTAGCCAGAAAGCCCGTGAAAACCGGCAGGAGCAGCACTTCGCGGCGCAAGGCCGTGCGACTGACAGCCGTATGGGAAGCGATGACGGCCATGACCGCCATCCACAGCACGTTGACCCATTCGTTGTCCCATTGAAACAAGAAACGCAAGTACACGCCGATGAGCAACAGTTGCACGGTCATCCTCACTGTCCCCCACAAAGCCGACGAAAGCAGTCCGGTGCGGAAACGCCACAGAAAATAAAAAGGTATCAGCATCAGCAACATGCCGACGGCCAATCCCGTATAAGTCAAATCCACCGTTCCCATCGCTGTCCGTTCAAAGTTTTACCACCCGGTCGCAGGCTTCCAGAAAAGCCCGGTTGTGCGACACGCTCAATACGGCCGTTCCGCCGGCCGTCAGACGGCGGAAAAGGGCTGACACCCTCCCCACACTATCCTCGTCGAGCGCAGAAGTCGGCTCATCGGCCAGCAAAAGGCGTTTGCCCAACATGGCCGCCATCGACAGAATGATACGTTGCCGCTGTCCGCCGGACAACTGGACCACCTTACGGTGAAGCAAGTCCCGCTCCAACCCCAATAACGTCCAAAAACGGAACAGCTTTTCTTCCGAAAAGTCTCCACCCCGGTTCGCTTTCAGGTGAAAAGGAAGGTGCAACATCTCGTCTACCGATTCAGCCGGAAGGAACAGTTCCTGAGGCACGTAGGCCGTGCGTTTCCGGATACGCTCCACCGTATGCTCCGTCAACTCCTCCCCGCCGACAGATACCCGTCCGGCCTCCAACGGGAGGAATCCCAACGCCGCACGCAGCAGCGAGGTCTTGCCGCAACCGGACTCGCCGGTCACACAAACCCACTCGCCTGCCCATACCTCCAGACTGAAATCCCGGAAGACCAAACGCCCCCCAAGCCGTAACGCAGCCGATTCTATTTTCAACATCTCGCTCATTCTATGCACAAAGTTAATAAAAATAAAGCCATTATTATCGGAAGATTCGTATCTTTGTACGCATAATTATACACGAAACATAAGATTGATGTATGGGATTGCAATATAAAGTCAGAAGTTCCAGTACATTAGAACGCTGGTACGAGCTGCGTTTCGAGGAAGTGAACGGACCGGAACAGACCGAAATCCGCGGCACTTTCCTGCCGCCGGAGTGGTTTCCCCAAAGCGGCGTACAGCTCACATGGCCACATGCCGGAACGGATTGGTGCTACATGTTGGAGGAAGTAACGGACTGCTACGTGCGGATGGCTTACGAAATCGCCTCGCGCGAACCTTTATTAATAGTGACTCCGGAGCGCACTAAAGTAGAGACTTTGCTGAAAGAGAAACTTCCGGCACAGGCTTTCGCGCAAATACGATGGGCGGATTGCCCTACCGACGACACGTGGGCACGCGATCATGGATTTATTACCCTGATAGATGAAACCGGCCCTCTCCTTTTGGATTTCTGTTTCAACGGATGGGGAAAGAAGTTCGCCGCCGACCAGGACAACCGTATCAACCGAGGCCTGATGAAGCAAGGCGTATTGAACGGGACGTACACGGACCATCTGGACTTCGTACTCGAAGGCGGTTCCATCGAAAGCGACGGCCACGGCACGCTCCTGACCACTTCGGAATGTCTGCTTTCGGCCAACCGCAACGACCGCCTGAACCGCGCCGACATCGAAGAACGGCTCAAATCGTTCCTGCATGTCGAGAGGGTATTGTGGCTCGACCACGGCTATTTGTCCGGCGACGACACGGACAGCCATATAGACACTTTGGCTCGTTTCTGCCCCGACCAAACCATCGCTTACGTGAAATGCGAGGACCGTACGGACGAGCACTACGAGGCACTCGCACGCATGGAAGAACAGCTTCGCACGTTCCGCACGCTTCAGGACGAACCCTACCGGCTCGTCGCCCTGCCCATGCCGGAAGCCATTTTCGACGAAGACGGGCAACGGCTTCCGGCCACATACGCCAATTTCCTGGTGGTCAACGGGGCCGTACTGATGCCGACTTACCATCAGCCTGCCTTGGACGAACAAGCCCGGAAAGCCTTGCAAAAAGCCTTTCCTCAGCATGAAGTGGTCGGTATCGACTGCCGCCCGCTCATCCGGCAGCACGGTTCGCTGCATTGCTGTACGATGCAGTTTCCCGTACCCGTACTCAAATAAACGAATACCCTCATGAGAAAGATAAAAGTAGGACTGGTGCAACAGTCCAATACCGCAGACACCAAGGCCAACCTTTACAAGTTGGCACAAAACATAGAAGACGTATGTAAGCGCGGCGCACAGCTCGTCGTGCTTCAGGAGTTACACAACTCGCTCTATTTCTGCCAGACGGAAGATACGCAGAATTTCGATTTGGCCGAACCGATTCCCGGTCCGTCCACAGGATTCTTCGGCGAACTGGCCCGGCAATTCGGTATCGTGTTGGTCACGTCTTTATTTGAACGTCGAACAGCCGGCCTGTACCATAACACGGCGGTGGTGTTCGACACCGACGGCTCCGTCGCAGGAACCTACCGCAAGATGCACATCCCCGACGATCCCGCTTATTATGAGAAATTCTATTTCACCCCGGGCGACCTGGGCTTCCACCCGATATCGACATCGCTGTGTAAGTTAGGCGTGCAAGTATGCTGGGACCAGTGGTACCCCGAAGGTGCGCGTCTCATGGCACTGCAAGGCGCAGAACTCCTGATCTACCCTACGGCCATCGGATACGAAAGCAGCGACATCCCCGAAGAGCAGGAACGCCAACGCGAGGCATGGACCACGGTGCAACGGGGGCATGCCGTTGCCAACGGCCTGCCGGTCATCGCGGTGAACCGTGTGGGACATGAGCCGGACCCGTCCGGACAAACCCGTGGCATACGGTTCTGGGGCAGCAGTTTCGTGGCCGGTCCGCAGGGCGAGATGTTGGCACGTGCCAGTCGCGACGCGGAAGAAAACATGGTGGTGGAAATTGATTTGGAACGCTCGGAAAACGTGCGCCGCTGGTGGCCTTTCCTGCGCGACCGCCGCATCGAAGAGTTCGCTCCGCTCACCCGGCGTTTTATTGATTAAACATTTAAATAACCCATAATACAAAAAGGTATATGTCATCCTCACTAAGATTTGAAGTTGTAGGCGAAGCTTTCAAGAAGAAAGCCGTAGAAGTTCCGGCCCCGGCCGAAAGACCGTCCGAATTCTTCGGCAAATATGTATTTACCCGCCAGAAGATGTTCAAATATCTCCCGGCCGACGTATATAAAAAGATGTGCGATGTGATAGACAACGGTGCGTCGCTCGACCTGCAAACGGCCGATGTCGTGGCTGCCGGTATGAAGAAATGGGCCATGGAGTTGGGTGTGACCCACTGTACACACTGGTTCCAACCGCTCACCGAAGGCACGGCCGAGAAACATGATGCTTTTGTGGAACACGACGGCAAAGGCGGCATGGTGGAAGAATTTTCCGGCAAGCAGCTCATCCAGCAGGAAACCGATGCCTCTTCGTTCCCCAACGGGGGCATCCGCTCCACGTTCGAAGCGCGTGGCTATTCTGCCTGGGACACCGCTTCGCCCGTCTTCGTTCTCGGCGACACCCTGATGATTCCCACGATTTTCATCTCTTATACCGGCGAGGCGCTCGACTACAAGGCTCCCCTGAAAAAGGCCATCCACGCCGTAGACAAAGCGGCCACCGACGTATGCCGCTACTTCTATCCGGACGTGAAAAAAGTCATTTCCAATCTGGGTTGGGAGCAGGAATATTTCTTGGTGGACGAAGGACTCTACGCCACGCGCCCCGACTTGCTCATGACCGGACGCACGCTGATGGGGCACGAATCGGCCAAGAACCAGCAAATGGACGACCATTACTTCGGTTCTATCCCCGAGCGGGTGGCCGAATTTATGAAAGACTTGGAAATACAGGCCTTGGAACTGGGCATCCCTTGCAAGACGCGCCACAATGAAGTGGCTCCGAACCAGTTCGAGCTGGCTCCCATCTATGAAGAGACCAATCTGGCAGTGGACCACAACATGCTGCTCATGTCGCTGATGAAGAAAATAGCCCGTAAACACGGATTCCGTTGTTTGCTGCACGAAAAACCGTTCGCTGGTATCAACGGGTCAGGCAAACACAACAACTGGTCACTGGCTACCGATACCGGAATCCTGCTGCACGGGCCGGGCAAAACTCCAACCGACAATCTGCGTTTCGTCACCTTTATCGTGGAAACGCTCATGGCAGTCTATCGCCATAACGGGTTACTCAAAGCCTCCATCATGAGTGCCACCAACGCCCACCGCCTGGGAGGGCATGAGGCTCCGCCGACTATCATTTCCTCCTTCCTCGGCCAGCAACTGAGCGACATACTCGAACATTTGGAACATTCTACGGACGACGAACTGATAGACGTAGCCAGCAAACACGGCATGAAGCTCGACATCCCGCAAATTCCGGAACTGCTGTTCGACAACACCGACCGCAACCGTACGTCTCCCTTCGCTTTCACAGGCAACCGGTTCGAGTTCCGCGCCATCGGTTCACAAGCCAACTGCGCCGCCGCCATGATAGCCCTGAACGCGGCTATGGCCGAAGCCCTTATCGACTTCAAGACGCGGGTAGACGCCTTGATAGCAAACGGCGTAGACAAGACCAAAGCCATCCTGCAAGTGGTACGCGAGGACATCAAGACGTGCAAGCCCATCCATTTCGACGGTAACGGCTATTCCGAAGAATGGCAGGAAGAAGCCCGACGCCGCGGACTGGATACGGAACGCAGTTGTCCCCTTATCTTCGACCGTTATTTGGACGAAAGCAGCGTGAAAATGTTCGAGACGACCCATGTGTTCACACGCAATGAAATCGAGGCACGCAACGAAATCAAATGGGAAACCTATACCAAAAAGGTACAAGTGGAAGCACGCATCTTCGGCGACATGTGCATGAATCACATCATTCCCGTGGCCACACGCTACCAAAGTGCCTTGATAGACAACGTGCACAAAGTACAGGAGGTTTTCCCTGCCGAGACTGCGGCCCGACTGAATGCCAAGAACCTGGAACTGATAGAAAAGATTTCGGAACACACAAGCTTCATTGCCGAAAATGCAGACCGGCTGGTGGAAAACCGGAAGGTGGCCAACCGCATTGAAAACGTACGTGAGAAAGCCATTGCCTACCACGACACGGTGGCTCCCATGTTGGAAAGCATACGCTACCACGTAGACAAACTCGAACTCATCGTGGACGACGAGATGTGGCCGCTTCCGAAATACCGCGAACTGTTGTTCATCCGATAAACATACGACATGGAGTATTTCTTTCCGGACCATCCGGTTCCAGCAAGAATACTCCTTGTTTATTTATAAACCTCAACCCTACACCCAATGAAAAGCTCTTTGTTTAAATTTACCGCAGGACTCTATCTTATCCTACTCACAGCCTGTTTCGGCGACCGCGACGGCAAGTATCCCGTCTTTCCGGAACAGCCGACGCAAAAAGCGCGCCAAGGATTCAAATGGGAAATCGTATCCGGCACGGGACTGCAATTCTGGGCACAACGCGACAGCCAGACTTGTGTCGTCACGGACGGACTGCTCGAAGGGGCAGTCATCAAACACACAGGCCGCTCCCGCTCCGACGGCCGTCCCGTCATCAAAATCTTCCATATCGAAGACGGTGACATCGACGACGTACTGGACCAATTGGAAGAAAGCCCGGGATGGAACAGCGAAGAAACCTGCAAGTTCAAGGAAGTGGATTGCGACCGCAAGGGAGTGACCCGTTACGTCCTCGTACCCACCGGCGACTATGCCGACCGGTTCGAAGCCGCCATGGAAGCGAAAGAGGCTATCCCCTCTACTTGTAACGGTTGGGGCGTGGGCAACAGCGGACGGAGGTATTTTGAAATCCACGACAGCCATCCGGACAAAGCCATCTTCATGGAAATAGGACAAGAGCAGCCTCTCTTCGATCCGGAAAGCATCGTCCTCACGGATATTCCCCTACAAACAGTCCGGGGAGAATTGGTCATAGGACACGAAGTCCGCACTTTCACCTCTTGCGGTGACACAATGGTATATTGGGTCAAGGACCTGACCGAAAAACTCCTGCCCACTTACGACAACGCCACCCAAGGAACCCGGAACGGCTACCCGGCCTATGCCGAACTGCAAATCCGGAATATGGGAAAAAGCTACGAGGGTTTTGCCGCCGGATACGCCGGTGTGTACGAGGTGACAGAGGTCAGGGAAGTCAAGACCGTGGCACTCACGGCAGGAAAGAATTACGATAGCCGGAAAATTTCGGTGGACAGTCTGAACACTCTTGTCACGTCGGCTTCCCTCGACATCATCTATACCCCCACTCCCGGCGAAAAAGACATAGAACTCAATGCGCCGGAGAACGTATTGCCATTTCTGGAAGTCTACGTCAACAAGAATGGAACACTCCTTGTCAACATGAAACATTTCGCCGACATCTCTTCGGATACCCCGTTCAGCATCGAACTGAAAGCTCCTCCCATGGACACGTTCCACAATAAAGGAACCGGCACACTCATCCTGAAAGACGGGGCATATAGTGACGGCGACGTTCGCGTCACAGCCGATGGTCCGGTAATCTGCGGCCCCATCACTTGCCGGGATCTGTACATTTCCGCCACGTCCGACAAAAGTTTCCATGCCGACCAGCAGTTCACGTGCCGCGACATGACACTACATGCAAAAGCAAATGCTTCCATCGACCTGACCGGCGGTATCACTTGCCGCCTCCTGAATGCGCAAGCCGAAGGGGGAAGCAGCATCAACGCCAAGGAGATAACGGCTACCGACGTTGCGGCACAATCCTCTTCCTCCGGAACCGTCACCCTCACGGGCAGTTGCACAAAGGCCGCACTGGCCAATGCGTCGCGCGGAAGCATCGAAGCCGAAGGGCTGCAAGCCATGGATGCCACAGCCACGGTGACCGGCGAAGGGACGGTCAGTTGCCATGCCACCCGCAAGATAGAGGGGGAGGTGAATGGCACGGGCAGCATATCCTACAAAGGACGTCCGCGCATCGTTTGCAAGACACCTTCGGGAAGAGACCGCATTAATCCTATAAAATAAAAAGTATGAAAAAACAGATTTTTCTTCTTCTCGTCTCAGCCATTGCTTACTGTAGCTGCACAAAGAGCCCTGCCCAATCCCTTTGTGACGGGGAAACCGGGGCAAGCCCCAAAGACATACAGACACAGAAAGTGACCGTCGGCGACTTCAACGCCATATCAGCCACGTCGTCTGTCGATGTGGTTTATATCCCATCTGACGATGAAACGTCCGTGGAAATCCGTGCGAGCAAGGCCGTCCTGCCTTACATCAGTGTACAAGTGGATGCCCACGGGACACTGGTCGTAGGCATGAAAAAGCCCAAAGACCCCACAAAAACCAAAGGGATAAAGGAAGTACATGTCAAGGCACGCCCGGTCGGCAGCTTGTCTGCCTCCAGTTCCGGGGATATTTTCGTAAAGGACGGACTGCACGTAAAAGGTACCCTCCGTCTCACGGCAGGCAGCAGCGGTGACATCTCGTGCCAAGACATCAGTTGCAAAGACCTGCATGCCACATCCAACAGCAGCGGTGACATATCAGGCAAGTCCGTTTCCTGCGGCCTCCTCACTGCGGCCTCCAACAGCAGCGGCGACATCTATTTCGGTGGTTCAAAATGCCAACAGGCCGACTTGCAATGCAACAGTAGCGGGGATTTGCACATCAAAGGGTTGAAGTGCACGCATTTGATAGCCACAGCCACCTCCAGCGGAGACCTCCGTCTGCAGGGTAAATGTGAACAAGCCAAATATACAGCCTCGAGCAGCGGCGACATCGATGCCGGCAATATGGAAGCCCGGCATGTGGATGCCAACGCCTCTTCGGCAGGAGACATTTCGTGCCACGCCTCGGAATCGCTGAATGCCCACACAAGCGGCGGAGGGAGCATCGCCTATTCGGGGAATCCCGTGCAAGTATCCGCTTCAGGCAAAAACATACAAAAGCGTTAACCCCCTCCCCCAGACAGCAAAGGGACTGTCACCGGCCAATCCCGGGACAGTCCCTTTGCTGTTTTCCATACAAGCCGACAAGAGCTTTATCCAACCGTCCGCTTATGCCACACGGCCTTGAACCGCAACCATCCGCGCGGCCCGACTACAATCAGCGTCACGGCAAAAAGAATCAGCAAGATGCCGACCACATTGCCGCCCGTAAGCCTCTCGTGGAACACCATGACACCTACGAACAATGCCGTAAGCGGCTCCAACGCCCCGAGAATGGCAGCCGGAGTGGCACCGATGTTCCGGATGGCTTTCGCGATGGTCACCATGGATATCAGGGACGGGAACAAAGCCAGTCCCAACGCGTTCATCCATTGCGTCCCTTCCGTAAGCCACTGCAAATCCATCCCTCCGCGCAGACGGACGATATAGACCAACGAACCGAACAAAATGGCATAAAACGTGAGCTTCAATCCCGGCATCTCTTTTAAGGAAGAACGGTTCACGCCTACGATATACAGCGCGTAGGTCAACGAGGACATCAGCACCAGACACACGCCCGTCATGCTCAGCGTGGCACCGCCTTCGCCTTTATAAAGCATGGAAATACCTACAAAAGCCGTGGCAATGGATGCTATTTTCACCACACTCAACCTTTCTTTGAAGAACACGGCCATAATCACCGCCACCAGCACGGGATACATGAACAAAATGGTAGAAGCGATGCCTGCATCCATGTGGTTGAAACTCTGGAACAGGAACAACGACGAGAAGGAGAACAGCAATCCCATGACCGCCACCGGAAGTATCTCATTCCGTTTCAGGGCAAACGAGTGTCCGCTCATCTTCATCATCACGGCCAGGAACAGCAAGGCAAACACATAACGGTAGAACAACACGGAATCCACCCTGATGCCCGAAGCATAAAGCGGAAGGGCGAACAACGGATTCAGCCCGTAACTTACCGACGCTATGACACCATAGGCATAGCCTTTCACTTTTTTATTATCCATGATTCCCGTATTAATATTGGTTCCAACTACTCATCTCCTCCAACGGTTTGCGCGCTTTCTTGCGGGTCTCCCCCGCCGGATAGCCCAGCGAGATGAGCAGAGGTACGCGCTTTCCTTTGATGCCGAGCAGCTTTTTCACTTTCTTTTCGTCGAACCAACCCATGATGCAAGTCCCCAAACCCAACTCGGCCGCCTGCAAGCAAAAATGCTCCACGGCGATGCCTACGTCGAGCAAAGAGTATTCCTTGTCTTTGATGACACTACCGATACGGGCCGTCAAGTTCATTTTCTCCAGCACCACAGCTACGATGACGGGCACCTCACGGGCAAACCCGTTCATCCTCATTCCGGCAGCCGCCGCTCCCATTTGCGGCAACAACGCCACATCGTCCACGACAACAAATTTCCACGGTTGTGAATTACAAGCCGAAGGAGCAAGCCGTGCAGCTTCCAGACATTTCATCACCATTTCACGGCTGACAGGGCGCGACTCGTATTTCCGGTCACTTTGCCGTTTCTGTATCAGTTCAGACAAATTCATACTTACATTTTTTATTTACGCTGCAAAATTAGATATTTTATGGGAAATACGTTTTCCCCTCATCTGTTTTTAACAGCTTTCTTACGCATAAACCGGAATAATTTCCTTTTTTCTCTTGTATCTCATATACCCGATACATATCATCAGCGAAACCAAAGTGGACAACGGAGGAGCAAACCCCATGAGAAACAAAGAAGAAGAACTCACCAGACTGAAGCCGTAAGACAAAGGTATGCGGAAGAGGAAGGTGGAAATCACGCTGTGTACCATGGGGAACACGGAATTGCCCTGCCCGCTGAAATAGGCATTGATGCAGAACACGAAACTCACCATGATGCAATCTATGCTGTATCCCCTCAGATAGCCGGAAGCCATCTGCACCACCTCGCTGTCACGGGTGAAGATACCCGTCAGCGTGTCCGGCAGGAATTGTGAATAGAGGCACACCGAAACGCCGAAGACCAACGCCATGCCGATGCCCGCATACAGGCAACGGTTCATGCGCACACGCAGCCCGGCACCGTAGTTTTGTGCCGTCATGGCCGCCACGGCCGACGATATGGCCATCGGTGGCAACATGGCAAAGACTATCAGCTTCTCTACGACTCCCAAAGCCGCCGAAGCCACCACGCCCATGCCGTTGACAATGACCGTAATCAGCAAAAAGGAAAAATTGACCAACAAATCCTGCAACGCGATAGGTGCTCCCAGCAGCAGCACGCGCCTGCAAAACTGTCCGTCCAGACGAATATCTCGACGCGTAAACTCAAAATGGAAACCTTTCCGGTACAGATACCACAAGGCCGTAGCAAAGCTTACCCCTTGCGAAGCGACCGTGGCTATGGCCGCTCCCGCCGCCCGCAGATGGCAGCCACCCACCAGAATGAAATCCAGCACGATGTTCAACGCACAAGCCAAGGCCACGAAATAGAGCGGCGTGCGCGAATCTCCCAGTCCGCGCAAAATACCGCACACGACATTATACCCTATAATAAAAGGAATGCCCAACGAACAAATCCACAGATAGGCTTCCGTATCGGCCAACGCCTCGGGCGGAGTGTGCATCAACTGCACCGTCCGGCTATGAAAAGCCACCATCAGAAAGGTCAGCACCGCACCGACTGCGGCAAACAGCCCGATAGAGGTTCCGATAATGGACGCCGTCTTCCGGTAATCTTTCGCTCCCGTGGCGATAGCAATCAACACGGTCGTCCCCGTGGTAAGCCCGAGAATGACGCCCGTCACAGTCTGCATCACCTGACTTCCGATAGCCACGGCGGCCACACTCGCAGCATCGTCATACTGCCCCACCACAAACAAGTCGGCTCCTCCGTAGAGTGCCTGAAGCACATTGGCCAATAAAAACGGGACTGCAAAATGTAGCAGAACCTTCGGCACGCTCCCTTGTGTCAAATCCAATTCTTTCATTTCTACGTCTTTTTTATTTTACCATACATAAAATGCCGGATAAGTTGATTGGTTTTACCCAGTCATCTTATCCGGCATTTCATTGTTGCCCTCCGATGAGGATTACAAAACATTACGAATATTATTTCGGCTGCAAAGGTAGGACTTATTTTTCATCCGGCCAAAAGAAAAATGCCATTATGGTATTTTTTCGATAAATATGACATCATGCACATCCCGTTTTCCGAACTTTGCAAACGTGATGTACCGACTTTCCTTTCGGAAGAAAAGAACAGCCCGTTTTATCCTACCACTGCATAAACTTCTATAAAACAATAAAATAAATCAGCATTCCCCAAGCAGGCATTCCACTTTCAGCACTTCATTTCCACGTGTTCATCTTATCGTTTTTTCACCTTCAAGAGAAACGAAAATCATTTGGCGCAGAACGAAAAATCGCTTGCCTGAGATTGAAAAATCATTTGGCGCAGAAAAATCCGCCGATGAAAGCCAACCTTTTTAGAAGTACACTATATTTACAAACCCACCTTCTTGGACTCTAAAAAACACCAAACGCCCCGGACATTACGGCCACAACCGAATGCCCGGGGCGTTTCCTTATGATGTACGTTCCGGCCTACTTGAAGAAACGGAACGCTTGTTTGCCTTCACCAGTAACCACCTGAAGCAGATAGGTGCCGGAAGCCAGACGCGCCAAAGAGATTCTGCCCGAACGTCCCTCGCGCCGGTATTCCGTGGAAAGCACGCGTCCGGAGGGATCCACGATGCTTAAACCGCATTCGCCGTCCTCGGGCAGACCTTCAATCCACAGGTCGTTGCCGACGCGGCGCACCGACATCTGTCCGGCATTCACTCCCTCTACTCCATCACCGAAGAAACCTTCCTTATGGAGGGTCAACTCGCCGTACACGGAAGCGTCCTCCAAAGAGGTGGCACGCACCACGATATCTCCGTTGCCCGTTTCGGTCGGGGTCAGGATGCCGTCTTCATCCAAAGTGGCCAGACCGGCTCCCTGTACCACGCTCCATGCTACGAGTTGGGAGGCATTCGCGGGTTGCACGGATGCCTGCAAGTGCAACCGCCCGGTGAGGGGAGTCAACTGCGTCGTACCTTCCACCGTGGTCACTGTGACCGACTGCGGCAGGATGCCGAAATCCTTTTTCACGACGGTCACACGGGCCTCGATCTCCGTTCCGTCCACAGTCGTGGCGCATACCACTATTTCACCGTTCTCCTTTCCCTGAGCCGTCAACACACCGTTTTGATTCAGCGAGGCCAGTTCGCTGCCTTCCAGAATCCGCCAGTTCACCGTACGGATATCCGCCATGGCCGGCAGGATTTCGGCCTGCAAATGCAACGTGGGCTGTGAAGGTGTCAGCACGAGTTCCTTCTCTATGGCCAGCATGTTCAACTGTTCGGCAGGTACCACTGTCCATGCCCCGTCCGTGCATACCACATTGGAGCGGCCGCTTCCGGACGACCTCTCCTTGGATGTCCTCGTCATCGGTTGCCATTCGTCGGAATAGGTCTCGTCATACTCCAAGGCGTAGAAATACGTCCCGTCCCCGGCGTTCAGGTCGGTGTAGGCCGTATGGGCACCCGACACCTCGGCCAACAGTTCCAGACGGTCGGCAGACGTTCCGCGCAAGACGCGGTAACTGTCCACAATGCCACCCTCGTAGGCGTTCCATATCAGGTTGACGGCACCGCCCACTCCTTTGTTCAGCATCAGATGCGTACCGCTGTGCACACGGCTGGCCGGACTTTCCACACCGAACGTCGTGCCCAACTTGATGCAATAGCGGTCGGACGAGACAGAGGGATTGGAGGACGTGTCTACGAACTCTCCCGCCCCTGGAGCCACCTGCGCAATGCAGTCGAACGCATTGTAGCGTCCGCTCTCCTTATATATATTCACGGTGGTGACGAAATCCGGCATGCCGGGCATGTCCCACGTCACTTTGTTCTTGCCGGTAGCCGCATCAATGCCTACCAAACGGATAACGGGCACAGGCACTTCGCCCACGATGCGGATGTGCTTCTCTTCCGATTCCACCACGCCGCACACGGAATCGCGCACCGACAAGCGGAAGGAATAATCCCCGGCATCGGGGAACACCGCCTTGGCTTCCCGGCTCCCTACGCGGAGCAGCATCTCGATACGTTCGTCCGACAGCTTCACGTCGATGTCCTCCCGGGAAGCCTGCGCAAAGGCTTCGGGAAGCATGAAGGTAATCTCCGTCCCGGCCAGTCCTTCGGCGGGGAAGTCGAACGAAAGGTCGATGTCGCGCACCATCACGTTCTTGGTGGCCGTTTCGCCATCTGCCGTGCGGACGGTCACGGTTTTCAGCCCCGGCTCGTCCCATGCCACTTCAAACCGTTTCCCTTCCTGACCGAGAAGCGTTCCGCCGTCCCAGTCCCACTCGGCGGTTTGCAAAGCGGCATCGGACACATTATACGTCAAAGCCACAGCCTTGCGCGGTGCCGTCACCGTAGGTCCGGCGATGAACTGTTCGCTCACCTTAAAGGAATAGGTCTCCGACATGGGCGAATGGGCATCCCACAGGTCTATGGCCTGTACCTGCACCTCATATTCCTGTCCGGCCTCGAACCGCTCGATGGGAATCATCTTGCGCGTGGCTTTCTGGTAATATGCCCCGGGGATGACCGCAGCCTTGCCGTTTCCGCCGTTCAGCGGTGAGATGATATAAGCACCTTCGCCTTCTGCCCCTTTCTTCTTTACGCTCACATTGTAGCGCATCTGCATGGCCGGGGTTTCTTTGTCGTAGGCATCATCCCATTCCAACAGTATGCCGAGGCCTTCCTGGGTGGCTCGCACATGGGCCGGGGCCTCGGGGGCAGTGTTCTCGATGCCGGTGCGGAGCATAGTTGGTCCGTCATTCCATCCATAATAAAAATCAGGAACACCGTCGTGGTCTACGTCGGCCATGCCATCTATATACCCAAACTCCTGATTATGCAACACTTCTACGTGTCCCGATCGGTCGCGCTCCATATACAGTATGGCATATTCCGTCTTGTTCACGTCCGCCTCATAAAAATCATAGTACACCAAGATGTCCGGACAGCCGTTGTTGTCGAAATCGGCTATTTGGAGCACATTCACGGCATAACGGGTGCTGTGGGCATTCCCGAAAACATACTCGACCGGCGAGGAGAAAGTGTAATCCTTGTTTCCGAAACATACCACAATCCTATCCATCATACTTCTATTACCATATACCATCACCTTGTCTGGCATGCCATCGCTGTCCATGTCTTCCAAGAAGATGCGGGAAGGGTTATCACTGCCGTCGTCTATGGAAACTATATGATAAGCGAAATCCATCCCGCCTTGGTTGATGGCAATAGCCTCGCATCTGTACCAGGCATTGTCGATGACTCTCGATGCATTTTGAGAATAAAAGTCAAGGTAACCGTCCCTGTTAATATCATACATCAAACCTTTTTGGTAATTGAAGCTAAAATTGTACTCATCCCCGGTTTTGGGAAATTGGAACTGTTCAAAACGGGCGTTATCTCCCGTATTCACACAAATCCCGTCGAATTCACCATAAGCATTGGAATCGTAATACAATTCATTGAAGCCGTCGTTGTTCAAGTCCGGCATCACTTCGCTTGTGTATCCGGAATTGACACAAAACCAAGAGCTGCTTTCCTGCGCTTCGAACGAGTTGTTCCCGTTATTGAGTATCAGGTTGCCCTTATTGCTCTTTAACACGATGTCAGCATCCCCATCCATATCGAAGTCGAGGAAAGGAGGCAATCCATCTCCCCTATAGGGTATCTGCAAATTGGAGTTGAATATCGTGCCCAATTTCTCATAACGCCCCGCACCGTCGTGCACATAAAAGCCGTTTTTGTCTATCACGTCCAACACACCGTCCCCATCCATATCCCAGAAATGTCGAGATTCGGTGAACCCGAAAGCCGCAGCTTCGCGACGCTCGAATGAAACACGCTGCACCGTCACTACCTTTTCGCGTACATCCTCCGTGCCATCCGCCGGATTCGTCACCGTCAGGCGGAGATGCTTCTCGCCGGGCACGCTGAACGTCAGCCATACCAGTGCACTGTCAGCCGAGGCCTTTATGGCTTTTCCTCCGTCGAAATCCCAAGCGTAGTCCAACCCGTCTGCACGGGAAGCTGCCGTCAGTACCAACGTGTCTGCCGCTGCCAACTCATCATCCGACACCGTGAACGCCGCCTGTACAAGGTCGTGCCTGTACACCACCTCGTCCGACCACGCCGAGCCTTTGCCCATCGGGTCCACCGTCTGTATGGCAATGTAATACGTCCCCTGCTTCCAACGGCTCACATCCAACGTGGCATCCAGATTTGCTCCCATGTTGCCGGAGCGGAAATCGCGGCGGCTGCCGTCGGCATTCGCCCCCGAGAAATAGATGTCGTCCTTACCGGGCGCACTGCCGATGCGGAGGGCATAGGTCAAATCCACGGTAGAAGTCTCCTTGTCCTTTCCCTGCTGCCAGGCAATCTTCAGTTTGCCGCTCTTGCGGTCGAGGTTTATCGACGGGGCGGCCATGCGTTGCGGGGCTTCGTTGGCCGGGATGCCCTGCAAGAGGGGTAAGTCCTGAACTTTCCAATACCCTACAACCTCATTCGGTTCAAAATGATTTCCGAAGAGGCGCGACGTATCAGCCAAGATGTCCAGATAACCATCATTGTCTATATCTGCCAATATGACATTCTCGGTCAGCCCGCTGATGACGGTTTCTTTCCAGTTTGTTGTACTGTTAGCACTACGGTCATAACCAAAAGTACCGGCCACCAGTATATCATTCGGTTCTTTTACATTTTTCATGTTGTCCAAACGGAACAAATATAAGTCCTCTACCGAACCCGAACTTTCTTCACTACCATAATGCAATCCCTGCTTACCGGCCAAAAGTTCCATAAAGCCATCATTATCCACGTCGAGACAAGCACCGAACGCCCATTTGGAGGCAAAGGAATACTCGTGAAGGGTAAAATGCCCGCCACCCGTGTTCTCGGCAAAAAGCAGGAAAGAGAAAGAGGAAGAATACAGATAGTCGAACGTGAGCAGAATGTCCACGTCACCGTCCTTGTCGAAGTCGTAGCAATGGATGTCCGTCACGTCCAAATCCTTCACCAAGGTCTGTTCCTCGAAACGGTCGCCGCCCAAGTAGGTACGGGTGTACACCCGCTTGCCTTCCGTATCATTATAGATATAGTCGGGAATGCCATCGCCGTTCAAGTCCTTCACGGTCAGCTCGCCCGGTTGCCGGGAGGCCACGAAGCGGTTGTCGCCCATGTTATAGAAAATCGTACGCGGCCCTACCAAATCCATATAGCCGTCGCGGTTCACGTCGATTGCCTGAGTGAATTTGTAGCTTTCGTCCGTCACATGGCCGCCGCCCACAAACATGCCGTCACGCAACGACGGCAGGCCACCGGTGTCGAACTTCCCGTCAGCCTCTTCCGCCTTACGGGCCACCAACGAATCGGCCTGCGTACGCGAAAGGGTATCGATGCGCGTGGCGGTAAACGTCCCGTCGGGATTTTGGTATAGGATGCTCCAATCCGTAGTGTTGAACGCGAACAAGTCCGGAAGCCCATCGTGGTTCACGTCCAACGGATAAGCGGAGTTGCTTCCATCCATCAGGGTATAAGTGCCGTCTGCCCCACTCAGGGCTACCTTTATCTTACTGAAATCTGTGAAAGCACGATTGGCAAAATCAGGCACGCCGTCATTATTCAAATGTGTCATCATTCGGTCTTCATCCAAGGAGGTGAAAGGCAAATCCCACAGTAAATCCTGTGCATAACAGCCGGGAGCACGCCAATGGTAACGCCCCTTTAAGTTACCACTGTCCATTTTATAATATTCTTTCACTCCGTCCCCATCGGCATCATAAAACCATTCGGTGGAGGTTTCACCTAAAGACTTGAGCAAAACCGGCAAATCCTGATTGGGGCATCCCAAACAGACAGTGATTTCTTGTCCTTCTCCAGACTTCGTGCCTGTCTTGTATTGGTAAAAAACACTCGCCGTCTCCGAACCTGCGTTGGCGCGGTCTATCACAATCAGACTGCCATTCTTGTAAGCGTTCTTCCAATCAAACGACTTGTCCGCATTGAATCCGGGGAACGAGGCCATGTCGAACATACCGTCCACCGGTGATATATGCACCGTGCGTTGTGCCAGTCCATTGAATTCTTCAAGAACCGCCTTCTCATTCAGGTTCAACACGGCCAACTGGTTGTCCCGGCAGTACAACACCTTGAGTTTTTCGCAATGGGACAATTCCAACGTGGACAGCCCACAGCCGGAACAACTCAAGTATGTCAAATTCGGAGAAGCGGACAAGTCTAACTGTCCTATCTTACAAGGAGCTATGCTCAACGTATCCAACAAAGGGGCGTTCAGTGAAAACGAGGACAAGGATGGTGTACTCAACCGTACATATTCCAGTTTCGTGTTCGGGCTTAAATCCAATTTTTCCAACCCTTCCCGGTTTTCCCAGTCCAAACGGACAAGATTCGTATTATGGCTTAAATCTATTTCCTTTATCATCTCCCCACGCTCCAAAGGAATCTCCAAGATTTGCAAGTTGTGGAAAAACTCCACTCCCTTCATCGAACGGATATACCAAAAACCATAAATGTCCGAATGGGCGGACATCAGCCCTATATCCATTTTTGTAGCCGCGTTGATTTCTTCTTCGTCCAGCATCAAATCATTGTTCCGGTCGTATTGCTTGCTTACGAAATCCCGGAATGCCACATCGGGAAAATGCGCCTCGTCTATCGCCACTTGCGCCGGGGACAGGAGGAACGAAGCCGCCCCCATGGTCACCAATAATAGTCGTTTCATCATAAAGTCTCTTTAAAACAATAATATGCCTATCGACCTCCCTGCATCGGCATGATGATACTCTTGATGGATAACTATAACAAAAAAGCGTGGAGATCTGTACCCGTCACCCGTCCCACGCTTCGAGGCTCTCGCATTGCCCATTGTAGTAGAACGAGCAACGCAGAACCCACGCCGATGAGTTTATATAATCCCCCTTGGAATTTGCCTTCTTCCTTCTGCCCATAGGAGCAAATGGACAAAACAATCCCTCGGGGATATTTATAAAAACATCCCATGGGCATCTACCGTTGCATAGTTCATGACTACAATTTTGAATTTGCGAGATTCGAAGCGTCAAGAACCAGCGCGTGATAAACGCCTTCTTATTTATAGCGGTTCCCCTCTCCCTCCTCGTCCACTCCCATTCCCACCTGCCGCAAAGGACAGATGTTCCTGTTCGTATCGGCGCAGGTCGCCTTGCTTGGATCGGCCTACCGGTCGCTACCGGACATCACGGCACAGCAAGAATCACCGGGAACCCAATGCAAAGTTAATCTTTTTTAAGGACCAATTCCATAAAGAACGGACAAAATTTTGAAGTTTTTGTCGTCCGCCCTCCTTTTATCCTTTCATATTCAACGCTTCCATGAAACGGCGAATCACTTCGGGCTTGCCTGTATGCTTACCGTCGTCTTCGCTCAACTTACAAGTATCGTTGTAGAAAGTCCATGACTCCGTGATTTTCACGGCTACCAGTTTGATAACGATGTTCATGGGCTTCACGCCCTCGAAATCGTTTGTGAAATGTGTGCCTATCCCGAAAGAAGGTTGGCAATACTCCCGGGCGTAGCGTTGTATCTCTATCGCACGGTCTGTGTCGAGCGCATTACTGAATATGACTTGCTTCGTGCGGGAGTCGATGCCTAACGAACGGTATTTCTCCACAATCCTTTGCAGTTCCGCGCGGTTGTCGCCGCTGTCCACGCGAAGACCTTTGAACAGGTTGGCAAAGTCCTCCGAGAAATTCAGGCTGAAGATGTCCCAGCCGAAACTGTCGTAAAGATATGTGCCCAAGGCTCCGCGGAACGTGTTGCGCCACGAGTTCATGGCAATATGATTGGCCATCTGGGGACCGTACATTCCTCCTATGGCACAGACAAACTCGTGTGCCATCGTGCCGACGGGAATCAGGTCGTACTTCATCGCCAGATAGACATTGCTGGTCCCGACAAACTTTCCGCTCCATTCCCGGCTCCGGTAACAGTCTCGCATTGCCCGGACCACCGTCTCTTCCGCCTCGAAAGAGACGCGGCGGCGCGTCCCGAAATCGCTGAACACGCAACCGGCTTCCAACAAGCGGACGGCTTTCCGGTAAGTCTTCCGGTAATAATCCTCATAATCGAAACGGCTGTCTTCGCCCGTCATCCTATAATAAAGCTCGGAAATGATGGCCAGCACTTTCACTTCCAACAGGATGGTATCGGCCCAGCTCCCTTCGAACTCCACGGACAGATACCCCTCTTCATCCTGCCGTACTGTCACCCATTCGCGACAGAAACGGTAGCCTTTCAAGTAGGTGTAGAACCAACCGGGAATATAGCTGCACCGCCGTTTCATGAACGCGATTTCCTCGTCCGTAATGACCACGTCTTCCAACAGGATGATTTGTTTTTGCAACTCGTCGGCAAAACCCGGCGGATAGACGGTATGGTCCCGGTCGGTAAACCGATACTTCACCTGAGCGCGGGGAAAATTGTCGATGACCGCGCAGCACATGGTGAACTTATACAGGTCGTCGTCTGTAAAATGATTGATAATTCGTTCCATACAAAGTCATTTTGTTTGATTTCACTTTTCGCGAAGTTCCCACCGGTCTCCTGTCCGATACAACTTGCAGGTCTTGCCCTGCCAAACGCCTCCCTTACGGTCGAGTATCTCGTTCCGGAACGGAGACGGACGGAAAACCTCCACCCGGCTGCTGTCTGCCGCAAACACGGCATACGACGTCAAAGAAGGCTGTAACGACGGGTCGTCCACCCGCACACCGTCTTCAAAAATGCGGATACAGTCCCGGCGGAGTTCACTCCACGTATAACCGGCCGCCGTAAGACAACCATGTTCATCCTTATTTCCCCCGATAAGTTGGGGAACCTGCACAGACCTGCAAGCCGAAAAGCAGACCAACCCGCTCACGATAATCCAAATATTTTTTCTCATATCCTATTTTATTCAGTATAAAGTCTAAAACAAAATCCAATCCTATCCGGCATTTCACCTATTCTCGATATACAAGTTCCGCATCATGCTCCTCCTCCGGTGGGTTTCCCTTCGAACAAATCCGAATCTTTTCCCCCGGCAACCCGATGCTCTTCTATTTCTTGCGTCTCCTGCCTCAACACCTCCAGAAATTTCTCCGTCAGCAAAGAGTGCCTTTTACCTTTAAGAGAGAGAAGGCTGATGTGCATCATCTCCGTTTTCTCCTTAATCGGCACGGCCTTTAAATCCGGACTGCTCACCGTCATGTCTTGCGGCAAAATGGAAATCCAATGCCCCGTGCGCAGCATGTCAAGCAATAAAGGCGTACTATTGACTTCTATCTGCGGCTTTACCTTTATCCTATATTGGGCCAGCATGCGGTCTATGACTTTCCGGGTGTACAGCTCTTTGTCCAAGAAGATGACGGGGAACTCGTTCAAGTCCGATAAAGAGAAATGTTTCCGGATGGCCACCGGGTGGGTCTCGTGGGCTATGACGCATAAAGGCATGCAAGCGTATTCCGTGGACTCCGTAAGCGCAGAGACATCCTGCGGATTGTAACTCAACGCAAAATCAAGTTTGTTGGAATTAATCAGCTCCACCAGTTCCAATACGGAATGGGAATACACAATCGACAATTCCGCTTTAGGGAAAGCCTTCGTAAACTTCAACACGCAGATATTCAGCAAAGGGAAGAGGCTGTATATTACTCCTATTTTTATCTTTCCCGTATAGACATGCTGCATTTCCTTCAAATGCTGTATGCCATACGCCACCTCCTCTATCGCTTTACGGGAACAGTCCAAAAAATCCCGTCCGGCATCCGTCAGGTAGATTTTCTTCCCGATGCGGTCGAACAGCGTCACGCCGAGTTCCTCTTCCAGTTGCTTGATACTTAACGACAAGGTGCTCTGCGTGATAAAAAGCTCTTTGGAGGCTTCAGTAAACGAAAGCACGTCTGCCAACTTGACGAAATATTTCAGCGGAGTCAGTTCCATAAGAAAAATCAATAGAAATCATGAATATTATTAATTCTACAAATTTACGAAAAAGAGAAATTACTCCTAACTTTGAGACAAGAAAAATGAAAACGTCTCTGGGTTAAACTATTATAAACGAAGCGAAAGAAAGAGACGGTGGACATTAAATAATGTATAAGAATGTTGAGAAACCCAAGCGGTTCTCCACGTTCAACGACAGCAAACGACAAAACAATCGGTTCGACAGGTAAAAAGGACACGAAACAAATAAAACGATTATATATAATTAAGGTATAAACATCATTTATGGCAGAGGTATTAGGACACATATCGCAAATTATCGGCCCGGTGGTAGACGTTCATTTCGAGCACAGCGAGAAAGAACAGAACGCAAACCTTCCGAG
>UMGB01065905.1_pt1 | contig 23404 bp, 19 predicted proteins | sample 1965161 | NCBI WGS metagenome assembly UMGB01 (sample SAMEA4836060, study PRJEB28245) | human gut metagenome | biome: gut microbiome; material: fecal sample | place: Denmark | collected 2008
TTATGGAACATGCACCTGAGAGTTTGAAGGCATATGGTGTGTGTGTAAAGAGTGTGGCAGAAGCCATGAATATAGAAAGCAGGAAAGAAAATGTCTAGAAAAAGAAAAAGAGGGGCCAAGGCAACGGCTGCCTCAATGGTAATGGATACATTGAAAAAAAGAGGAGCAGTGGATGAAAAGAGCGCAGTAGATGTAAGTGTATTTAAAAATTTGCCTTATGCCACTTCAACAATTAGTTATACAATTTCGAATCTAATGGAAGAGGGTGTTGTTGGTAAAACCAATGATGAAAGATTCTATTATGATGATTTAGGATTTAAAGCTTTAGAAACAAAGTTTGTACGTGGATACTCAATGATTTTTATTGTGCCTATTGTCATTGCAATCCTTGTTTATGTTCTACAAAAAGTATTATAAAAGAGTGTCGCAGCAATGCGACATTTTCTGTAAGGAGGAGATTTGAATGGAGAAGCCAAAATCGTTTGTGTATATAATTTTCTGTTTAACGGTTTGTCTAGCTTTTGCGGTAGGAAGTAACTACTTAATCAATACGATTACACAAGCGAATATGATATACAATTCGAATGATCCACGTAAGATTGGCGCAACATATATGACCTACAACAATACGTTCTATTCGGTGGTCAATGAGGAAATCTCAAAAGTAGTCAAAGAGCATGGAGATCAGCTGATTACTTTAGATTCAGCCATGAGTTTAAAGAAGCAGAAGGAACAAATCCAATACTTAATGGATCAACAAGTGGATGCCTTAGTGATTACGCCAGTGGATTATGATGGATTAAAAGATTCTTTAAAGCTAGCCTATAAGAAACGTATTCCTGTGATTGTGGTGGATACGGAAGTTAAGCATAATAAATATGTGACCTATAGTATTGTCAGTGATAATTATGATGCGGGCGTACAATGCGCTAAAGATATGATGAGTAAGTTGGGTCATGCCAATATTGTCTTGCTTCAACATTCGACAACTCGTTCTGGCTATTTACGAATTAAGGGATTTGAGGATACGATTCAGTCCAACTCAAATTATAAAGTGGTTCAGAGAATGGAATGTGAGGGACAATTAGAGAAGGCCATGCCAAAAATGGAGTCTTTTATTGAGGAAGGAATCGAATTTGATGTAGTGATGTGTTTAAATGATCCAAGCGCAATGGGCGCTATGGCCGCACTTTCATCGAACAATATGTTGGAAGGCAAGTATGTGTATGGCATAGATGGAACGCCTGAGGCAAAAGAAATGGTGTCAGAAGGTAAAATGGCTGCTACTGTGGCACAATCGCCAAAGAGGTTTGGGAAAAAGGCGGGAGAAGCTATTTATAAGATGTTTTCGCAAGAAACAATTAAGAATAAAAATGAAGTGAGTCCTGTGCAGATCATCACAAAAGACAATGTTCATGATTATTCTACGGAGGGCTGGCAATGATACGAGATATAAAAAAATACAATGTATGGATTGTCTACGTCTGTATGTGGCTCTTTAGTTTTTTTACCGTTTGGTACATCGCTATTGTGATGTATTATACCTTGGTGCATGTGACACAAAGTGGCTATGCCTCAGATTTTATTAAGAATATTTCCACACTTTCTAATGTTCCCATTCGATCCTTCTATATAGCGGTATTTGGCTTTATTGGATTGTTTTGTTTCGTGAGCATACGTAAAAAAATTCGATTCTTTAGTCATCATCAAATCATTCCAATTTTAATTGAACTTGGATTGAGCCTATTGATTATGAAGAATATATCGTTTAGTGCAACGTGTATTTTATTTTTGATTATTGCGGATAGCTTACTCTATGTGGATAAACCAGTTGATCGTTCAATTTGCATCATACTCGTCTTTTTAGCTTACATGCTATCCAACTATGGATATTTATCCAACTATATTCCTATGATTTCATTCCAGGAATATTTGTCGGTGTATAATTCAAAGACACAAGGCTTGCTGCTGGGGATTGAAGTGACTTTAAGCAATTTAAATATTGTGTTGTTTATAGCTTATATATTCTTATATTTACAGAAACAAATGGATGAAGCGCAGAAATTTGCGGCTTTGAATGTCGAATTAAAACGTTTAAATAATCAATTAAAAGGCTATGCGAATTTGCGAGAAAAAATGGGTGAAACCAAAGAAAGAAACCGTCTTGCTCGTGAGATTCATGATACATTAGGACATACTTTAACGGGATTAAGCGTTGGTCTTGAAGCGTGTCGAGTGATGATTGATAAGGATGTCAATGTCACAAAAGCACAATTGGGTATTTTGGAAGAGAGCGCAAAACGTGGTTTAACCGATGTCAGGCGTTCGGTGGATAAGTTGAAGCCAGATGCATTAGAGCGGTATTCTTTAAAAGAAGCATTGGATATGATGATCATGGATTATCAGAAATTGACTGATGTGACCATTCTTTATTTGTGTCATTTGCCTTTGGTGAATTTGAATGCGGACGAAGAAGAAATTGTGTATCGTGTTGTTCAAGAAGGAATGACCAATTCAGTCAGACATGGGCATGCGACAAAAATTTATGTTTCGATTGCGCAGGCCGATAATAATTTGATTATAATTATAGAAGATAATGGTCAGGGTTGTAAGGATGTCAAACCAGGATTTGGCATTCATCATTTGACAGAACGTATTGACTTACTTCAGGGAAGAATACGTTATTATGGGGATAAAGGTTTTGAATTGATTGTAGAAATACCAATGAGAAGAGGAGAAAACAATGGTTAAAATCATGATTGCGGATGATCAGCAGCTTATTCGAGAAAGCTTAAAGATCATCTTAAATTCAGATCCGAATTTTGAAGTAGTAAAAGTAGTGGGCAGTGGACAAGAAGTATTGGATACATTGGAAACAGAAAGTATAGACATTATCTTGATGGATGTGCGTATGCCAAGTATGAGTGGCGTAGAGTGTACTCGTTTGGTAAAAAAGAAGTATCCAAATATAAAGGTCATAATATTAACGACTTTTGATGATGATGAGTATATTTATGATGCATTAAAATATGGAGCAAGTGGATATCTTTTGAAGGGATGTTCCTTAGAAGAGTTGAGTTCGGCTATTCATAATGTTCTAGCGGGAGGAGCCTGTTTCAACCCGAATGTGGCGGGTAAAGTGACACAGTTCTTTTCTCAGATGGCAAATTCGAATGGGGAATTTAATTTTGAACATGGAGAAGATGAACATATCGATTTGAGTGATACAGAATGTAAGATCATTGCCCAAATTGGTCATGGTTATTCAAATAAGGAAATTGCACAAAAATTAGGCTTTAGTGAAGGGACGATTCGTAACTATTTAAGTGTGATTCTGGATAAACTAGATTTAAGAGATCGTACACAATTGGCTATTTGGTATTTATCTAGGGGAAATAAATAATGGTGAAAAAAAGATTAAGAACTTTTTTGATAGCCATATTGGTGTGTTGTTTGGTAGGGACATTTTATTATACGCAAAAACCCGTTGTTTTAACGATTGGCGTATTTGCGGGTAGTAACTGGAATGTGCCAAGTCCAGATAGTGGTAAGATCATTGATAATGCGATCAAACGGTTTGAAAAAACACATCCGAATGTTCAAGTAAAATATGTCAGTGGTATCTTGAAAGATGACTATTCGGCTTGGCTTTCAAAGGAGGCTCTGGATGGCAAGCTTCCCGATGTTTTCATGGTGTTGAGTGATGATCTTTCGACGTATGCCAAAGTAGGCATGTTAGAATCACTAGATACATACATGCAGACGGATCCTGATTTTAATCAATCGCGATATTTTTCAACGACACTCAATGCAGGTAATATTTATGATCAGCAGTATGCACTCCCTTATGAGAGTTCACCCACATTGATGTTTGTGAATAAAACATTATTAGAAGAGAATGGAATTGAAATACCAAATGTCAATTGGACGTGGGATGATTTCTATGCGATTTGTGAAAAGTTGACTGTAGATACGGATGACGATGGAGAAATCGATCAGTTTGGGGAATATGGATACACTTGGGAGAATGCTCTAAGTTCGAATGGACAGGCGTTGTTTGATGAGAAAAGCATGAAGAGTACTTTGCAGAATGAGGATGTGTATTCGGCCATTGAATTTGTGCGAAAGTTAAATCTTTTAAATCGAGGTCAGAATGTTACGAGTGAAATGTTTGATAAGGGTAAGGTTGCCTTTTGTCCAATGATGTTTAGTGAGTATAGAACGTATAAGCCATATCCTTGGAGTGTTAAGAAATATTCAAATTTTGAATGGGAATGTCTTCCAATGCCGGCAGGTCCTAGTGGCTATAATGCTTCACAAATGGATAGCTTGTTATGTGGTATTAGTAAAATGTCTTCTAAGAAAAAGATGGCTTGGGAATTTTTAAAGTTACTTTGTTACGACGAAACAACGCAGGAAAGTTTGTTTAAATATTCGCAGGGTGTATCGGTTTTAAAAAATGTGTCGACATCCAAAAATGTGACTAAGTATATTCAAGAAGATGCGCCATTGGATTCAAGTTATAATTTGGAATTTTTTGATGATATGATGGAACAAGCAATCACGATAAAAAAACTGGATGGCTATGATCAATTGTATTCGATGGCAGATAGTGAAATTCGAAGAGTCATTGGTACAAATGAGGATATTGAAAGTGCGATGCAAAATTTGAATGATGAATTGAATATATTATTGGAGAAACAGTAGGAAGTTAAATTTCTGCTGTTTTTTTGTTTGATTCTCCAAAAAATGACATTTGTCATCTAAAAGTGGTGACATATGGAAATTGAAAAGGTTTTCACACGAGTTATAATGAATGTGTATTCTATGTGATGCTCATGTTCAATAGTCGCATAAATATGTGAAATTGTGTGTAATAACGCTTGAAAACACTATCATATTTATTATAAAATGTGAGTATAAGAAAACGCGGAGGAAAAAATAATGAAATATGTAGTTATGGTAAGTCATGGTGAATTTGCACCAGGATTACACAGTGCCGTTAAAATGATGACGGGAGATCGTGAAGATGTATTGTCTACAAGCTTAAAGGACGGAATGAGTGCAGACGAATTCGCATCTAACTTTGCTGAATTGATTAAAGATTTCAAAGCAGATGACCAAGTCATTTTATTAGCTGATATTTTGAGTGGATCTCCATTCACAAATGCATTGAATGTATTGGATCAAAAAGGATTGCTACAAAATACTTTAGTAATTGCTGGTATGAATATGCCACTAGCAATCACTGCTGTATTAATGAAAGACAACTTTGATAATGTACAAGATTTAAAAGACACATTATTAAGCGAAGGTCGTACAGGATTAACTGATTTTACAGTTGCTTCTGATGATGACGACGAAGATCTATAGGATTTGGCTATAACGCATATAGCGAAGGCATAAACAGAATAAAGGAGGACATATAATGATTAGTTTTATTCGTGTTGATGATCGTATTATCCACGGTCAGATTGTTACAAGATGGTCTAAAGAATACCCTTGTGATGGAATTATCGCAGTTAACGACAAAGCTGCAACTACACCTGTATTGACACAGTCATTCAAGGCTAGTACAGACAAGAAAGTATTTGTTTGGACAAAGGAACACTGGAGAGAAAAAGCAGAAACAGTTAAGAATTCTAATAAAAAATATTTCTTAATCACTAAAAACCCAGTGGATATGAAAGAATTGTTAGTAGACGATGGATTCGTACCTAACGATGTTAAAACCGTAGTTATCGGACCATGTAATGATCGTCCAGGAGCTACAAAATTAGGTCAAAACCAGTCAATTACTCAAGAAGAAGCTGAAGCATGCGAAGCTTTGACAAACGCTGGTTACACAGTATTGTTTGCGTTATTAAAAGAAACTGCAATCGGTACTTGGGACAAATTTAGATCTAAATTTGGTTACTAATAGTGGGATTAGTAAACAGATTGAGATAAATAAAAGAAAAAGGAGAGATTTATAATGAGTTGGTTACAAGCAATTTTAATCGGACTTATGAGTTGTACAGCAGCTAGTACTATCGCTTGCTTAGGTACAACAGTAGGTAACTACACTTTGAACCGTCCTTTGGTTGCATCATTATTCGTAGGTTTGATCCTAGGTGATGTATCTGGATGTATTCAAATTGGTATTCCAATGCAGGTAATGTGGATCGCATTGGTTACACCTGGTGGAACAGTCGCATCTGACTTACGTGCCGTAAGTTACATTGGTATTCCATTGGCTTATGTTGGAGCAAAAGCCGCTGGTATGGATTTTGGAGGAAATGATGCTCAAGGTTTAGCATCTAGTATCTCAGCCATGACTGGTGTAATCGGTATTACTTTATTCTACGGAACAGCTATGATGAACCTTATTTGGCAACACTGGGGCTGGGCTCAATTGGATAAAGGAAACTTAGATTGTTTAGGAAAAGTTGATGTTGTTCTCCCACTAATTTCACACTTTGTATTATCATTCTTGCCAGTTACTTTACTTTGCTACTATGGATCTGGAGCCGTAGCTGAATTGTTCCAGAGCTTAAATACTGAAGTATGGTATGTAAAAGCCATCTTATCAGTAGGATCAGTACTTCCTGCAGTAGGTATTGGTATCTTGTTAAAATCAGTAGTATCTAAGACTTCTGACTTGATTTACTTCATGTTCGGATTTGTTTTAGCTGCTTCTATGGGATTAACATTAATTGCTGCTACAGTTGTTGGTGGTGTATTCGCATTGATTAACTACCAAATGACAATGATGAAAGCTACAGGTGCTGTTGGTGATGCATCTGCAGACTATGATGACGAGGAGGACATTTAATTATGAAAAAGATTTCTAAGAAAACATTAAATAGTTCTTTCTGGCGTTGGTGGTATGGAAACTTAACATGTTTCTCACACGAACACATGCAGACATTTGGTTACATGTGGTCAATGCTTCCAATTATTAAGGAATTATATCCTACTCGCGAAGAACAATCAGAAAAAATGACTACTTACTACCCATTCTTCAATACTGAACCTCAGATTGGATCTATCGTAGTTGGTATCACAGCTGGTTTGGAAGAAGCTCGTGCAAACGGAGCTGAAGGAATCGATGATGAAATGATCAACGGTATCCGTGCAGGTCTAATGGGACCTTTGGCAGGTATTGGTGACTCATTGATCGTTGGTACTTACATTCCTATCTTATTAGGTATCGCATTAGGTTTCGCAGAAGGTGGATCACCTTTAGGACCTTTATTCTATATCATCGTATGGAACGCAACTTCAATTTGGTTCCAAAAATTCGTATACTTCAAAGGTTATGAATTAGGTGGTAGTGCTGTTGAATTGTTAGTAGGACAAAAAGCAACTGCGTTCCGTGAATCCGTATTGGTTATGGGACAAGTTATCGTTGGTGCGATGGCAGCTTCTTGGGTATCAATTTCAACTAACTTAGTAATTGCACAATCTTATGATGCAGAAACTGGTAAATTAACAGACGTAACATTAGGATCTAAATTAGATGGAGCTTTCCCTAAGATCTTAACAATGTTATTCGTATTGTTTGCTTGGTGGTTAATGGCTAAGAAAAACATTACTCCAATTAAAGTATTGTTATTGTTCGTAGTTATCGGATTCGTAGGATCTGTTGTAGGATTCTTAGGATAATCACTTAAGACAATTAAAGGCGGGCTTAACTTGTTAGGCCTGTCTTTTTTTCTTATAATAAGTATATGTATATTTGAAAAGGAGCGTTAATTATGAGTTTGAGCCGCAAAGAAAGAGATCAGCTTGCAGAAGTCATTCAAAGAGAAAATGAAATGGTATTAAAAGTGGGAAGAATGGTCAGAAATGCCTTTATTCTTACACTTGCGTTTGCTGCCGTAACATACTGGGGATGGTCTGGGATGACAGATCCAATGTTTCCTAATATTCCAATGAGCGTACGTAATGTAGCTAAATGGATTGCTTTGATTGGTTTGATTTTATCGGGTTTATTTACTGTTTTAGGATTTATATCACATAGAAATGGAAAGAAAAGTGTATTAAAGAAGATTGATTTGTACGAAGAAAAGTAAAGATTTGTATATTTTAGTTTAATAAAATTTAATTTTAACTAAAAACAACAATAAATGTGTCAATTATACACATAATTTCACATAATATAACTATATCTATCACTTTATTCTTTAGTAATATACTGTTGAGCCAAAGATAGTGGCTCACTTCATAATCAAATTCCCTTTCTTAAAACTTTCTTGAGAAGCCCCGCTAAAGGGGCTTTTCATTTGCCTTTTTGAAAGTTGGACATACAAATAGTAGTTGCGATATAATAATATGGATGAAAGAAGTGTAGTTTTTATGGAAGATAAAATACGAATTATAATGTATTCAAGTGCAGATAAAGTGGATGGCCAAGGTGTGGGCAGTGCCTACGAAGAACAGGTCAATCTAATTAAAGAAGGGGCTAGCGATATCTTTGAAGTGGGTATCAACAACTGGATCAAAACGCCAGATATTCAGCATTTCCATACAGTAGATCCTACTTTCTATGTGAAGATGCAAAATCATAGAGCCGCTAACATTGCATATTGTCATTTTTTACCGGATACTTTAGAAGGTAGCTTAAAAATTCCAGCACCTTTATTGAATGTATTTCGTTCTTATTTGATTCAATTCTATAAGAGTGCGGATCGCTTGGTCGTTGTAAATCCAAGTTTTATTGATGCATTAGTCGAATATGGTATTGATCGAGAAAGAATTTACTATATTCCTAACTATGTATCTAAGGAAAAATTTTATCGTAAATCCGATGAGGCGTGTGCTGCCATTCGTAAAAAGTATGGTGTAGACAAGGATGCTTTTGTGGTATTGGGTGCAGGACAGGTACAAACGCGTAAGGGTGTACTTGATTTTGTGAATGTTGCCAAACAAATGCCGGACGTCCAATTCGTATGGGCTGGAGGCTTTTCTTTTGGGCGTATTACCGATGGATATGAGGAATTGAAGAAGTTACAGGAAAATCCACCTGAAAACTGTAAATTCTTAGGGATTGTTCCGCGTGAAGAAATGGTGGATCTATATAATATGGCGAATGTGCTTTTTGTGCCAAGCTATAATGAATTATTTCCAATGACGATTTTAGAAGCGGTGAACTTACATGTTCCATTGGTGCTTCGTGATTTGGATTTATATAAAGATATCTTATTTGATCGTTATATGCATGCCGATGATAATGAGGGTTTTAAAAATTGTCTGTTAAAATTGAAAAATGATTCAGATGTATATGCGAAGTATCAAAATGAGAGTCGTTTATTGAGTGAATTCTATTCGAAAGAACATGTATTGAATATGTGGAGAGAATTCTATTTGAGTGCTTATAAGGATAAACAAGAGGAATTATTAAACAAGAAAAAATAGGGGTTTTTATGAAAAAACAGAAGTACGCACTAAATCTGTTAATTATTCTTGCTTTAACGGGATTTGCCCTGTGGTTTGCGCTAAAGGATAATTTTCATCAGGTTTTAAAGTGCATTTCACAGATGAATCTGTTAAGCCTTGTCATAGTCTTATTGTGGGGTGTTCTTTTTACGGCAGTCTGGGGATTTGTATACTACGTATTAGGTAGAAAGTATACGGATCATTATACGCCGGGTAAAGGGATTCTTGTGGCCTTTATTGGTTCTTTCTTTTCGGGGATTACTCCGAGTAGTACGGGTGGACAGTTTGTTCAGGCCTACATTATGAAGAAGCAAGGAATCAAAGTGAGCGATGGGGCTAGCTTGTTGTGGGCTGATTTCATTATTTATCAGACGACAATGATGATTTATGTTTCGATTCTGTTTCTTTTGCGTTTTGCGTATTACAGTGCTCAATCCGCATGGTTCAATATTATATTGTTGGGCTATATCATCAATGCAGTGGTTGTTGTAGCGCTATATACGATTGCGTTATTTCCTAGTATTTATATCAAGCTTTCGCGAACTTTAGTTAAGGCATTGTCGAAACTGCATGTTTTAAAGAATCCAGAAAAGACATTGGATTCTTGGACTCTACAAGTCACGAGTTTTACTCGTGAAATCAAAGTACTAGCCAAAGATAAGAAGAGTATTTTTCTTTGTGTATGTATTAATGTGGTGCGTTTATCACTCTATTATTCTTTACCTTTTGTGATTGCGCTAGCCCTACATATTCCGTTGAAGATGAATGAATTGATTGATGTCATGGCCCTATCTAGTTTTGTGACGATGGCCAATAGTTTTATTCCAATTCCCGGGGCAAGTGGGGGTACGGAAGTTGTCTTTTCATTGTTGTTTAGTGGCATGATGAAAAATTTAACGGGTGCCGTTTTAGTATTGTGGCGTTTTTCTACGTATCACATAGTGCTGATTATAGGTGGAATTTTATTTGTGTTTGTGAAGAATCATTATGAGAGAAAAGAAAGTAAGATCAATTTAGAAGGGATGTAGTATATGCGAATCGGACTATTTACAGATGCATATTTACCGGATATTAATGGGGTTGTTTCAAGTGTGGCAACCCTTAAACACGCTTTAGAAGAGCTGGGGCATACGGTATTTATTATTACGAATCATAAGGGGACAAAGATTGTAGAAGATGAGGATGGTCATATTCTTCGCTTGCCGGGTTTTGAAATCAAGAAGTTTTATGGTTATAAGATGTCGAGTCCACTACAGTTTAGTGCGGATGCCTACATTGAAAGAATGGACTTGGATGTCATTCATATTCAGACGGAAGCGGGTGTAGGTATGTTTGGTCGTCAGATGGCAAAGGTTTTGCACATTCCTATTGTATACACGTATCATACGATGTATGAGGATTATACGCATTATTTTAATCCGCTTGATTTTGATTCAGTTGAAAAATTAGGGAAGAGTGTGATTCGTACTTTTTCTCGTGTCATGGCCAATGGTTCGCAAGCAGTGATTGCGCCGAGTGAAAAGACGAAGCAGGCTTTATTGCAGTATGGTGTAATAGCACCTATTTATATTGTTCCGACAGGTTTGGATTTGTCGGAGTATGATCGTAAAAATTTAGATGAAAATAGAGTTCAAAGTATTCGTGAAGAGTTAGGTTTTACAAATGAAGATCGTATTGTGGTCTTTGTAGGGCGTATTGCCAAAGAGAAGGCAATCGAAATTCCGATTGAGGCGATAAGTAAAAATAACGATCCACATTTACACTTAGTCATTGTGGGTGGTGGTACGGATATGGAGTATTACCAGGATTTGGCTAAGAAGTATAATGTTTCGGATCGTGTGCATTTTACGGGTAAGATTCCTAAGGAAAATATTGCCTATTATTATGCGGCTTTCGATTGTTTTGTATCCGCTAGTTTATCGGAAACACAAGGAATGACATATATTGAGGCTTTAGCGAGTGGCCTATTAGTGTTTGGACGTCGTGATGAGGTGTTGAAGGATTTGGTGGATGAAGGCAAGTCTGGATATTATTTTGATGATGCCAATGAGCTAAGTCAAAAGTGGGATGTTTTCTTTAGTAAATCAAAAGAAGAAAGAGATGCATTAAGAGCGTATTGTATTTCTAAAACAGCACCTTATACAGAGAGTATGTTTGCGCATAAAGCTTTGAGCGTTTATAATCAGGCGATTGATGATTATAAGCGTGCCTATCATGTGGAGCGCATTCGTATGGTGGATGATTTTGTTCGTTTAACTGTGATGCGTGATTGCGATAATGAACCAGTCAAAGTAATGATTCCAACGGATGATTTCTTTGACTTAAAGATCACAAAGGATACAATGTTAGATGCATATTTGATTGACAACTATTTGGATATGCAGTTATTCTATAAGGCGTTTGAGTTAATGAAGAAGCGTGTTTTCTCAAATGATTATACGTCGTATCAAATGGTGCAATATGGAAAGAAATATTTGGGTCTAGATGAAGATCAGGCTTTGGATATTATTCATGAATTTATGGAACGTCATTGGATTGACGATAAGGAGTATGCCTTTGATAAGGCGCAGGCTTGGCATTCGTATGGTCAGCCTAAAATGCAGATTTGTCAAAAGCTAAAAAGAGCGGGCATCGCGGATGATGTAATTGAGGATGCTTTGGCAAGTTTGGATGTGGAAACAGAGCGTAGTAATGCGATCAAATTGGCTCGTCGTTTAGCGCATTCGCTAAAAGAGCAGTGGAGCCGCATGCAAAGGCAGACGTTAGTGAATAAGTTAGTGACGAAGGGATATTCGTTTGAATTGGCGAAACAAGTGTCGGAGTCGATTGAATTGGATGAAAATGATGATGAGGCACTACAAAGAACGATTGCGAAAGCGAAGCGTTTATATGCGACGTTTGATCAGCCTAAACGTAATCAGAAGATTCAGACGTATTGTGTTCGTAAAGGATTTAATATATCAGCTATAAAAGAGGTTTTGGAAGGGGAAAGTGAATGAGAATTAATGAGATTACTCAGGAACAAAAAGTAAATATTAAGTGTTTGATTTCAAAGTGTGACAAGGGAAAAACCGTGAAGGATACACCTTATTTGTCTTTGATTTTAGAGGATGCGACAGGTGTATTGGATGCGAAATTTTGGAATTTAACGAATGAGCAGATTGAGCAGTATAAGGTGGGTCAGATTGTTGAGGTATTTGGGGATTCGATCATTCATAGAAATGCCGTTCAGTTAAGAGTGAGAAAAATGGTGGTCTTAGAAGGTGAAGATATTTCGGATTATGTAAGATTAGCGCCTATGTCTCGTACTGAAATGGAAGAGGAAGTAAAGACTTTGATGAATGAGATCACAGATTCGAATTTGTATTGTGTGGTTGAAGAAGTATTAGAAGAAACGAAGGATTTATTCTATACATATCCGGCTGCCACAAGAAATCACCATAATTTTGTGGGAGGACTTGCCTATCATTCAATTAGTATGGCGCGTGTAGGACTAGATATTTGTCGTCAATATCCATTCTTGGATAAGGGATTATTGATTGCGGGTATCTTGATGCATGATGTTGGAAAGATTGATGAGTTGAGTGGTCCGGTTCTTCCTGAATATACAAATGAGGGGAATTTGTTGGGGCACATTAGTATTATGAATAATCGTTTGGATCGTGTGGCTGAAAAGTTGGGTGTAAACGATAAAGAGTGTGTTTTATTGTTGAAGCATATGATTTTGGCGCATCATGGAAAGATGGAGTTTGGATCTCCTGTCCTTCCTATGATTCCAGAAGCGGAAGTGTTAACTTTACTAGATAATCTAGATGCGCGTATGTATATGATGAAGCAGAGTTTAGATACAACGCAGCCAGGTCATTTTGGACCTCGTGTCTTTGCGTTAGAAGGTCGTATGATTTATCATCGAAAAGGAGAAGATGAAGAATGAAAATAGGTTTTGTATCATTGGGATGTTGTAAAAACTTAGTGGATTCTGAACAGATCATGAGTATGATCAAGAGGGGTGGTCATGAAATTGTGGCCAATCCTAAGGATGCACAGGCTATTATTGTGAATACTTGTGGTTTTATTGAGAGTGCCAAAGAGGAGAGTATCAATACGATTTTCAAGATGGCGAAGTATAAAGAGAGAAACTTAGAGAAGTTGATTGTGTGTGGTTGTTTGGCACAAAGATATACAGATACATTAAGGGAAGAGATTCCTGAAATCGATGCGGTTATCCCAATTCGTGAGTATGATACTTTGGCAAGTCAGCTACAGAAGCTTTTGGGTTCAGATACATTGTTAGATAAGGCAGAGCGTGTAATTACGGGAAATCCTTGGCAGGCGTATGTAAAGATTAGTGATGGTTGTTCGAATCGTTGTGCATATTGTGCAATTCCTTTGATTCGTGGAGATCAAAAGTCTCGTACAATTGAGGATATCATGGAAGAGGTCAACTATTTGGCTAGTGTTGGAGTGAAGGAATTAACTTTGATTGCCCAAGATACAACGAAGTATGGTTTGGATAATTATGGAGAATTGATGCTTCCTGAATTATTGCGTCAAGTATCTAAAGTAGAGGGTCTTCATTGGATTCGTGTTCTGTATATGTATCCGGATGAAATTGTGGATGATGTATTGCAGGCTATGAGTGAGAGTGAGAAGATCGTTCCTTATTTTGATATTCCTATGCAGCATGCGAACAATCGTTTGTTGAAATTAATGAATCGTAGAGGTCCAAAAGAGGATGTATTAAAGGTTGTGGATAAGATTCATACAATGTTTCCAAACGCGACTTTGCGTACAACTATGATTGTTGGTTTCCCTACAGAAACGGAAGAAGAGTTTGAAGAACTTGTTGACTTCATTAAGGAAATCAAATGGGATCGTATGGGTGCTTTCACATATTCGAAGGAAGAAGATACGCCTGCTTATGATATGGATGGTCAGATTGATGAAGAGATTCAAAATGAGCGTTTGGCTAGATTGATGGCGGTTCAGGAAGAGATTTCAAAAGAGAAGAATCAGGAAAAGATTGGTAGGGTCATTGAAGTTCTTGTTGAGGAAAAAGAAGGTTTGGTGGATCGTTATCGTGGAAGAAGTGCTGCGGATGCACCGGATGAAGTGGATGGTCAGGTTATCTTTACAAGTGATGAACCTTTAGAATTGGGTTCTTTTGTGAAGGTAAAGATTACAGATGCCAAATCTTATGATGTTTACGGTACATGTGTAAGCGAATAGTTGGATTGGATCCCATTGTATTTGAGGATTCGAAAATCTTGATTGTGGGTTCTATGCCAAGTGCAATTAGTTTGAAGGAACAGATGTATTATGCGAATAAAAATAATCGGTTTTGGAAGATATTAAAAGAAATCTTTCAAACAGAAGACAAGATTGAATTATTAAAAGTATCGCATATTGCACTTTGGGATATTTGTCATTCGTGTATAAGAAAGACGAGTGCGGATAGTGAGATCAAAGATATTGAGCCAAATGATATACAGGGATTGTTGGATAGATATAAGAGTATTGAAAAGGTAATTTGTAATGGAAGGACAAGTCAGAATACAATGCAGAAATATTTTCCGAATATTGAAACGGTATATTGTCCTTCGACTTCGAGTGCCAATGCACAGTTTTCGTTAGAACAATTGATTGAAATATATAAGAAGGAGTTTTATGAATAAACTATATTGGGCAAAAGTAAAGGCGGATGCGAAGGTTCCGCAAAAGCGTTATGAAGATGCAGGGTATGATTTATATCCTTGTTTTGAAGAAGATTATATGGTGATTGAGCCTCATGAAACGAAGTTAGTTCCATTGGGTGTGGCAAGTGCGTTTGATCCAGAGTTTGTGATGATTTTAAAAGAGCGTGGTTCAACAGGAACAAAGGGAATTGCACAAAGAAGTGGTGTCATTGATTCTGGTTATCGTGGAGAATATATGGCTCCGGTCACAAATTTGAATACGAAGCGTGTGGTTATTAAAAAACAAGATGTAGAATATAAGGAAGATGCGATTATATATCCATATGAAAAGGCAATTTGTCAGGGTGTTTTATTAAGAATGCCTCAGTTAGAAAGTGAAGAAATTTCATTTGAAGAACTTCAGTCTATGGAGTCTGAAAGAATGGCTGGAAAATTAGGTAGTTCAGGGAAATAATGAGGTCTATTGTCCTAAAGACAATAGGCCTTTTTTTATACAAAATTTCATTAAAAAAAGGATAATTTTTTGAATATATAACCGGTTTATAACCTGGTGAAGACTATACTAAATTCAGATAATGAAAGGGTTATATCGATAACTATAATAAAGGAGGACTTTATATGCTAAAGAATTTGAAAAAAGCAGCAGCAATTGTATTATCATTTGCGATGGCCGTTCAGTTTGGCTTAGCAGACTCTTACTATGTAAATGCGGTGGAAGAACCGGTTGAACCTCAACAACAAGAGGAAACAACAACAACCACTCCACAAGAGCAGGAGGAAGTGCCAACAACTGAAGAAGAAGCCCCTCAACAACAAGAGGAAGAGGATGCTCAGCCTGTAGCAGATGAAGAACCACAGCCTGCAGCAGAAGAAGCACAACCACAGCCTGTTGAACAAGCAGAGGTTAAGGTTTCTTATGTAAAAGAAGATGATACCGATTTGATGGAATCTGTAACAGGTACTTATGATGTTGGTTACAGATTGGATCAAGATACAAATGTATTCAAAGAAGCTCATGAAGCATTTGAATTTGAATATGCATTTGTGAATGGTAACAAAGAAAACAAAATCACTAAGGATCAAGTTAAAGCTTCTGGTTTAACAGTAACTAGTGACATGACAAGTTTAACTCTTGTTTATAAGGAAAAGGCTAGTACAGAAAAACCTAAGAAAGCTAATAAACAAGAACCTGCTAAAACAGAAACTACTTCTGAAAGTGAAGATGCTTCTGATGCCGACACGACTGATTCTCAGAAAACAGCAGTACAATTAACTGAGTTCTTTGTCGTAGCAAGTCAGAACTAAGTAACAAAAGGTGAAACAGCTCAATTAACATTGACTATTAAACCTGATAACTATCCTAATAAAGATGTAACTTGGTCTTCATCAAATGAAGCAACAGCTACAGTAGATGGAAATGGTTTAGTAACAACTCATGAAGTTGGAACTGTAACAATTACAGCAACATTGAAATCAGATCCAACTATTTCATCAAGTGTAACAATCGTTGTCAATCCAATTAAGGTAAGTAAGATTACTGTAAATGGTTATGATAAAGAATATTTAGTAAAAGATGATACTGTTACATTAACAACAACAGTTGAACCAAGTGATGCAGCTAATAAGAGTATTGTTTGGTCTTCATCAAATGAAGAAGTTGCGACAGTTGATCAAAACGGTAAAGTAACAGCAGTAGGTCAAGGTACAGTTTCAATCAAGGCAATGAATGATGATTCAGGTGTCTATGGTGAACAAGTAATTACTGTTTATGATAATACGCCAGCTAATTATAAGGTGCATGTATATGTTACAAATGAAAATCAGAAAACCACTTATACAATCAATATTCCTAAAGATGGTACAGTAGTAACTCCAGCTTCAGTTGCTCAAAATACAACAGGAAATGGTAGAACATTAGTTACTAAAGCAGAAATTAGAGTGTTAGATGAATTGGGTAGCCAACCAAATTGGGCAAATATTTCTTCAAAACCAATTGTAACTGCATTTAGATACTATGATGGTAAATTACAATATAAAACTACTTCAAATTCTGCATGGGCAACTGTAGGAAGTAATCAAAGAATTTATGATTTTAGTAATATCCAGTATAAAGCTGATGAAACAGGAAGCTATAATTCTACAGATGTCAAAGTCACAATAGGTGATTGGCCTTATGGAGCAAATGCTTCTACAAGTGAAATATACAAAACTATTCAGATTCAGGTTTATAATAATGAAACGAAAAAAAATGTTTATGATTCTGGAGTTATGCGTTATGCGAATGGTTCGAATGGTAATTATGGAAAAGTAAACTTTATTTGCGATACATCTAAGTATGAAGTAGTGAAGGTTGAAAGATATTTTTCTAATACATCTAGTTCAAACTATGGCTCAGCGGATACAGTATACGAAGGTCCAATACCTTCAGATTTATCAGTGCAATTTACTAGTAATAATAGTTATTATTACTATACGCCAACTCACGAACACTATAAATTTATAGCGTATGTTCAAGCTAAAACTATTCATGTAAAATATGATGCAAATAATGGTACAGGAGCACCTAAAGGAACAACTGTTAAATCAACTGAAAAAGTAACAGTAGATTCAACAACTCGTCCAACTCGTGAAGGATATATTTTTACTGGATGGGCATATGGCGGAAAGTTATATCAAGGTGGAGAATCATTTGATGCTCCAATAAGTGACGTTACATTTGTTGCTCAATGGGCAAAAGCAAGTGATGTAATTAACTATACTGTAAATGATTCGAAAATGGGTTCGGTTTCTAGATCTTATGAACGTATTGGTGAAACTGTACAGGGTAAGGTTCAAGGATCAACAGCTATTGCGAAGACTGGATATCAATTTGTGAAATGGGTTAAAGGTACAAATCCAGATGGAGATGCCGCTTCAACGGATGTTGAATATAAACCATCTACAAAAGGAACATACATGGCAGTGTTTGAAGCTGTGAAAAGTGATTTAGTAGTTCGTTATGTAGAAGACACCACTGATGGAAAAGAAATTTCTGAGAGTGAAACAAAGAGTTACAAGTATGGTGAGAGTTATACTGTAACAGCAAAAGATATTAAAGGATATCGTTTAAAATCAGAATCACCAATTACAGGTATTAAAGGTGTAGCGAGTGAAGAAATCAGATTTATTTATGAAGCAATTCCAGTAATTGTTACAATCAAAGGTAAAACAGATTCCAAAGGATATACTGGTAATCCACAGAAAGTGGAGGGCTTTGAAGTTGAATCTATTAAAGATGATAAAGGAAATTCTATTTCTGGATATTCTGAAAATGATGTAGCTTTAGCCGAAGGTAAAAGCGCAGTTGCTACAGGTACTGATGCTGGAACATATAATATGGGATTAACAGCAGAAAGTTTTGTTAATACAAATACAAACTTTAAGAATGTAACATTCGTAGTAACAGACGGATGGTTGAAGATCGACCAGAATGAAGCCAAAGTCACAGTAACAATCACAGGAAACAAAAAGACTGAGACATATACTGGAACTGAAAAGACAGTGACAGGCTATACAACAGAAGTCAATGGAGCTAATGACTCAGAAGTTAATGTAGCGTTGAAAGCCGATGCGAAAGCAAAAGCCAAAGGAACAGACGCTAAGACGTATCAGATGGGCTTAACAGAAGACAGTTTCACAGTCACATCAAATAACTACAAGAATATCAAAGTAGTCGTAAAAGATGGATCATTAACAATCAATCCAGCAGCAGTCACAGTAACAATCACAGGAAACACAAAGACTGAGAAATATACTGGAACTGAAAAGTCAGTGACAGGCTATACATCTGAAAAGACCAACAATCTTTATACAGATGCAGACTTTGGATTGAAAGCAGATGCGAAAGCGGCAGCCAAAGGAACAAACGCTGGCACATATCAGATGGGCTTAACAAAAGACAGCTTCAAAAACAAGAATGCGAACTTCGCAGTAACATTCGAAGTAACAGACGGATGGTTGAAGATCGACAAGAAGTCTATCGTTCCTGATGGACCTAATACACCAGAAGAGAAGAAGACTGGTATTAAGGTAACTGCTCCTAAGGATACTACGTACAGTGGTAATGAACAAAAGAAAGAACCAGTTATTGAAGATACTAAGACTGGTAAGACATTAGACAAAGATGATTACTCATTATCTTATAGTACAGATGTAACAAATGCTGGAACAGTAACAATAACTGTAACTGGTAAAGGAAACTATACAGGTAAATTCGAAGTTACTTATAAGATTTTACCTCGTAAAGTGACATTGAAGAGTGAAACAGCTTCTAAGCCATATGATGGAACAGCATTAACTAAACCAGCTGTAAAAGTAAGTGGTGATGGCTTCGTTGAAGGTGAAGTAAGTGATATCAAAGCTACTGGATCAGTAACAACTGTAAGTGAAGGTAAAGTCACAAATACAATCAGATTCACTGAGGGTGCTGGCTATAAAGGTGATAACTACACAATCTTTAAAGAAGAAGGTAAGTTAAGTATTACAGCTCAATCAATTGATCCGGGTACAGATCCAGAAAAACCAAACCCAGACTATACAGGTGCTAAGGTAAATAGTCCAAGTGATGCAGTATATGATGGTAATGAACACAAGTGGATCCCTACAGTAACGGATAAGGCTGATAAGAAATTAAAAGCTGGTACAGATTACACAGTAGAATACTCAACTAAGAACTTCAAAGATGTAGGAACTATTAAAGTGGTTATTAAAGGTAAAGGTAACTATACTGGAACGGTAACACGTACTTATAAGATCACTCCAAAGAGTGTGACAGTAGCAGCTAATGATAAGACAAAGGTATTTGGAGAAACAGATCCTAAGTTGACAGCTACAGTAGCTGGAACTCTTGGAAATGATACAGTTGATTACAAATTGTCAAGAAAAGATGGAGAAGCTGTTGGTAAGTATGCGATCACTGCAAGTGGTAAAGCTGAACAAGGCAACTACACAGTAACTTACGCAACTGGAACATTGACAATCACAAGTCAATCAATTGACCCAGGTACAGATTCAGAAAAACCAAACCCAGACTATACAGGTGCTAAGGTAAATAGTCCAAGCGATGCAGTATATGATGGTAAGGAACACAAGTGGTCTCCTACAGTTGTAGATAAGACTGGTAAAGAATTAATTGCTGGAACAGATTATGCAGTAGAATACGCAACATCTGATTTCACAAATGTTGGAACTATTGAAGTAACTATTACTGGTATTGGTAACTACAGTGGAACTGTTAAACGTTCTTATAAAGTAACTCCTAAGGAATATACAGTAACTACGGATAGTGCAACTAAGACTTATTCTGGTACTGCATTAACTGCTGGTGGTAAGGTAGAGGGTATTGTTTCTGGTGAAACAGTCGAATTTACTACAACTGGTAGTCAGACTGAAGTTGGTACTTCTAAGAATACTTATGAATTAGTATGGAAGTCTGCTAAGGCTACTAACTACACATTGGTTAAGGAATCTATTGGTACATTGACAGTTAAAGCTAAGTCAATTGTTCCAGATGGACCAGATACTCCAGATGAAAAGAAGACTGGTATTACAGTAAGTGAACCAAGTGATTCTAAGTATGATGGTAAGGAACATAAAGAAGTATTAACAGTAACAGATACTAAGACTGGTAAAGAATTGGTAGCTGGAACAGATTACTCAGTAACTTACAGTTCAGATCTAGTAAATGCTGGTACAGTAACAATGAAGGTTGCTGGATTAGGTAACTACAGTGGATCATTCACTAAGACTTATAAGATTACTAAGCGTTCTGTAACATTGACAAGTGCTACAGTAAGCAAAGTATATGATGGTAGCGCATTAACGAATACTTCTATCACAGTCAGTGGTGATGGATTCGTAGAGGGTGAAGGTGCTTCTTATGAGGTAACTGGAACTCAAACAGAGGTTGGAAATAGTGCAAATGCATTCGAATACAAATTAAATGAAAATACATTAGCTTCTAACTACAACATTACTAAGGTTGTTGGTACATTAACAATTACAGCAGCTCCTGCTCCTGTAACTCCAGCAACACCTAGTACACCTAGTACACCAAGTACATCAAGTACACCAAGTAGTACAACTAGTACAACGCCTCGTACTCCAAGTGCTCCTCAGGTAACGACTCCTGTTGAAACAGTTGAAAAAGAGACAACTCCTAAGACTGAACCTAAGAAAGAAGAAAAGGTTGAAGAAGAGTATACGCCTAAGGCATCACCTCAGTACTATTGGGCATTAATCAACTTGATTTGTGCAATCTTAACAGTATTATTCGGATTATTATTGTTGATTAGTAAACGTCATAAAGATGAAGATGATGACGAAGAAGATGATGAAACTAAAGATCAAACAACTACAAATGATGATGAAGATAAAGAACAAGAAAAGAAACGTGGATTATTCACTCGCGTACTTGCTGTTCTAATCGCAATCGTATCTGTTGTATTCTTCCTAGTAACTGAAGACTTAAGTCTTCCTTGGACTTGGACAGATCAATGGACAATTTGGATGGTTGTTATTGGATTAGTACAAATCGTAGTATTCTTCGTAGGACGTAAATGGAAAAACGTTGATAACGACGATGATGATGAAGAAGCACAACAAGCTTAATAAAAGTTAATAACACAAAAGGAGTAGCCTCGTGCTACTCCTTTACTGTCCAATATCCATTTCGATTCGAGCCTTTGCGAATTACAATTTCTTGTTGCTGCAACCTATTTAATATGCGTTTAATAGTTGAACGTGATAAGTTTAATTGATTTGCGAGCTCTATTTGAGTGATTTTTGGGTTCATTTTAATGAGTTGTATGATATCGGGTTCATTGGGTCCATCGGGTTCATTTATTTTGAACCCGATTTTTTTGTTCGGTTCATAAAATACATTGTTTCTATATATGATGACTTTTAATTCGGTTTCTCCACCAATAAATACAGGAGGTTTTAAACCAGATTCTTCGATTGACTTAATGATTCTAGGGATGCCGCGCCCCCAGTTTTCAATGTATTTTAGATAGCGCAATGCATAGGCAGTTGCTTCATTTCTAATATTTGAATTTCCTTGTTTCATTTTCTCGATTGTTTGTCCCATAACTAGTTTTCCTGGAGAAGTTACTTCTAAACGGTCATCAAATATCGCAATTTTAATGCTATTTCTGTCTATGTATGATCTATGAGCGATTGAGTTTACGATAAGCTCTCGTATGGCATATACGGGAATTTCGTATGTTTCTTTTCTTTCTAGGGATTCAAATGATGCATTTAAACGTATGTTTCGTAATACAAATTTATACGCAAAGTCAATTTGTTCATAAATAGGTCCTGAGTGTTCTTTCATATCAATGACTTCTGTTGTATCTGTTCCTTTAAAAAGGGCGCATTGAATACGGTTTGGCAATGCGGGATGTCCTGTTAATAAGGCATAGGCATTAGTAGGTACAATATGATTGTTTGATTGTGTAAGTATTCCCCACGACAATAAGTCTTGTTTTGTAATGGGTGTAACCGCATCTTTTTCAAATTGCGATTTAGAGTTTTCTAATGCTTTATGATAAAGGGTATCACATAAGTTTTGGATACTGTTTTCATTGATTTCTAATTCGGGACAAATCATCTTATCAAAATAGCGATTGCTACCTTCAAACATCAATTCTTTGATCATATTACGATCGGCTTTTCTGGTTGTTCCACTAACGCGTACATAAACACCATCAAATTCGCCTTCAGATTTTAAGTAATATGGACGATCCCATCCAGATAGCACATTTACAATTAAAATGGTTTTATCTTCGATTGTATCTAAATCGATGCTAGGGATAATATGTGGCTCAATGCTTGAAAATATTGAATTTGTGATGGAATCTTTGATTTTAAAAATATCACCTGATAGTCCACACACTTCAAATGAATCTTGCTTTTCTTCAATGCCAAAAATAATTTTTCCACCAAAACCATTCGCGAAAGCTACGACAGATTTTAAATATTTCTTATGTTCAGCAGGAACTTCTTTCTTTACTTCAATATTATTTTTTTCACCATATTTATTTAATTCAGTTATTAACATAATATCCCTCCTTCCAGTTCATTATATCTAAAAAACCATTCTAGTGCTTACTAGAATGGGATCTTTGTCGTTAATAGTTTCCTGTATAGTTCTACACCTTTGTATAGGATGTCTTCATCAAAAGTGAACTTATTTGAGTGTAATGGAATGGTGTCTCCCGTACCTAAAAAGAAGAAGATAGATGGGGCTA
>UMGB01062398.1_pt1 | contig 23219 bp, 19 predicted proteins | sample 1965161 | NCBI WGS metagenome assembly UMGB01 (sample SAMEA4836060, study PRJEB28245) | human gut metagenome | biome: gut microbiome; material: fecal sample | place: Denmark | collected 2008
AGATGCGCTGCTTTCAACTTCTTGTAAGACTTCCGTACAGCCTTGTCCATCCGAGCCGATACCCGTCGGTGTATCTCGTCCGCATCTCCACGCGTGTACGTCGGCGAAGCGAGGTCGAAATTAGTCGCACCGGTCAGCACGACCGTCACCGCATCCGCCCCTTTCACCTCCAACCGGTCGGATTTCGTCTCCACCATGCCGCCGTCGGCCTGCAAGAGAGCCTGTGCCTCGTAGGACAACAAATCCAACGTGCCTTTGATGGTCATCGTATGGCCGTCCACCCGGGTCATCCCCTGCCGTCCGTCCTGCATCCGCAGGGAGAAGTTCAGTTTGCCTTTATGTCCGGGCGTCGTCAGGCGCACCACAATCACGCTGTCCGGGTTGCTGGCAAAATATTCGCGCAGGTAGTCCACTCCGTCAATCGTATAAGACACACGCCCTATGGCATCATCTAAAGAAAGTTCCCGACGGTAGTTGGTGCAAGTTTCCGGCGTATCGAACTCGAAAAACAAGTCGCCCATATTCTGGTATGCCCCACGCCGGGTCGTACTGCCGGCCCACAACGTCTTGTCGTTGAACTGCAACTGTTCCTTGGCCACACCCCCGAAGAACATAGCCCCGATTCCCCCGTTACCGACCGGCAAGGCCGATGTCATCCACACCTTGGCCGGCTCGTCATACCACAGTTTCATCGGCACGCGTTCCGCATCCGCCGCCACTGCGTACAAGCAAGCGGCCAGACCTAAAAAGCATTTTCCCACTCTCATTTTCGTGTTTCTTTTCTTTTGTTCTTATATCTAATGTAATGAAGTGCAAAATTAACGATTCCATACTTCACACAGTAGAACAAACCCGTCAAAAAATAGGAGAATATCGATAATCTCCACACAATAAGAGAAACTGACCTCATGCTTTTTTCGGCTTTTCCACCCTCCTTATTATCCAAATACTAATCTCATACAATAAATAAAGCGGTATCGCGACCAGTACTAACGTCAGAATGTCCGGCGGGGTTATTACGGCTGATATAATCAATATCGCCAAAAAAGCATGACGGCGATAAGTTGACAGCATACGGGAATTCACGATTCCCATTTTAGCCAAAAAGAAAGCAATGACCGGAAGTTGAAACACCACTCCCATCAGCAACGAAAGCGTGACAAACGTGGAAATATAAGAATCCAGAGTAATCGTACTACGCACGCTTTCCGCCACGCTGTAAGTCCCCAAAAAACGGAAAGAAACCGGGAACAATACATAATAGCTCATCAATATCCCTATGATGAAAAGTGAATATACCACGGATACGACCTGCACGGAATACTTCTTCTCATTCTCATACAAAGCCGGAGAAACGAAACGGAACAGTTCGTACACGATATAAGGAGAAGCCCCCAATAAACCGAGATAAATAGCTGTTGTCACATGCGTCATAAACTGGCTGGAAAGCTCTGTGGCAATCAAATCCACATGGAATTCCTCAAAATGGAAACCACCACCACAATACCTTATGACCCTTTCTATCCAACGATAAGTAACAAAATCCCACTCGCTCGGTGCCAAAAGCAATTTGAATGTTTCTTCCTTAAAGCAAAAGACAAATAGAGCCACGCAGGCCGCCAATCCACATACGCGGAACAGCATCCTGCGCAGCACTTCCAAATGCCCACCGAAAGTAAGCAATTCACTTCCTTTCTTGCTTTTGGATATTTTCATCGTTCTGTATTTCTTTTTGCGTTTTGTCCTCCTTCCCTGTACCCATCGTTTCACATTTTTCTTCTTTATCCGGATTTTCTGTCGGGTCAATGTCCTTCATTCCTTCCTTAAACTGTTTCACCCCTTGTCCGAGGCCACGCATCATCTCCGGAAGCTTCTTCCCTCCGAAAAGCAACAAAGCAATGCCACTGATAAGGAGTAATTCGCTCGTCCCAATAAACAAAAATTGTATCATTCCGTCTTTCCTCCGACCAAATAGATTTCACATGTGTCGAAATTGATTTCCCAATTTCCACCTTCCCCACTCTCCCATTGATACTTCCGAGCCATGCGATCCCACCAACCTTGAAACTTTGTACCCGTCTCGCCAAGGTCTTTTACCAATTTCTCATACAAAGCTTCATTTTCAGCCGTCACAATCTTTGCCAACTCATTCAGTCCGTTACGACGCTCGAAAAGCCTCTGAATCTCATTCTTTTCTTCGACAGTGACCTGTCCTATCATTCGTTTTACCATTTTCTTCTTACTTCAAAAGGGTCTAAATAATCTATTTTCTCTATTTCTTTTTGTCCGGACAGGAACGAACCGTGCTTCCTCATCCGGTTCAGCAACACACGGGAGGCATTCCGCTCCAAATGTGCTGTCACACACTGTTCATGACCGGGCGTATTCACCTCCCGAGTCGTTTTCCGGTTGAGCCACACACAACGTTTACATTGGTAAGCATCACAATGGCGGCACAAAGGGGCATGGTCCAAACGGTAAAGTTGCGGATTCCGGATGTCCAACCCTTCAGACAAGCTACCGATGGCATAACCGTCTTCGTCCAGATAAAAAGCCGGGCATACATAGAACTTTCCATCCGGTGCCAGTGTCACATTCGTCTCGCCGGCACCGCAACTGTTCATTTTGTCCAACATCATACGGTCGGTCAACACGTTCAACTGCGGTGTACGTCCCGACAAATAAAACCCTTCCATCTTCTCCATCCAAGCTTCGAGCACCTTTTCATAAGTCCCGAAATCTTCTTCTGTAAACGTTTCCACATTGGTCAGCACGACATTCAACCGGTCTACACGTCCCATCACCACCGCCACTTTTTCATGACAGGCAAAAAGTTCGGCCTTGGATACGCGCAACACGTAGGATACTCCCGGACGGAATGCAAAACCGTCCGTGCCCTCCAATCCGTCGAACACCACTACATCTGCCTCCGTGCAATCCCTATCCGACGGTTGGATTTTGCTATGGTCAATACTTTCTACCGCTTCACGATAAGCTTGCGGCAAATCAAGATCCGGATAGACAAACTGAATGGTCAGATTCTCTTTCATGGCAAAGCGTATCCCGTCACGCAACACCTCCAAAGGCATCAAACGCGCTTCCTTCCGCAAATTCCCGTAGTGGCAATAAGACGTAGCCGTCTCATCCAAAAGTATAATCAAATATTGCAACATCGTTCAACATGTTTTTTCGTCCAACTTCGGCCGGTTCGCTTCAAAAGCCTCGCGCTCCCTTTCCATTTCCAATTTGCGGTACAGTTTGTTCCAATAGTAATTATTGGCATGCACACGCGCCTTGTGCATTTTGCAAATGGCCGTGGCACGTTGGTAAATGGTCGGCGTATCGGCAGCGTCATAATTTTCACCTTGGCACCAGGCGCAACCTTCGGCCACTTCGCAATCGATACATTCCTGCGTGCTTTGCGTACAGCGGTCCAATGTAAGAAAAGGGCGCAACTTGTTTTTGTCTATCCCGTCGCGGATGTTCCCGATAATCCAAGCCTTCTTGTTGCGCAAGGAATACTGCGCGAAGCGCGTGCAAGGATAAAAGTTGCCCGCCGCATCGATAGACAACATCATGCCCGCACCACACCAATTCTGGTTATGAAGCCTGCAATCCATCGGCTTACCCAAATGTTCGGAAAAGAACGAACAAGCGTAGTCTTCATACCACCTTCCGTCGATGATAGCGTCCGCCAACTCCATAAGTTGCTCTTCAAACAACCGGTCGTCACCCTCCTGCCACACGTCCTCGAACACACAGTTAATGTTCACCTCATGAATGCCCAGACTATACAAATGCAACACGCTCTCTTTTATATAAGGTATGTCCGCGCTGCTGATGGTCACTTTCGTACCGGCATCTGGGAACTGTTCCAACCAAAGCGGAATGTTACGCACCACGTCACGGTAAGAACCACGTTCCTCCCCCTCGCCTTTCCAAATGCGATTCAGGTCATGTTTCTTTTCCGTCCCGTCTATGGTGATGCCGATGCTCAAATGGTCGTGGTTCTTTGAGATGAACTGCTGCACCTTTTCCGAATCATAATTGATGCCGTTGGTCGAAAACGAGAAACGGTAAGAATCAAACCAATGGTGGTCCAACCGGAACATTTCCTCTTTCAAGTAATCGCATATCTGGTCGATGAGGTCTATCTCCAGAAACGGTTCCCCGCCGATAAAGTCCCACACCACGCTTTCTTCTCCCATGTCATCCTCTCGGTCGAGGATGTAGTCAATGGCTTGCTTTGCCACCTCCCAAGACATCTTCTCCTTGGAATTCTTGCCCACAAGGTAACAATATTTGCAAGCTAACTGGCAGTCCTTGGTAACAATAAAAGTGATGGATTTGGCCCTCCCTCTTTGCCATTGCGAAAAACTTTTTTTTATCGTTTTCATAATTTTAAAGCGTATTTACAACTTGTTTGACAAAGAGCCCCTACAAGTCGTTTGACAATTTGTGCTGCAATAATCATGGCAGCTTCTTACACATCCATTGGTACAGGTGCTAGTGCATGTCGTTGTACAATTTAATGAACACTCTTTTACACACACTCCAAAGCACCCATCTTTGCAAGCACCTTTACAGCCTTCTTTACAACCATTGGAACAGGAATCCGTACAAGAATATGTACACGACCCAGAACATCCTTTACTACATGTTCCGCTGCAACCTACGTCACAGCTACCGCTACAATTACCTCCACAACCGTTTTGGCAAGTACTCGCACACCCCAATGAACATTCTGTCGTGCAACTACCAGAACAAGATTCTGTACAGCCACCTGAACAATCAGTACAGCCACCATCACCGGAAGAAGTGTTACGACATGTATCATTACAGGAATCTCCACAAGTTCCTTGGCAACTATCTTTACAACTATTCGTACAGTGCTCACATCCACCTAAAGGCTCATCTGAAGAGCAACTCTGAAATAAAGGTACAATTGTTGGCGCAGTCAGAAAAGGTAATATCATTTTGACTGTTCTTTTAAAAAACCTACGCCTATCGATAAGATTATCCATTTCTTAATTCGGCTTCTTCTATGTTATTCAAATCAATGGTGACATCCTTATAATCAAATGGGGCATCGCAAAAGCATCTAACAGCTATCTTGCCATAACTGTTGATACCATTAGCCCAATTGTCCAATAATGCCTTAACTTCCTCATCAGAAGAAACTAAAACACTTAAAACAAGTAGGGTAGAATACGAAGTGTGACCTATCGATATTGGGATTTTAAAATGTAAACATACACATTTGTTGTGCAAATTACATTCCTGAAATAGCCATTCTTTAGAGAAAATACTTTTCATAGATCTTGCTTCTTTATTCCAAGAAATAACCATAGTCTGCTTATTTGTGGCTATTTGTTCAATAGCTACTACCATACATACAGCCACCGTTGCATGAACTTTGACAACTACCCTTGCATGAACCCGAGCATGTTCCAGCGCAGCTATGTGTACAGCCGTAAGAACACACTCGTCCACAGCCTCCCTTACAACCGCCACTACATCCAAAATCACAGCCATATTCAATTTCTTCTTCATGGCTTACAGTATGACCGAGCAATGGTGTAGAGGACAAGACCATAGCACCCAAAATAGGCAATGCTCCTCGTGCAGCTTTTTTGAAGAAATCACGTCTCGACTGTAGTTCCTCACTTTTGTTTTCCGTATCCATAACGCATAAACATTTCATGCCTATAGAACTTCCCCAAGATTCGGCAGGTTTATAAAAAAGAAAGACGTGGGAGTCTGTACTTCTCGCTCATCCCACAGTCAGGCCTTCGCATTGCCCCTCTCAAAGGATGAGCAACGCAGCCAGCCCACGTCCGGATGATATTATGCAAAGTACGGGCTGCCCCCGAAAGGCAGTCCCGACAAGGTATAATACACCTCACGTGGACGTCCCCGTCGCCGTTTCTTCCTTGAGAGTTCAAAGTTGCGAAGTTTGACTATAGAAGAAAACGTCCGTAAACGTCCTTTACCATCAAAAACGGACATGTACCTCCCCACCGGGCTGGCTGTGTCCGACGCAAAGATAAATCAATTACTCCAAAGCAACAATTTTTTCAAAATGTTTTTTGTTTTTCAGCTTCCATTTTCCACATGCACGACTGTTTTTCAAGCCATGCAGCCATTGTCAGCAGAGCATTAACTGCAATTATTTTGCAATCTTTCCCAAAAACATACTCCCTTTCCCGGATATTTTGACTATTTTTGGAGCATTGCAACAAACCATGCGTAACGAGACATGAAAGACCGGATAAAAATAATCGTAGGCGACATCACGCAACTGCAAGTGGATGCCATAGTAAACGCCGCGAACTGTTCCCTGTTGGGAGGCGGAGGCGTGGACGGAGCCATACACCGCGCTGCGGGCAAAGAATTGTTGGAGGAATGCCGCACGCTGGGCGGATGCCGGACCGGCGAGAGCAAGATGACCGGAGCGTACAGACTGCCCTGCAAGAAAATCATCCATACCGTCGGACCCGTATGGCACGGCGGAGGGCACCACGAGGCCGAGTTGCTGGCATCCTGCTACGCCACTGCCTTGCAAATAGCCGAGGCCCACCACCTGAAAAGCATCGCCTTCCCTTGCATCAGCACCGGCGTGTACGGTTATCCGCACGCTGCTGCCGCAAAAATAGCCTGGGATACCGTCAAAAGCCACATACGGGACGGGAAATATGAAGGTGATGTCGTCCTCTGTTGCTTCCGGGAAGAGGACGCGGAAATCTATCGCAAACTCATGCAAAATCAAACTTATACCGACTAATCCCCCCATACCCTTTGGAATGGAAAAATATATAGAACTTTCAAATGAAGAAATACGCTTGGGATTTGTTTCCACATGTATAGAATCTGTGGCTGTAGCCCTGAAACGACCGTACCACGAAGTATTCCTCCGCATGAAAAAGACGGGAATGATTCGTGATTATATCTACCATTGCTATGATGCCCTTCACTGCGACAGCCTCGAAAACGTGACGGCAGAATTGATCGGACTTCTAAAAAAAGAGGAGGATAGGCAATGAGCAAGATTGAAGTCTACCACGGAGGTACAGAAATTGTAGAACGCCCTTTGTGCCACCTCGGGCGCGAGTATGTCGACTTTGGGCAAGGGTTCTATGTTACTGACATCAAAGCGCAAGCCCTCACATGGGCCGAGCGGACAAGCAGGCTGAGAAAAGCAGAACCATTGCTCAATGTTTACAGTTTCGACAAAGAGGCTTTCATGCACGAGGCGCGGTGCAAGGTATTCACTGCCTACGATTGTGAATGGTTGCGTTTTATTGTAGCCAACCGACGTGGAGAGAAAGCGGCTGCTCCTTATGACTATATCGAGGGTGGCATTGCCAATGACCGGGTCATCAACACCATCAACTTCTTTATGCAAGGTTATTACAGCGAGGAGCAAACCCTGCGCCGCCTCTCTGAACATCAGCCCAACAACCAGATTTGCTTGCGCAACCAGTCTTTATTAGATAAATACTTATATTATGAGCGTACAGAGAAAGCCTGACATGCAACATTTACCTCCCGATATAGACCGCATTCTTTTGGGAGGACGCATAGGCATCATAGCCAATGCCATTGCCGGAAAATTAGACATAGACAGTGTAAGGGCATTGGAATTGTTCTATGAAAGCGAGACCTGCAAGCACCTCCACGACAAGACAACAGGCCTCTATCTTTTCGGTGACCTTTATATCGCAGAGGAATTCTTACAGGAATTACAAAAACGGCAATAAGAAAAAAGTGGCATCACACACATACCAAATAATATACTATGATGAAAAGTTTTAAACCTCAACCGTGGCTGTTGCCACAACCCGTGCTGATTATCGGCACTTACGACGAACAAGGACGACCCAACGCCATGAACGCGGCCTGGGGCGGACAATGGGACATGAAAGAAATCATGATTTCAATGGGCAAGCATGCCACCACCGAAAACCTGAACCGCCAAGGGGACTTCACAGTGGCCTTTGCCACCCAAGCCACTATGACGGCGGCCGACTACGTGGGCATCGTCAGCGCAAAGAACAACCCGCAAAAGATAGAAAAAACGGGATGGACGGCCGTACGGTCGGAAAACGTCGACGCCCCGGTCTTCACCGACTTCCCGATGACGTTTGAATGCCGGATTAAAGAAAAAATACATGAATCGGACACCGGATATTACATCGTCGCGGAGGTCGTGAACATCCTCGCCGATGAAAGATACCTCGCAGACGACGGCAAACCGGACATGGAGAAGATGGGGCTGATTGTCTTCGACCCCGTCCACCACAACTACGCCGGTCTCGGCCAAGCCGTAGGAAAAGCCTTCTCCGACGGTAAGAAACTGAAATAGGATAAGTGTCAAATCGACAGCCCTACCCTTCCGAGAATGCCTTATTCGGACACGGAACGGGACTTCGACGAAAAAAAACGATTCTCGCCTGCCGGTGTTTTAGCATAATGACAGTCCGGCAGGCTTTTTCTATTCCACCACGTCACACGGAAGACTACAATACAAGGTTATTTCTTTCCTTCCTGTCAACAAAAACAAGCATCAGGTTTCTTTCTGCATGAAAATTTCGCAGGCAAAAAACCACCAAACAGACGAAAAAGGGATACTTAAAGCACGTTCCTTCTTCGCCCAACTCCGTAAAATCCGGCCACATGAGGAGCACCCAGGATTTTCATGCGGAAGAAAATTTTGCATACTGCTCCAAACGAAAAATTGCTTGGCTGAAAGCGATTCCGGTTTATGCGGTTTTTATGCATTAGGAATACCGAAAGCCGTATAAATATACACCGTTTTGTATATCCGCACGTCTAAACTCTTTCTTTTCACAGCCGCCATCCACCCCGTTTTTTGACGTTTTGTTAACCAAAAACCACTTGATCCTGTTTTTCTAAGGTAAACTTGTTTCATTTAAGAAAAACGAATTTCCCCGTACGGACGCCATTACACATCCGTACGGGGAGACCTTCATAAAAAAATTACCGCAACTCCAACGCCACAATACTCATCGGCGGCATCTTCACGGTCAACTTGCCGTTTTTCAGTTTTGCCCCCTTGAAGTCCGCAGGCTTCACCACGTCGGGCTGCTCAAAGGTGTTCTTGTCTGTGATGGCATTACAGGTCAATATGCGTCCCGCAACGGATTTCATGCCCAAGCCGGACAAATCGACAGTGACTTCGTTGGAGTTCTCCAAATCCACGTTGGACAGCGAAATATGCACCGTACCGTCCTGCGCCTTGGAAGCCGTGGCACCGAGCATAGGCAGCGTGCGCTGCTCGCCGTCCTGTCCCATGCGTGCACGCACTTGCTTGTTCTCGCACTGTACCTCTATCGGCAAGTAAGTAGCGTCCTGATGCACGTTGTACATCTGGAATACATAATAGGAAGGCGTCAGCACCATCTTATCGTCCTTTGTCAGAATCATGCTTTGCAACACATTGGCTATCTGCGCGATATTGGCCATCTTGATACGGTCGGTGTACTTGTGGAACACGTTCAGCGAAAGGGCTGCCACGAAAGCATCACGCATGGTGTTCTGCTGATACAAGTGCCCACGGATGGTACCGGGTTCTTCATCCCACCAAGTCCCCCACTCGTCCACCATCAGAGCCACGCGCTTTTTAGGGTCATACTTGTCCATGACGGCCGAATGTTCCTTGATGCAGTTCTCGATATCAAGGCACTTGCCCATCGTCCAATAATAATCTTCCGGAGTGAAGTCCGTAGCCGAACCTTTGCTACCCGACCATCCGGCCACGGTATAATAATGGAGCGAAAGGCCGTCCATCTGGTTACGTGCCTGCTTCATCATCGTTTCCGTCCAATGCAAATCGTATTCCCCCGACCCGCTGGCTATCTTGAACAAACGGTTGCCGTCGTAATTGCGACAGTAAGTCTGATAGCGGCGATACAGGTCGGCATAATATTCCGGACGCATGTTACCGCCGCATCCCCAACTTTCATTGCCCACACCGATGTATTTCACACGCCACGGCTTCTCGCGACCGTTCTGCTTACGTAACTTGGCCATCGGGCCGTCCTCGGCCGTCATGTATTCCACCCACTGCGCCGTCTCCTGCACCGTGCCGCTCCCCACATTCATAGACACATACGGCTCGCACTCCAACAACTCGCAAAGGTTCAGGAACTCGTGTGTACCGAAACTGTTGTCCTCCACGGTTCCGCCCCAGTTGTTGTTCACCATGCGCGGACGGTTCTCTTTGGGACCGATACCGTCCATCCAATGATATTCATCGGCAAAACAACCTCCCGGCCAACGCAACACGGGTATCTTCAGGTCCTTCAAAGCCTGAAGCACATCGTTCCGGTAACCGTCCGTATTGGGAATGGCAGAATTCTCGCCCACCCACAGCCCGCCGTAAATACACGTTCCGAGGTGTTCGGCAAACTGGCCGTAGATTTCTTTGGGAATGGATTGTTTGGCCTGGTCGGGAAACAATCGGACTTGTGACTCTTTCTGCGCCGCAAGCGGCAAAACGGCCATCAGGGCCGCACTCATCATTAGCTTTCTTACTTTCATGATATTAAAATGAGATTAAATCGTTGCAAATATACATATCTTTTTTGAAAACCCTTCCTTTTTTGGTTAACTTTGCACGATTAAGAAACAGAATTTCATCATCATGGAAAAGAAAGAAGCATTCAAGAAAATCGCGAATGAGCGAGAGCAGTCCGAACTTGCTCAGGGACTGCCGGGCGTGAGCGGTTTATCTAAATGGAGACTTCCGGCTGCCGGCGTCATCGTGGTCTTGCTGGGACTATGGACTTACCTGGCATTCTTCCATGCCACATTCGGCATCGGAAACACTGTATACCTTTATATAGATGCAGACGATACACCGGATTCCGTACAGGTCAAAATCAAAAACACAGCCCGTCCGGGCATCTCTGCCGGTTTCCCCGTGCTATCCGCGCTCAGCGGCTACACCGTGAAAAGCGGATGCTACGCCGTGGAACCGGAAGATAACATGTTCAGCGTATTCCGCCGACTGAAACAGGGACGCCAGACACCCGTCCGGTTGACTATTCCCAACGTACGAACGATGGACCGTCTGGCCGGCACATTAGGAAAAAAACTCATGATGGACTCTGCCGTCGTGGCGCAACACTTTGCAGACTCCGCCTTCTGCCGTCAGTACGGCTATGACACCGCGACGATGGCTTGTCTGTTCATCCCCAACACGTATGAAGTATATTGGAATACAAGTCTGGAGGATTTCATGAAACGCATGCAGAAAGAAAACGCTACATTCTGGAACAAAGAAAGGCTCCGCCGGGCGGAAGCTGCCGGATTGACACCGAACGAGGTTGTCACCCTGGCCTCCATCGTGGACGAAGAAACAGCCAACAACGCCGAAAAGCCTATGGTGGCCGGCATGTACATCAACCGTCTGCGTACCAGCATGCCTCTGCAAGCCGACCCGACGGTGAAGTTCGCCCTGCACGATTTCTCCCTCCGGAGAATTTACCACAATCATCTGAACGTGGAAAGCCCCTACAATACTTACCGGAACACCGGCCTGCCTCCCGGCCCCATTCGTATTCCTTCCATCGCCGGTATCGACGCCGTGTTGAACCATGTCAAGCACGACTACCTGTATATGTGCGCCAAAGAAGACTTTTCCGGTACGCACAACTTTGCACGCACCTACCGCGAACATCTGGCCAACGCCGCCAAATACTCGAAAGCCCTCAACCGAAGGGGCATCAAATAAAAGAAAAAAGACCGATATAAAAACAGTGAAGGCCGGGCATCGCTGCCCAGCCTTCTCCAGTTTCTAACTTAACTAATATATGAAAAAACCTATTAAAAAATCCATTCTAACCGTACATCCGCTGTAAACTGCAACCGATAGTCCTTTCGGCCTTACGCAACTGATATTCCACCACGCGTTTAGTGATATTCCTGGCTTTTGCCACTTCGAGATAAGTCTGCCCTTCCATGTGGATATCCAGAAACACCTCCTGCTGCAAAGCCGGCATCTCGGACAATGTCTCACCGATGATACGAAACAGTTCCTTATGGCACAGAGCCTCGAACTCATCATCCGAAAAACGATCTGCCGTCTGCTTCAATTTGTATTTTATCTGCTTGAAGCGCGACCTGCGGCGAAGATAATCCATACACTTATTATAAATCATAGAGAAAAACAGCCCGACTACATTTCTCTCGCGGTTCAACTTTTCCCCCTGTTCCAAGAAACGCAGTAAAACGTCGCTCACGATGTCACGTGCGTCTTCGTCATTAAAGACATACATCGAAGCATATCGCAGGGCCGACCGGTAGTGGCTCTCATAAAAATCTGCAAAGTCGAATCTTTCTTCCATGTTCTCACGGTTTTTCATTAAGACTTTGCAAAAGTAACGGGGACGTGCAAAACGCCACTGCACGAAGCGTCGCAAAACGCTGTACAAAGCGTTGCAAAACACCGGTTGCAACATACCATACATATAAAAACAACATTTTATACACCAACCTGCGTTTCCCGGAATACAAATCCGGCCAAAGCCACCATTCTTTACATACGTTTTTGTAACTTTGTTACACGAAGATAGGATGCGGCTCGGCATAGCCAAGCCAGAAAACTGCATTTTCGCTTGTCTCTGCGCTCACCTTTCACTATCTTTGCTGTAATAAACCTAATGTCAAGAGATGAAAAACTTCTGGATTCTTATCATAACCGCTACGCTGTTGTCCTTGCCTTACCGGTCATCCTCCTCGACGGAAAGATTCCGGCTGCTGGATACCGGAAACGGACTTTTCAATAATCAAGTACGCTTCCTCACACAAATGGAAGACGGCAAGATACTGGCCTGCACCGAAGGCATGTTCAATGTGTACAACGGCAACAGCTTCGAGCCGCTCGCCTGCGACTTGACCTACACCGTCCCCTTGGGTATGCACAATTTATGCACAAGCTATGACGGCGGCAACGGGCTGCTGTGGGCCAAGGACTTTTACCGTCTCTATCTCATCAATACCCGTACCGGACGTTTCTGTCACGATATCAAAGAACGCTTTGAGGCTGCCCGTCTGACCGAAGCTTTCAATGACTTTATCCTCGATCACGACCGAAACGCCTGGATTATTACCGAAAGCGGAAAACTTTACCGGTATGACTGGAAAAAACCGGCCAAACAGGTCTACGAGCCACGACCCGAAGAAAAATCCCGGGGTATCCGTGTCAAAGAAGTCATGCAGGCCGGTCCCTTTCATCTGATATTCCTGAATACCGGCAGGATGCTGGTTTGGGAAGAGAAAAGCGGACGCATCGTGGGCGAAGATTCCACCGTGGCCACTCCCGCCCCCTCCGAATATTTCCGTACGGCTTGGCTGCAAGCCGACAAGGAGCACCTGCTTATCTCCGTCAGCCATACGGAAGGATACTTGTACCTCTATAACATATATACGCGCGAGTGGAAAGAAGTACTTAAAGGCAGAGCCATTAATGATATTAAAAAATGCAAAGACGGCTGTTTTTGGTTAGGTGGCAACCAAACACTCATCAAACTTTCCCCACGTTTTGAACTTCTACAAGAAACCCACCGCCTGAAACTGACCGGAAACGAATCCGTAACGGACTTCATCATGTCAGTCCTCGTCGACGACCGGCAAGGGCTATGGTTAGGGTTGAGCAGTTCCGGAATCTTGCGGGCCGTCCCTCCCGGAAAATACATGGAATACTATATCAACGAGGAGGTGGCGCACGAGGAAGGACGGATGATTCGCAGCCTCTGTCCGTACGACGGCCGACACTTGCTGGTCGGCACGATGGAAGGCATCTACCTGTTCGACACGGCCCGCAAAAACTACCGGGCATTCCACTCCGGATTCAGTCACCTCTATTGTACAGACATCAAAAGAGACCCTCACGGTGCATTCTGGTGCAGCACCCGGCAAGGACTATACAAAATACAGGGCAACAGGGTCGAGCGGGCAGACCCGACGCTGCTGCCGGGCCTCCCGTCCGAAACGGTCCGTTTCAGCCTTCCCCTTTCCGATGGCAGCATCTTGGTTTGTATGGATTTGAAAGACCTGTATCTTTGTCGACCGGAAAAAGGACAAGCCCTACGACTCAATGAAGATTTTCCGGAACTGAACCGCAGCCGTGCCATGAGCTTTGCCATAGAAATAAAACCCGGCCAACTCATCATCGGCGGACAAAACGGACTCTTCGGATATGAGATTGCCCGGAAGAAACTGCAACGTCTGGCTTGGATAGTCCCTTGGGAAAGATACAGCACGAAATACAACTGTGCATACGCCGAAGGAACATCCGTCTGGATAGGTACGCAGAACGGATTGATATGCCATGACTTCCGCACGAAGGAAACCCTGCGGCTCAGCACGGAAAACGGCCTGCCGAACAACTGCATACAAGGCATTGCCGCCGATGCCGAGGGGAAGCTGTGTGTATCGACTTCCAACGGCATCGGGAGAATAAACCGGAACGCAGACGGCACCTTTTCCATCGCACGGTTAGACGGAAAAGACGGCGTGCAATACGGGGAAATGATGGAACAGTCCATCACCGCCATGCCGGACGGGCATGTATATGTGGGCGGACTGAACGGTATCACCGACATTGCCCCCCAAGCCACGGACTACGGGCACGAAAACCTGAGGCCGACACTCGTCGGCCTGCGCGTCATGAACCATCCCATCAACAACGAAGGCACGTTCCGCGACCGCCAACTGCTTCCGGAAGGGCTGTCCTACACCCGCCACCTGTACCTGAAATACAACGAGAATTTCATCGAAATGAAATTTTCCGCCTTGGATTACGACACGCCCCAACACACGCACTACCGTTACCGGCTGGAAGGGGTGGACAAAACATGGAACCTCACTTCGGAACCGACAGGTATCTGCACGGCCAGCTACACCTCCCTCACGCCCGGAACGTACACGCTTCAGGTACAAGCCGCCATGGGAAGCACACCGTGGGGAGCCGCCGCCGAATGGCAAATCACGGTAGAGCCACCTTTGTGGAAGACTTGGTGGGCTTACGCCATTTACCTCATTGCCGCGCTGGCACTCCTCTACTACATCATCGAACTATACATCGCCGACAAGCGTTCGCGCATGATGGCAGAACAGGAAAACCTGAAACGGCAGAAGGAGCAGCATCTCGACGAACTCAAATTCCGCTTCTTCACCAACATCAGCCACGAGCTGCGCACGCCGCTCGCGCTCATCATCACCCCGCTCGAACTGCTCATCCGCAAAGCCGGCGACTCCGCCCTCAAAAGCGAACTGGAAAAGATACTCGGTAACGCCCGCGACTTGCTCCGGCTTGTCAACCAGTTGCTCGATTTCCGCCGTCTGGAACAGAAAGGCGAACAACTGAAACTGTCGACCGTGCAAATCAAACCGTTCATCGAAGACAACGTGAACCATTTCGGCCCACTCGCCCACGAACGGCACATCGGATTGTCCTGCGAGTGCGCGTTCGGGCAGGAAGACCTGTTCCGTCTGGATGCAGAAAAGATGACACGCGTGTTGAACAACCTGCTTTCCAACGCCATGAAGTTCACCCCCGAAGGCGGTTTCATCACCGTACAGGCGGGATGGCAGGAAATCTCCCCGGCAGGCGAAGGTCCTAACGGCATCCGCATCACCGTCAGCGACACCGGCATAGGCATCCCGGCCGAGGACCTGAAAAACATTTTCGTGCGTTTCTACCAAAGCGAAGGCACACAAAGCCATCCCGTGAATACCGGCAGCGGTATCGGACTGCATCTGGTCAAAGGTTATATGGACTTGCACAAAGGAGAAATCACGGTGGAAAGCACACCGGGAAAAGGCACGCGCTTCACGCTGCTGCTGCCTGCCCAACCGCCGCAAATCGCCTCCTCCGATTCCCAAGCCGCCATCGGAGGCACGCTTCCCGACACGGAGAAAGCACCCGAATCCCCCCGTGCCCGAAGGAAACAAAGTCACCGTCTTAGTGGCCGAAGACAACGAGCAATTCCGCACGTTCATGAAAGATCTTCTCGGACAGGACTTCACCGTGCTCACCGCCGCCGACGGGCAGGAGGGACTGGCCATGGCACGGGAATACGGCCCCGACCTCATTATCAGTGACGTGATGATGCCGCACATGGATGGCTACGCCTTCTGCCGCGCAGTCAAGGACGACGTGCAGTGCTGCCACATCCCGTTCATCCTGCTCACGGCCAAAAACTCTTCCGAAAGCCGGAGCGGGGCATACGAAGCCGGTGCCGACTCGTTTATCGCCAAACCGTTCGACATCGACGTGTTGCACAGCCGCATCCGTCAGCTTCTGGAACAACGCGAGCGACGGTTGGCTTCGTTCCGGAAAGGCACGCACATCAACCCCAAGGAAATCACGATTACTAGTCTGGACGAGAAACTGATACAAAAGGCATTGGAATGCATCGAAAAGAACATGGACAACACCGAATACAACGTGGAAGCCCTCAGTGCCGACATGGGTTTGGAACGCTCCTCGCTCTACCGGAAGATGCAGGCCATAGCGGGGCAGACACCCACGGAGTTCATGCGTTCCATCCGGTTGAAACGCGCCGCCCGATTGTTGGAAAGCGGCCAATATTCCGTACAGGAAATTTCATGGATGGTAGGTTTCAACACCCCGCGCTACTTCTCTTCCTACTTCAAAGAGATGTTCGGCATGACGCCGTCCGCGTATGCCGCACGAAACCGGAAGCAGCCTTCTTCAAAGGCATAAAAATGGGCATGACGAATATCAGGGCCAGGATGGAAAACAGCAGGCCGCCCGACGTTCCGATGGCGAAAGAGAACCAGAAAGCTTCCTCCTGCCCGTCTATGAGGAACGGCACCAAACCAAGAACGGTGGAAAGCGTGGTCAGGAACACCGGAATAATCTTGTGGTTGTAAGCCTTGACGTACAAATTCACACGAGGCAACGCCTGCGCCTTGCAGGCCGCCGTTTGGTTGTTGTACTCGTTGATGATGTAAATACCGGCATTCACCACCAGTCCGCTCAGCAGGACCAACGAGGCGAAACCGCCCGTCCCGAACTTCACTCCGGAAAAGTAGAACGTCAGGAACGTGCCGATGAAGGACACCGGAATCAAAGTGATGATGACGAAAGGCAACCGGAACGACTCGAAAAGGATGGAACACATGAAGTAGATAATCAGCACAATGACTAATATCAGCCAATACTGCGTGCCTTCGTCCTGATACCAGTTCGGCGTGTTGTTCAGGCAACGGTACCCCACCGGAAAACGGTCGTTGAACTCATCCGTCACTTCCTCTATGTACTTGGCCGTGTAGTTGTACGAACCCAACACGTTGAAAGCCACACGCAACACATACTCCTGGTTCTTTTTGGGAATGCAGTTCTTGGCCTCCCGCAGGTTCATGTCCATGAAAGGCGGAAGCCACACGTCCCCTTCGGAGGTCTTGACATGGGTATGCTCCAAATCCCACACATTGAAACGGTCGGATTGCAACGAACGCAGGTAGATGTCGGTCCGGATAAACTCGTCCTCGTAACGCCCCACGTCCACTCCCGAAAGCAACTCGCGCAACGTGCCGTGCATGGCCGCCGCCGACTGTCCGTACAAAGCAAAGTTCTGCGGCGTATAGACCATGTACAATTCATCTTCCTGCCGCTCATGCCCCGGCGTTTCGATGATGATGTCCATCACACGGTGGTTCTGCTTCAAACGGGCGCAAATGTCCTCCGCGTACCGGTACAAAGCATTATAATTGTACCCGGCAATCTCGATCCGGTTCGACCGGTATTGCAGGTTCAGCGAATTGCTGAAACCCCGCTCGCTCACGCCGTAAGTGCTCCAATCCGCCCCGCCGATGGAAATGACCTTGCCGATGACCTTGCTCTCCAAGACATAAGGGAAAGAAGTGTCGCGGTATTCATCCTTGAATTCCACGGTCAGGTTGGCCCCCCACCATTCCACGCGGCTCTCGAACCGTTTGATTTCCTTGAACCCGACCAAGAAGTTCTCCAGAATCTGCACCTTCTCGTTCAATTCGTGCACGCTTCCACCCAAAGGCATTTGGGCACGGATGTGGAGTTTCATCTCCTCTTCCTCTTTGGCATACGTATTCTCGTCCAACGACTGCGCAAAGAGACGCATGGTTCCTCCGAACACCTTGCTCAACGGTTCTTTCAGCTCGGTCTGGAAAAAACGGGTGCCAAATGTGGCATTGTACGCCCTTTCATACCACGGCGACGCTTCTTCCTCCTCGCTTTGGTAATACACCTTCTCCTTGTCCCACCGGTCTGGAAGGGCATGGAACGGTATCCCGAAAGCCAACACCAACAGGACATAGTATATCCACTTGCGTTTCTGCGTGAAAGCGATGTATTTGCGGTAAAAGCGCGTCCAGGCCATCACCCGCTTGGAACGCCCCAAACGTTTTATCGGCATGCGGCTGCTGTAATGGAACTGCTTGACCAAAGCAGGCACGAAGAACAGGGCCACGACAAGCGCCACCGTCAAGTTGATGATGATAATCCAAGAGAAGTCGTACAGGTCGCGCTGGATATACTCCGGCATGAAGAACACCACCACCAACGACCCTATTGTGGTGAGCAAGGCGGCCAGTATGGCCAAGAACGCTTTCCGGTTGTGGTAGTAACTGTAATGGTCCACCATCACGATGGCCGCGTCGATAATCAGTCCCAACGACACCGTGATGCCGGCCAACGAAAAGGTATGCAGGCGCATGTCGAACACATAGTAAGCCATGACGGCTATCAGGACATTAGCGGCCAGCGTGATGGCGATAATCGACAGATACTTCCAGTTGCGGCGGACCAACCAGACGAACACCAACAGGATGGCCAACGACATCAACGTGCGCGTAATCAGCTTTTCCAGTTCCGACTGTTTCTCCTTGGCTGCGTCGTACGTCAAAGTCAGATACATGCCGTCGCGCAAACGGGGTTTCAATTCCTCTATTTTCGCACGCAACTGACGCGACAACTCTATCTCGTTGGCATCCGCATCCACGACGATATTCATGTAGATGGTGTTCAGCCCGTTTACGCGGTAGTAACTGCCCGGCAGCCGGTCCCGGTATTCGAAGGTGGCCAAGTCGTTCAGATAGATAATCTTCCCGTCCACGGTCTTCAGGGGCATCTCGCCTATCTGGCGGGCAAACCTCGAGGTCTTCAGGTAAAGGGTGACACGGCTTTGCTCCCCGTCTTCATCCCTGTACATCACATCGCCCACGATATCCGACTTCCCGATAAAACTTTTGATGCCGTCCTCCACGTCTGCTACCGTCAGGCCGTAGTTCGCCACGATGAGGGGGTCGTACGTAATCTCCATATATTTGGAGGTCCCGCCGGTCACGTCCACGCTCTTCACCTCTTCCCATGCCCGTACCACCGGTTCGACGTTTTTCTCCACATACTCTTTTATCTGTTCGCCTTTCAGGTTGGAATTCACCTGATAGGTCAACAGATGCCTCACAGGACTTTCTTTCTGCGGGGCACCGTCATTCACCACTTCCCCACCCGTCAGTTCTGGATAAGAAACCTCTTCGGGCAATTTCTTCCGCACCTGCTTCAAGAGCGACGAAATCTCGAACTTCACAGCGGACACATCGGCTTCTTTCTTCAGCACGACCGTAACCCGTCCCGAACCGAAATAAGACTCCGACGAGACTTCGGCTACGCCTTTCACCGCCGAGACCAACCCTTCTATCTTCGACGTCACCTCCTGCTCCACCACCTTGGGCGAGGCGTTCCTCCATCCATAGCTTATCGTCAGCGTCTTGCCCTGGCGCGGCTTGGGGGACGAACCCACGTCTACCAACGGAATCAGGGCAGCCCCGATAATCATCAGTATAATCATCGTGAGCAACAGGCTGAACGACGATACGCGATCCAGTATGTGAGTTTTCTCTTGCATAAGCCTTATTCCCTTCTCCTATATATAAGGTAATACACCAACGGTATAAAGAACAGGCTGACCAACGTGCCGGCCACCATGCCGACAATCAGGGTCAACGACAATGGGTATTGCAAGGCAGATCCCATATCGCCCCGGCTCAGGAAAGGAAGAATAGCCAGAATAGTCGTGAGCGAAGTCATGACAATGGGGCGCAAACGACTGTGCCCGCCGCGCCAAATAGCCGTAACGAGGGGCATCCCCTCCCGCCTCAACCGGTTCATCGTATCCACTTTCAGGATAGAGTCGTTGATAATGATACCGCTCATCACCACGATACCTATCATAGACATGATGTTCAGCGACTCGCCCAACAGCCACAGGACAAGGAACACCCAGAACACATCGATTACGATTTCCGACAAGATGACCAACGGTTGCACGATGCTTTCGAACTGCGCGGCCAAGATGAAATACAGCAATGCCACAGCCACGCTCAACACCAGCACCAGTTCGCCTATCATCTCCCGGCTGGAATAATAATTGCCCGTAAACGATGCCGAATAGCGCGGGTCGGCCTTCACGAACCGTTCCGTGAAATCCACGATACTCTCCACCGTACGGTCGTCCGCCGTAATCTTCACGGGATAGTAATCCCCGCCGTTTCCGGAATACAGCCGTTTGAAGTCCTCGCCCTGCGTTTCCCGTATCAGGTAGCTCAAAGGTATGTCCACTCCTTCGTCGTTACGTACGGTGTACTGCAACAATTTACGGCTGTCCATACTGTGTTCGCCGATAATGACCGGCAGCGAACGGGCACCCTCATTGATGGCATACACCTCATTCTGGCTCACCAACATCCTCAACCGAGCCTGTAAAGCGGCATACGACACATGGTACACCGCCATCTGCTCCGTGTCGGCCACGTATTGTATGTTGCGTTCGGAAACGACCGGCTGCACCTCCACCTCGGGGAAACGGCGCGACAAAGTGTCCAGAAAAGCCCGGGCTTCCTGCACATCGGGACGCCCTCCGCCCTGACGCTGCAAACGTATCTCCAAGTCCGCATCGTCATTGGAGAATATCAAATCGAAAATATTGCCGGACACGCCGAACTCCACCGTGCCGTGCGGATAGTGTTCCGCCATGTAGTTTCTTATCTTCTCCTGCGCCTGCCGCAAGGTTTCCCCGTCCTCCGCCTGAAAGTAGACCACGGCTTCGGACGTGGTAAGGTCTTCGGTATGGGACAGCACGAAATCCTGCACACCGACCATCGCCGTAGAAGTCTGCACCAGTCCGTCCACCTGCTTCAACACATCCCCCACACGGATATCGTTCTCCTCCACCGAGATACCCGCGTTCCAGTCTATTTTCATCAGCGCATCGTTATGCTCCATATAAGGAAGACGTTCTTTCTCCAACCCTTTATAGATAAGGAAGATGGCCGGGATAGCCAGACAAAAAGCCGTCACGCTCTTCACCGGATTCCGTAAAACCCATTTGATACCGCGTTCGTAAGGAGCATAAAAATTAAAATGGAACTTACGGTCGAGCACCTCTCCTTCCGGACATGTTTTTCTTTTCCGGTACAACACCATGAAATACACCGGAATGACCAGCACCGCCACGAAAAGCGAGGCGAACAAGGCTATCGTGACGCCCATCGCCTGGTCGTAAAACAGGGCACCGGCGATGCCGCTCAGGAAAATCAACGGGACAAACACCGAACAGGTGGTCAACACCGAACTCAACATCGGGGTGAACACCTCGTTCGTTCCTTTCACGAGGGCATCCGCAAGCGGCATCCCCTGCCGCCACCGCTGCATCACGTTATCGATAACGATGATGGAGTTGTCCACAATCATTCCCACACCGAGAATCAGTCCCGACAGGGAGATGATGTTCAGAGAGATGTCTAACAAATGAAAGCTGAGCAGCGTCACAATCAGCGTCAAGGGGATGGTGATGATAATCAACAGCGGCAACCGCCAGTCTTTCATGAACAGGAAAAGCACCAGACAGGCCAACACCGCCCCCACGTACAGGTTCTGTTCCAGATTGTCTATGGAGTACGTCAGCAGTCGGGTCTGGTCGCGCGTCAGGTCGAAACTGATATCCGGATATTCCTTCCTCAGGTCTTCCACCAGCCCCTCGATGCTCTCCTGCAAATCTTCCATCTGCGCGTCGTTCTGTTTGATGACGGCCATCGTCACGGCATTCTTCCCGTCGTGGCGCACCAGTCCTGCCCGCGATGCCAGTTTTTCTTCCACACGGCACAAGTCTTTCAACTGCACCAGACGACCTTCGTGGTTGATATACACCTTCTCAATGTCCTCCCGGTTCAGCAACTGCGAATCAAAATGGATGTTGTAACGGTACAACCCGTCTACGACGGAAAGTGCCCCGAGCGTGATATTGTTCGACTGGATGGCCTTGGACAAGGTTTCCATATCCAGCGCCATCGACAAAAGTTTCGCTTCATCCGGGATGCAAATGATTTCCGCTCCCGTCGTACCGGATATATCCACCATGGCCGTCTGCGGCAACTGTTCGATGCGCTTGCTCACGATGTTCCGTGCAAATTCGCCCAGTTGGGTGAACTTCATACCGGCCTTCGGCAAGCTGCCGTCTTTCCCGCCCCCCTCGTTTTTCAACGACAAGTCCAGATAAAAGGCCGGGATGTCCATGGCACTGGCCTTGACCACCTTGGGACGTTCCAACTCCTTCGGCATACGGTTCATCGCCCGGTCTATCTTCTCGTTCACCTCGATGAATATCAGGTCGATATTGCTTCCCGGCTCGAACTCCATGAAGATGGAACCCGCGTCCATCCTCGATTCGCTGTGGATGTCCTTCAGTCTGGCCACCTGCATCAACTGGCTGCGCAACGGAGCCACCACTTCGGCATCCACCTCGTGCACCGATGCTCCGGGATAAGACACCTGCACCGTAATCTGCGGGATGTCGATGTCCGGCATCAGCGACACCGGTATATACTTGAAAGAGATACAGCCGATGGCGATCAATGCAATCAGGCACATCGTCACGGCAATGGGCCGGTGAATCAAATTGCGTACAATCATGGCGGTCTCCTTTCCTTAGTCCATCTTCTTTTCTCTCCTCGCGCGAGGGATGACCTCCGTCCCGTCGGCCAGGTTCAGGTTGCCCGACGTGATCACCACGTCGCCGTCCTCTATCTTCGTCTCCTTCCGCGCATTGCCTGTCACGGCATACTGGCTGATATTGGAATACACCACATCCACGTAAGTCCACACGGCGCGTCCCTCCTCCAACCGGAAG